>Ga0172379_10006826_pt1 | contig 15095 bp, 12 predicted proteins | sample GrowelOW334metaG_FD_119756 | JGI IMG/M metagenome (GOLD analysis project Ga0172379, IMG submission 119756) | Groundwater microbial communities from an aquifer near a municipal landfill in Southern Ontario, Canada - Groundwater well OW334 metaG | ecosystem: Environmental > Aquatic > Deep...
ATATCCAACAGTTGAGCTGGAAATAGTGGTGGTGGCGAGTGTGGTGTTGCCGGAAACATTAAGAGTTGTAATGGTAGAACTAGAAATAGTGGTGGTGGCCAAACTTACATTACCGGTAGCAGTTAGTGTATTTAATTTTGTGTATCCAGTAGAAGTAGCATTATCCCAAAATATATCTGTGAACCAGCCAGTAGCAGCAGTAAAAAGATTCGTCCAAAATGAACCAGTAGTAGTAACATTGGTAAATGTAGCACTAATAATATTTATATTGGTGGCAGTAATTTCAGATGAATTTATGTTAGAAAAAGTTCCAGATGTAACATTTAAATTTGAGATCGTAGTGGTGGCCAAAGTTGAAGTTCCTGTAATTACAATCCCCGTTGAAGTAACATTATTAAAATTAAAATTTCCACCACTATCTGAAATAGGAATATAGGTCCCGGCATGTGGAGTAGAACTTGCGCCAACACCATCCAAATATTTTGAATTTATAGCAAACGGGCTGGCAGTTATTCGTTTACGCGGTGTTAATGTTTCACTCCCGATTCTCACCTCCAAATATACACTTTGATTATCACGAAAAATTGTTGGATCCAAAGCATTGGTACCAGTATCACCCAAATTTATACTAAATAATCCATTGGTAACTGTAGTGCTCACCGTGGTTGGAGTGGCCAAACTCCCAGAAGCCGTATACAATACACTCCCTGCTGTAATTGCATTATACAAAATATATTTAATATCTTGTGTAGTCGTCACCGCCACACCAGCACTATTTAGTAATTTTCCTTGATAAGTAATAATCTCAGGAACACTCGCCGCTTGCACCCACTTATAACCACTAAAAAATACCGCAAAAACAACAAAAAACAAAATTAATCCCGTATACAAAAAATTACGGAATTTGTTCCCTGCTATCTTATTTTCCGAAAAAACCTCCATAGATTATTTCTACTACCTATTATACTATATTTTTTATATAAATAGAATAAAAAATGTGAATAAGTTTCTCTTATTTTTTCTTTAAATTTACATCTCTCGCTACGGTCTCTCCTGGCTTACCTTTCAAATCAATAATTTCTGTTTTTAATGGCTCATAACCAGCCCTTTCATAGGCAATATAATATTCATTATCACCAGCCATAAAATAATATTTACCATCATTATCAGTAACTTCCGAAGCGACCAATTTATTAAATCGAGAATCAAATAATCTCGCCACCACTCTGGAAAGTGGTTTTTTGGTATTTTCATCATAAACTATTCCCCACCCTCTTGAGACAGGTGGTTTGGACAACCTTCTAAATATAACGATCAACAACAAATGAACACCTAACAAAACCCACATATACCACACTGGTGAAATATACAAAGAAATAATTGTAATTGCTATACCAACCCAACCCAATACATTCTGTACGCCACGCAAAATTTTAATCCAGCGTAATCTTGCCGGAGTTTTAATTTTTTCTCCAGCTGGATCAAGCGGAATGTTGGCGGTTAAAACCGAACCCTTTTGAGACACTTCAATATTTTCTCCATGATAAATATCCGCTCGCATACCATCTACTTGAATCCCATTAAGCAAACCAGAAGGAAAAACAAAATTACCTTTTTTAACTTCCAAACGATACTTACCAACATTTACTACAAAATAATAACGACCATCTGAACTAGTAACCTTGGTTTGTAAAATTTTACCAGATACAACATCTATCAAACGAACAATCGCCAAATCAACTGGCATTTTACTCAATGAGTGATATACAACACCCCACTTTTCGCGCTTGCCACGGCCAAAAAACAATACCGGCTGTAAAAATAAAAATCTAAGCAACGGTAAAATATCCGCCCACGATACCAAGGCAATCGTACCTACCGCTACCACACCGACAGTTGATGGGGCCACCACAGTGGTAGCTATTTCTTTGACAACTGGATCAGTTGCAACCTCTTGCACTGCTTTACCTACATCTTGTGCTTGCCTTATCGCCACTCGCGCCGCAACCGCCGATTTTTCTGACAAATTTTTTGCGACATTCACCACATTTTGAGCAACGGACTCATCATCTTTAATAACATCTAACAATTTGGGTGGAATTCGTATCAAACTAACAAAATTATTTACAACATTATTTACAACTGTAAAATTTTGTCCCCTAAAATCATAAAACCCATCCTTTTTTACAAAAATATAATAACTTCCGTTTGGCACCATCCATCCTACCGCACCAGCTTGATTAGTAATAATCGGATTAAATTGTCCAAAAATTGGTGCGAGAAATTTTTCACCATTATTTTTAAACAAAGTTACTTCCGCGCCAACTACTTCCATTCCATCACTATCTACTACCTTACCATGATTAATTCTTTCAAGATAAAATTCAAATGAATCAATTTGTCCAGCACCATAATCTATTTCCAACAGGGCCTGCGCCTTTTTCATATCTGGAAATAATAAATCAGCAAAATAAGTTTTGCTATTTTCATTATAAAAAAATTGATAAGGTTGACCATTTACGGTCAAAATCATATTTACCGGCGCCCCTGGCAAATTATTTTCTTTTATCCCAATACTAAAATTACTTTTAGCCAAACCAAAAATTGAATTATTAAATGGCGTCAATTCAATTTGATGACTACCCGAAAAAAACTTAAAATCGCTTAATGTAAGTTTCTCAAATTCTGGGACGGTACTAACAGGCGCTGGGATAACAACTACCTCTGGTTCTTCTGGACCATTTGGAACAATTATTATTGGTTCAGTAGAAGTTGGTAAAGGTATAGGAATAGTCGTGGAAGGAACAGGAGGAATTTCTGTCGCACAGCTTTCAAACAAAACACAATCAGCATCAGCACAGTCAATTAAACCATCACCGTCATCGTCCAAATTATTGGCACAATTTTCAACTGGCGCTACAACTATCTCTGCACTACGGGTAACACCTGTACTGTGATTGCCATATTGATCAAAAGAAAAAATCGTGTAAAAATAATTTTTTCCTGTTTGCACTGTAGAATCTGAATAATTTTCTCCTGCACCTTGATAAATTTGTGATGCGGCCAAATCATTTAAACCACTCGCTGAACTGCCTATTTTTCGTAAAATTTTTACCTCAAAAAAATCCGAGTCAGTAGGATTTTCCCAATCCAAAACCAAAGCAGATGATTCAATAATAATTTGATTAAAAATTACATTAGCTGGCGGAATGGTGTCGGACAAAGTTTTAAAAATACTTTCATATTTTGCACTATTCCCAGAAGAATCCGTAACCACAATACGATAATAATAAGTGGTGTTGGGTGACAATCCTATCAAATTTGCTTGATGATTTTTTGTAGCGTTAGAATCTAATGTCTTACTACCATAATTAGTAGTTAAACCATAATCTATTTCAAAAATCGCATTTTCATCAGTAGTAAAAGTAATAGCCATTGAAGTCATCAAGGTAGAGACAACTACATTGGAGATAACTGGTGGTGTGGTGTCGAGCGGCAAAGGAACAATTTGGGTAGTAAAACTTCCAGTTGATTCTACACTAGGATTTGCACCATCAGTAACAGTAATTTTATAATAATATAGTGTGTTGGCGGTCAAACCTGATAAACTAACAGCGTTATTCACTGTTGGTTTGGCGCCCAACTCATAAGCTTGAGTTTCACCAAGAACAAAAGTAGTAACTGTGACATCTGCACTAGCAGTCCAACTAACAGTGGCTGTGGTCTCCGTGGTATTGGATGTTACATTGGTTATAGTAGGAGGATCATTTGCTGGAGGTTGAATAGGCGGTTCATTTCCGCCACCACTAGGTGGCGCGTTAGGTACAGTTATTGTTATTCCTATACTACCATTTTCATCAGTGGCTTTGACTTGGCTAAAAAATAAACTACCACAAATTAATGCTGTAATTAAAAATATTTTTATAAAAAATTTATTATTATAACTCAACATTTTTTTTCTTTCTAAATTTAACAATCACTAAAACAAATAACAAAACTACCAATAATAAAAACGCTACCAAAAACCATACTGGTAAATACCAAAAACTTGCTTCACCTATCAGCTGTTGATCCAACAAACCATAATTTATTTTTATTTGTGCTTTGTATTTTCCTGGTAAAACCAAAGAACTATTATCTGAAAAATCTATTTTTATCTGACGGACTGACTGAGAAAATACTTCATTTCCCAAATTAACCCCGCGTGAAAAAATCACTTGATCATCTATTCCAAAAAGAATTATCTGGCCTGTTAAATTTAAATCTATATTTCCAATATTCTTTAACAATAAAAGGCCTTCCCAATTTTTATTAAAAAAATATTTATTTTCAAAACCAAAATATCCTAAACGCAAAGATTCGTTAGCGGTTCCAGCTACCTGCAAAGTTAATATAGTGGCCAATTTATTACTAACACTTTGATCGCTTTTTTGTTCTATTGATAAACCCAAATAATGTGCGCCTGGAGGTGTGTTTTTTGGTACTTTTATGGTAAAAACAAAATCCGCTGATTCGTTGATTGCCAATGTCACCTCAGATTCTTTTGCTTTAATCCAATTTTCCGCAACATCAATATTTTTTTTAAATATCGGTCGTCCTGCCAAATCTTGCCCTACTCCCATTACTGAAGCAACAAACTCTTTTTTTTCGTCTGAATCATTTTTTACTGAAACTACTAAATCTTGATTTTCACCACTGGCCACTGTTACCACATATTTTAAAGGAGAAATAGAAAAAGCTTGCGTCGGAAAAGCCGAAAACAAAATACTCGCCGATAGCCCGATCAACATTATTTTTCCAAAAAAATTCATAATAATTAAATATTTGCCGATGCTATTAAGGTAACGGTTTGGTTATATGTCCCAGCCACACTGCTAGCGGACCTGATGGCTTTGAATACCAAAGATGTTTGATCAGAAACTACTGCTGAAGAAAAAGAGGACAACAATAAACTATTTGAAATAGCTTGATCATTAACAAAAGAGGCATGCGTACCACTTACTGCCAAACCATATTCTTCCGCCGAACCAACCCCGTCTACTGCTCCATCAGTTACTGAACTCAAAGCAGTACCTGAAACATTGGAAATTGACAAAGTATAACCAGTATTTGAATCTGTATTAATAGTAGCTACTATTGTGCTTGAAACCAAAGTAGCGGCCGCGGGTGTAGCGAAATCAATACTATTACCAGACAAAGAAAAACTTAAACTTCCCTTTTCCATGGACTGATATCCTCCCAACACCTCATAGCTAGTACTAGTACTAATCCCCAAAGATACCCCGCCAACACTATCCTGTAAACTATAACTAGTACTGGTACCAAAACTACCACCGACATCAATAGTGTCAGCATAAATATAATAATTGGTTGATGACATTGCGGAAAAAACCATCGTCGGCACTACCAACAACCCAACTAAAGTCAACGCGAATATTTTTTTCATTCGCATATTATTTTATTCCAACTAAATTTTTTATTTTGGTAAAAATTTCTTTATTGTCCGGGTTGAGATCACGCACACGATAATAATATTGCAAAGCAGTATTTTTATCCCCACGCATTTCGTACAACAATCCCAAACTATATAACGCATTGGAATAATTTGGTTGTTGCTCAACTACCTGTAACCAAATTTTTTCTGCCAAACCACGATCACCTTTTGTGTTTCGGTTGTAGATGAGACGACCATAATTATAAAGTGTCTCTGGATTGACCTCACTTTGTTTCATCAATTTTTCATATACCTCTATTGCTTTGTCCATTTTCTGCGTTTGTTCATAAGCATTGGACAACCCAATATATGCCCCAAAATAATCCGGTTTCAACTCAATTGCCTTTTCATAATTTTTTATTGCATCTTCCCATTTGGCTGCACCTGTGTAGCTGTTCCCCAACCTCCACCAGTGTGTCGGATTGGTTGGTTCCAAATCTCGTGCCTGTTCCAAAGATTTTATTGCCCAATCTCGTGCTTCTGGCACCAAAGCAGCAGCATTCTCATACATAGTCGCCAAATTTTCCCAAAGTGCCACTGATTTTGGAAATAAATCAGCCGCATACTTGGCTTCATTTACTGCCTTGGCCATAATAGCACTAATGTTTTGCATGTCTGGCTTGGCGGTTTTACTCTCCTCCACTGCTTGACTAAGATAAACTTGAGCCAAGGCCGTATGGTAAACATCAGAATTTGGTCGTTTTTCTATCGCCGAATTGATATATTTTTCTGCTTGGCTTAAATCTACACTTCTTACTGCATTGGCATATGATATTTCAGCTAAATACAATCTTACACCAAACATACTCACCATTATCAAAGCAGTCATAAACACTATCAAACCAAAAGAAAACGCTAAACTATATTGTGGCGAATCCTCCAGTGTCCATTCCCAATCTTTTGTAAAATTACGATTATAAGACGAAAACCCAATCACCATCAATCCCATCACCAACCACCAAAGCCACCACAATAATTGAGAATAATAAATAAAACCCAATCCAATAGTTAAAACAAAAAATACTACAGCCATTAAAAATGCTTCAAACAAAATACTATTGGGACCAAAACTTACCCCCACTGGTGAATAAGTTGCTGGACGATATTTGTTCCAAGCATGAAAAACATGACCGAACAACAGCAATACCAAAAACACAATTGCCAATGATAATAAAATTCCCGCTTCAGACAACAGCGCCAAAATTGAATTATATGGTTGATTAAAACGCATTGACCAAGCTACGGAATCCATATTAAACTCCGGCGTTCTGAATTTTGAAAAATCCACACCAAACGATCCTAATCCGCTACCCAAAAAAAAGTTTTTTACTCCATCAAATAATGTTTGCGTAGTTATTGACCAAGAAGGAGAAAGGCCGAGCGTTACTTCAGTAGGCACCGCCGCTTGCAAAAATTTTGGGGTGTTAAATATAATAGCGATTATTGTCAAAATTAAAATAAAAAAAGTTACCGATAAACTTACCAATCGCGCTTCGCGTAAAAAACTGATCCCCAACAATAGTAACAAGACCAAACCAATCAATAAAATTACCCACAACACTTTAAAACTCAACATTATTAAAACCGCAAATGCTGTCAAAGCAACTATACTATAACCAATAATATGAATAATATTTATCCCCTTTTTTATCAATAAACCAAGCGATAAAATTAATAAAACAATCGTCCATAATCCAAAAATACTATTGGCTCCACCAACTGTATTTGTAACATCAATAAAACTGTTATTCAAAAAAGCTGGTTTTAGTGTTATTTTTACTATAAAAATCACAAAAGTTAAAAACCCGACTGTCAACAAAGTGTTCACTAATCCTCTCCATCTATTTTCATTATTTACAAAATTTATAACAAGATAATAAAAGACAACAAACAATACTAATAAAACAAAACTAAATACAAAATATTCCGCCCGGCCAAAAAAACTATCATATACATTGACCGAAAATATTGATGACAACAAAGCAATTATCAAAATACTTAAAATAGGAATATCCAACATTGATTTAGTAAAACTTATTTTTTTGGTCAAAACAAATTTAGTAATCCAAAATAAAACATTTAAAAGTATCAACCCCCCAAATACATACTGTTTTGGTATGATATAGAAATTAATTAAATTTTTATCCAAAAAAAGTGGCACTATAGCAATATTTAACAACAAAAAAACATATCCAATAACATCCATAATTTTGGTCACGCGTGTATGACTAATCATAAAAATATATATTTAAAAAAATATTTTTCAACGCTTTCATTATACCATAAATATAAGGTTGCAACAATTTTAAAAAAGGGTATTTTTCAACATAATTTATTTACTTAATCCAAAATGTTTCACGTGAAACATTTTTTGTAATTATTATAATAAACATCATAATTTTGTGCTATAATAAATATATCTCGCAAAACAAACAGCGGGTGATAAAAAAGGACGGTCAAAATGAAGAACTTTATTCAAACCACTAACTTCAAAGAACTTCTAATTCTTGGAGCAGGTGGACTGTTCGCTCCATCCATCGTAGTCATCATCCACTTTGCCTATGCTCGTCAACATCTTTTGACTGGCGTATCGGCTATAACTTCGTTTGCTTTGTTGACTATTCTGATCCGGGCGTTGGGTCAGACAAGTCACAAGAACAGACAAGATAAGGAGGATCCAAGTGGTTTTGCGGAATAAAACCTCGCCTTGCCACTACATAGTTAGCTAAAAATTGGCCAACTATGTAGCTAGGCGAGGTTTTTGTTACAAATTGTTTCACGTGAAACAATTTTTTTGTATTTAACTTATATGCATATATGCACAAAATAAATATCTCCTAACCTATATTTCCTATATTGACTACACTAAATCAAACTAAAAAATATAATTACAAATGTTTCACGTGAAACATTTTTAAAAAAGATAAAATGGCTAAAATTAGCCAAGTGCTTTAAAATTTGTATACACTAGTGTATACAACTATACACAAAGAACGGAGTTTATACCCAGAGTTATCCACAACTAAAAAATCAGATTGTTAAATCTGATCATTTTAGAACAACAACACCCGACAATTACAATAAACAAACATCTAAAAGAATTTATTAACTATTTAGCATCAACTGAATCACGCGTAACAAAACAATAATCCATTATCAACTTAAAAAATGGTTGCCTGTTGCCATTTTCTAATGCCTTTTTTGCCTCAGCGATTCTATGTGCTACCTCCGGGAACTGCTCTCTGGTACAAAAAATCTTATTACCAAACATACCCAAATTAAAGCCATCCATACGCAAAAAATCTTTTTTTTCTCCTTCCAAAGGGAAATCAACCATTCCTACGAAAATTATGCCCTCAAGATTAGAAGTATAGACCGCTTTACCTTCTGCTGTTGGTTCTTGTGATAACAATCCTTCTTTATGCATAAAAATAAATTAAATTTAATGTGGTGGACCTGAGGGGAATCGAACCCCTTACCTCAGCAATGCGAATGCTGCGCTCTACCAAATGAGCTACAAGCCCTTAGAGACCCCATTCGTGCCCCCAGCATGAATCGGACACACATTTTGCCCTTAGGACGGGCCTGTTCTATCCATTGAACTATGGGGGCATACCTAGAATGCCAGTATTCTATAATAATTTATACCGCTTGGCAATAGTAAAAGAGATGACAACAATAAATAATAATGTTACTATACTCTTACTTAACATATAATTATGCAAACATACATACTAATTATTTTATCTGTAGTAATAATAACCGCAATTGTTATCTTTTATAATAAAATCAAAAAATTAGGCGCAAAGGGGGAAGATAAAAACCTTTTTGTGATGTTGCAGGCCCAAATCCAAGATTTAGGACGACAGTTTGAACAAAAAATTGGGGAAACACACAAAGCAATGAATGAATCCCAATCCAACATGCATCAAACGATCCAGCAACAATTTGGACAAAGTGCTAAAATTATCTCTGACGTCACGGAAAAATTAACTAAGCTGGACGAAACCAATCGCCAAATTATAAACTTTGCAGATCAACTGCAAAATCTAGAAGATGTTTTACAAAACCCCAAACAACGCGGCATACTAGGGGAGTACTATTTGGAAAATGTCTTAAACAATGTTCTGCCTCCCGGAGCATTTGAAATGCAATACAAATTTTCTGACGGTGATATCGTAGATGCCGTAGTGTTTGTAAAAGATAAAGTCATACCAATTGACTCCAAGTTTAGTTTAGAAAACTATAATCGTGCTGTTGAGGAAAAAGATCCGCTAAGAAAAGTTGAATTAGAAAATCTTTTCAAAAGTGATTTGAAACACCGCATCAACGAAACCAGCAAATATATCAAACCCAAAGAAAATACCTTGGACTTCGCTTTTATGTTTATCCCTTCTGAAGCAATTTATTATGATTTGTTGGTGAATAAAGTCGGATCACTAAAAACGAACACCCACGATCTAATTGATTATGCTTTCAAAGAAAAACATGTGATTATTGTTTCGCCAACCTCGTTTTTAGCATATCTGCAAACCGTTTTGCAAGGCCTACGCGCCTTACAGATAGAGGAATCAGCCAAAGAAATCCGCCAACGCGTAGAAGATTTAGGAAAACATATTCTGGCTTATGATGAATACTTTAAAAAATTGGGCAACAATCTATCCACTACTGTAAACAGTTATAATGTCGCTTATAAAGAATTAAACAAGATAGACAAAGATGTTATCAAAATGGTGGGCGGCGAAAAACAAATAGAGCCGCTCCAAATAGAACGGCCCCAAGTTGAAGAATAAAATTTTATCGTTTTTTATTTTCCACTTATTTCAATAGACAAAATTTTTGTTGGTTCAATAGGTGTTGAATTTTCTCCAAATACTCCCGCAGAAACTTTGCTTTCTGCGATCTTATCAACTATTTCCATACCACCAACTACTTTTCCAAAAATTGTATAATTTTTTGGTAGGGGATAGTCGGCATGCATAATAAAAAATTGACTACCATTAGTATTTGGTCCAGAATTAGCCATAGCTACTGTGCCGCGCAAATATTCACCAGTAAACTTTTCATCATCAAATTTATATCCAGGGCCACCGGTGCCATTACCCACTGGGTCGCCACCTTGAATCATAAAACCTTTGATTACCCGATGAAAAATAGTATTGTCGTAAAATCCTTTCTGAGACAATGTGAGGAAATTTTCTACCGTCTTAGGTGTCTGACCAACATTAAAATCTATTACAAGATCTCCAGCCGTTGTATGAACGGTCGCACTATACTGTTTACTATTATCAAAATTTTCCATAGCATTATTATTAATAAATATTTTTTAATTGTTTTCTCAAAATTTTCCAATTTGGTACTGTCTTGGCAACCAATTGCCAAAATCTTTTACCATGATTCATCTCCTGCAAATGAGACATCTCATGAGCTATCACATAAGTAGCCAAATCATCTGCTAAGTATACCAATTTATAATTAAAATTCAAGTTACCATTTCTCGAACAGCTTCCCCAACGACTACTTTGATTGCGAATACTTACTTTACTATATTTAAAACCATATACAGTATTTAATTCCAAAAGTTTTGCACGGACTAAACGCAAGGCGCAACTTTTATTAATTAAAAAATCATTTTTGTGATTTGGAAAAATACTTTTTTGTGTTCGCTCTCGAAAAAATAATATTTTTTCTAATATCCATTCACTGTGTTGTTTCAAAAATAATTCTGCCTTTTCATCGGAAAAACGCATCGGCGTGGACAATACCAAACCTTTTGGACCAATTGATAATCGTAATCGACGCGAGCGAGCACTACGCCGATGGGTAAATTCTATCAATTGATTATTTAAAATAATATTTTTCATTTTATTTGATATAGCGCCCCTCCAGACGCGCCCACCTTGAAAGCGGACACGTCTTGGAGGAAAACGCCGAGGATGCCTGAGAATGCTGATAACAAAAGCAAATTATCACTAATATTTGTTTTTGTCAATGATATCTACAAACAAAAAATCCTCTTTCGACTCAATCGAAAGAGGATTTTTTTCTTTTACATCGGTTTTGAATCTGATCCACAGCATGACCCTTTGTCTTCTTTACAGTTTCCGTCCTTACAGCATCCTTCTTTACATTGTTTGCATTTGCAAACAAACAGCATAGCGATGGCGGCAAGTCCCACCAAAACATATATAACGCGCTCTAAAGTGGGTACACCACCAAAAAGCATATTGACCAAATTGTAGTTGAAAGCTCCGACCAAACCCCAATTTAGAGCCCCCACTAAAACCAAGATGGCCGCGACCATGTGCACTGGGCACATTTTACATTTCATCATAGATGAAAAATTTTAAAATAAAACCCTACTTATTCTTTTTTGGCTTCTTTTTTTCTTTCTGTTGACGATTGTCACCTTTTCCCATACGAAATTATTTAATTTAATTACCCATCAAGTATAGCACATTTTCATATTCTAAACAATTTTACTTCCGCTCTCGCTTGGGAATCTTTTCATCAATTTTAGTATTAAGTTTGTGTTGAACACAATAATCTACCACACTCTCTAAAAATATTTTTCCATATTTGGCCAATTTAATATCGCCAAAACCAGATATTTTACGCACATTCTCTAAAGTAAGTGGTAGATAGGTGGCTAATTCCAACAAAGTTGCGTCCGAAAATATCAGATAGGCCGGTACATCTTCTTTTTGCGCCAACTCAATACGCACCAATTTAAGCTTGAGAAATAATTCTTTTTCATAAGGTTTATCAGACAGGGCCTCTCGCTGTTCCTTGGCAACAGTTTTGATTTTAACAAAAAATACTTTTTCTTTGCCCGACAACACACTCTGACTTTTTTCAGTCAGCGCCAAAATCGGATACTCACTACCCACTTGTTTAAGATATTTAAAAGAAATTAAATCCTTAAAATAGTGAAACCAATCTTCCTTGGGAATATCTTTACCAATGCCATAAGTTTTTAAAGCTCTGTGATGTTCACCAATGCGCTCAGATTTAGAGCCGCGTAAAAAATCCACTACATAAGTCAAACCGTAACGACTTTCCAAACGTGCCACGGCTGATATGGCTTTTTGGGCAATAATGGTACCATCGAATTTTTCACGCACAGTCAGACAAACATCACAACCGTCACATTTTTCTGGTGCCTCCTCACCAAAATAATTGAGGATAGCGCGGCGGCGGCAAGCATTCGCCTCACACAACGTGGCCATCTGTGACAGTTTGTGCAACATCACACGCGTCTGCTCGGGATTATTTTCCACCATCGCAAATCGTTTTAATTTGATGACATCACCACCACTATAAAATAAAATAGCTTCACTTTTGAGTCCATCACGTCCGGCACGACCGGTTTCTTGATAATAACTTTCGATATTTTTTGGCAAATCGGCATGAATCACAAATCGCACGTTGGATTTATTTATACCCATACCAAACGCAATCGTAGCCACAATTATTTTGACCTGATCTTTGATAAACATTTCTTGGTGTTTTTTCCTTTTTTCACCGTTAAGCCCAGCGTGATATGGTTTGGCCGAAAAACCATCTTTTTTAAGTTTATCCGCCATTTTTTCCGCAGAGTTACGAGACAAAACATAAATAATTCCTGAATCACTTTGATGATTTTTCAAATAAGCAATAATCTGCTCATACATCTTACGCTTTGGCTCGACGCTATAATGAATATTGGAGCGATTAAAACTAGCCGTAAAAATACTCGGATTTTTCAATTTTAATTTATTTAAAATATCTTCACGCGTGAGTTTATCCGCCGTCGCAGTCAAAGCGATAGTGGGCACATCGGGAAACTCTCGCTTGAGTGAAGACAACATCCGATACTCCGGACGAAAATCATGCCCCCAGTGAGAAATACAGTGGGCTTCATCAATAGCAAATAATGAAATTTTTAAACTGCGCAAAAATACCAAGAACTGTTCGTTGTGACCCAACAATCTTTCTGGGGAAACATACAACAACTTAATTTTATTTTTCTTTAACTGTTTATAAATCTCTGAAATTTCCTCGCTGTCGAGCGAAGAATTGATATACTCGGCTTCAATACCATTTAATCGCAACGCGTCCACCTGATCTTTCATCAAGGCAATCAAAGGGGAAATTACTACCGTCACTCCCGAGAATATCAACGCCGGAATTTGATAACACAAAGATTTGCCACCACCGGTAGGCATCAGCACAAACGCATCACGTTTTTTTAAAATTGTATTGATGATTTCTTCTTGATTAAATCGAAATGATTCATAACCGAATTTCGTTTTCAAGATCTGAGCAGGAGATTCTTTCGGAGACACATTATTTTAAATATTATATCGTATTATTTTATAAGTAGCTGTATTGAAAACACCACTAGGATAATTACAAACATCCAACCCAAGGTAAAACCAAACAATTTGACGGCTTCTGATTTCTGATTTTCCACATACATCAATATTGAGCGACCCAGTGTCAAAGATCCAGTAATTGCGGCAGACAAAACAAACAAAAGCAAAAATGCAATTGGTCCAAAAAAATTATCCACCTCACCAAAAATTTTTCCTCCACTTCGCATGAGAAATGATACCAAACCAACATAAACAGCTACACCTACGGCCTGTATTAAACCTTGTAAAATTAACTTGAAGTTTTTCATATTAAATTATTAAATTAAATTTTCTTTTTTTAAAATATCATCCACTTCATTATACAAATTTTCCAATGTATTTTCATTGTCTATATGATATTGCGCCAATTTCATACATTCAAATAGACGCTGAGTATGTGGTGGACTATTTTCTTCTTGCTCATGACGGACAAAATCTTCTAATGATCCAGCTTCGCCTATTTTACCTCTTTTTTGTGCTCTTGCAAATCTGACCTCAGCGGCCGCGTCAACAGCTATTAAAATTAATCTCGCATGATCTCTTAAATATTGCAACTGTGCCAATTCTCTCATACCGCTAAAAACAGCTATACTGGGAGCTCGTTCTAACAGCACTACAGCTAAATAATCATTGCCTCTTTCCTTGGTAATTTTTGTGCCCAATTCTACTAAATTTTCTCGCGTAATTTTTATACCAAGTTCTCTAGCAATATCTTTAAGTGGTTGGCTAATCTGCAAAGCAGGGACATTCAACTTTTTTGATATATATTCGGCCACTACATCTTTACCAGCTCCTATGGTACCAGTAATTCCAATGACAATTTTATCGTTTAATATCATATTAAAAAATCAACGTATCAAACATCTTTTCGGTGTAGTGCATGCCACCGATAATTTCTATTTTCATAAAATTTTAATTATTTTTTCCCAGCTCTTCTTTTAATAACGGAACTATTTGTTTACGCATAATCAATCTCTTTCGCTCTGCCCAACCGTCGAAAAACTTAATATCCAAAATTTTCTCTAATAAACTTTTTGTATTATCATCATTAATAATGAAAATATTAAAACCTTCTTCCAACTCAACTACGTTCAAAAATATATGGTCAAAATTATTTTTTTGTTTGAGAATTTTTAAAATGTTAATGATTTCTTTTAATCTTTCATTGATTTATTTTTTAGCGCCAATCATTTCAATTTGTGCAA
>Ga0172379_10006827_pt1 | contig 15094 bp, 15 predicted proteins | sample GrowelOW334metaG_FD_119756 | JGI IMG/M metagenome (GOLD analysis project Ga0172379, IMG submission 119756) | Groundwater microbial communities from an aquifer near a municipal landfill in Southern Ontario, Canada - Groundwater well OW334 metaG | ecosystem: Environmental > Aquatic > Deep...
CAAAAAGAAGCCCATTTGCACCTGCCGGATTGATCGACTTCTGGGCAAAGATCCCAACCGCAATTGAACCCCACAAACCACCCATTCCATGACAGGCAAAAACATCGAGCGATTCATCAATTCTCCATTTCATTCTTAGCACGATCATATAATAGGAGATGACCGCGGCAATAGCTCCAATTACCAATGCCGAAAGAGGGCTAACAAAACCGGATGCCGGCGTTACCGCCGCAAGGCCAACTACTGCACCCGTAGCAACACCCAAAACGCTCGGACGGCGATGAAACCAACTCAGGGTCATCCAAACAACGGCCGCCGCCGCACCGGCAGTATTAGTCGCAACAAAAGCAGAAGCAGCGATCCCATTTGCGGCAAGCGCTGACCCGCCGTTAAAACCAAACCAACCGAACCAGAGCAAAACCGCACCAAGCACAACGATCGGGATATTGCTCGGTTCCATATTATCTTTCCCGTAGCCTTTTCTTTTACCAATGATCAAGGCGATTGCCAAGGCGGAAAAACCCGCTGTGACATGGACGACTATCCCGCCGGCAAAATCGAGAACGCCCATCCCCCGCATCCAGCCCCCTACCCCCCAGATCCAATGGGCCATCGGATCATACACAATTGTGGCCCACAATACGGAAAAGATCAGAAAACTCGAAAACCTTATCCTTTCGACAAAAGCGCCGACGATCAGCGACGGGGTAATGACCGCAAAAGCAGCCTGGAATATCATAAATGCCAGCGCCGGGATCGTCGCCGCATAAGCAGCATTCGGAGCTTGCCCAACCCCGATCAATCCAAGCCATTGTCCATTCCCAATTAACCCTTTAATGGTTGGAGCAAAGGCCAGCGAATAGCCGAATAATACCCATTGAATAGAGATCACAAAAAGCATAGCAAAACACATCATGATCGTTGAGAGAATATTTTTTTTCCTGACCATACCACCATAAAAGAGACCGACAGCGGGAGTCATCAGGACCACAAGCGCAGCTGAAATTAAAACCCAGGCGGTATCTCCGGCGTTGATCATTTGCTAAAACCCCCTAAAAGTTCCCTTTGTTTTCTATGCACTGGGGAAATATTAGCAATATTATTACCTTCAAGCAAACCGCTTAATTAAATACACTATTGTAGATACTCGCCAAATTTTCTACGTTATTGAAATTATATCGCCCCCTGCCCCTTCTCCCTTGTTCTAATGCGGATCACCTCATCAATGTTGTATACAAAAATCTTTCCATCGCCAATGCTGCCGGTCTGGCAGACCATTTCAATGACTTTTACGACCGTCTCGGCATCTTTATCTTCAACCACCAGTTCGACCTTTGTTTTCGGCAGGAATTCAACTTTATATTCACCGACCCGCCATTCCAGCGTTACTCCTTTTTGCGTTCCCCGCCCCTTTACCTCCGTAACGGTCATCCCATGAAAACCTTTTCTATCCAGCGCCTCTCTCAATTCTTCCAATTTTTCCTGTCGTATTATCGCTTCGATTTTTTTCATTTTATCTTCTCCTTTTATACGCTTTCCGCATGCTGTGAAATATCCAGTCCCACTAACTCTTCGTTTTCGTTTACCCTAAGACCCATAACAAGATCTATCCCTTTTGCAAGAATAAGAGTGACCACGAACGCAAATAGCGCCGTCGTGCAGGCTGTAAATATTTGAACCCAGAGCAGATTAAAATTCCCATAAATTAGTCCATCCGCGCCGGCCGGATTAATCGCTTTGCTTGCAAATATTCCGGTTGCAATACACCCCCAAAAACCTCCCATCCCATGGCAGGCAAAGGCGTCTAGCGATTCATCAATGCGAAACTTCATCCTTAACACGATCATATAATAAGAAATAAGAGCCGCAACTCCGCCAATAATTATCGAAGAGAGCGGATCAACGTACCCCGAAGCTGGAGTTATCGCAACGAGCCCCACAACAGCACCGGTTGCAACACCTAAAACACTTGGCCGGCGATGAAACCAGCTTAAAGCCATCCAAACCAAGGCGGCCGCTGCCGCGGCAGTATTAGTGACCAAGAAAGCTGATGCAGCTAAACCGTTTGCGGCTAAAGCCGACCCGCCATTGAAACCAAACCAACCAAACCAGAGCAAAACCGCGCCTAAAACTACGATCGGGATATTGCTCGGCTCCATATTATCTTTTCCGTAGCCTTTTCTTTTACCAATGACCAGCGCGATCGCCAGGGCGGAAAAACCGGCTGTAATGTGAACGACAGTCCCTCCGGCAAAATCAAGAGCTCCGAGCATGCGCAGCCAACCCCCTATCCCCCAAACCCAATGGGCGACCGGAACATAAACAATTGTTGCCCATATTAATGAAAATACCAGAAAAGCCGAAAATTTGATCCTCTCCACAAATGCGCCAACGATCAATGATGGAGTTACGATCGCAAAAGCAGCTTGGAACATAATAAAAGCAAAGGCAGGAATAGTTGCCGCATATTCGGCAAGAGGCACCTGTCCAAGGCCAATCAAACCAAGCCATTGTCCGTTACCAATAAGGCCTTTTATTGTTGGGGCAAAAGCCAGGGAAAACCCGAACAGGACCCATTGGATACTGATCAGCATCAAGATCGCAAAACACATCATGATGGTCGATAAAATATTTTTCTTCCTGACCATCCCGCCGTAAAAGAAACCGACCGCCGGCGTCATTAAGATTACCAGCGCCGTTGAAATCAGGACCCAAGCTGTATCTCCCGTATTTATCATGTTGATCGCCTCCTTTTATATATTTATATCCAACTGGGTTGTAAAAGCTGATTTTGCGCCGTTATTGTATTTTCCATAAGCGAAAAGGACCGACGTATTTGGAGAAAAATACCAGGAAACTCCGCCAAATAATGCGCCCAGGGTTGAATTGCCGCCGGCAAAGTCAACACAAGCCCAGAGTTTATCATTGATCGTTTTATCCCAGGTCAAGATAACGCCGCCATTGTCATTGCCGATCGTGCTGGAGTTGCCCTGAAAATACCCGGCCGAAAGGCGGCCAAAGGCAAAGGTCTTAGCGGCCAATCCGTAGACAACGTTTTGGTCGGTTTGGTCCTTAAGCATACCAAAGCCATATCCTCCTATGGCGAGAGCCGGGACCCCTTCTTTTTCAGCGATCCCGTATTTGGCGTTATAAACCAGCTGGCTGCCAGGAACAGTTTGCGGAGAAAGTTCGTCAATTCCAATTTCCAGACCGGGTAAGAGGCCGTAAGTCAAACCTAGATCAGTCGGATAATTATAGCCGCCCGAAGTCCTATCATCGACAGTAAAATAATCGTCGATCCCAAAATGCCAGGTCCCTTTCGCCTGGATATCGGTCGAGGGGTTCCAGATCTGAGTCGAAGGTGTAGCAAACGCGGCCGAAACAAGAACTATCGCTAAAATAAACAACAAAGTAAATCTATTCATATACGTATCTCCTTATATAAATTAATCCACCCTTTGTTTACACAAGAGTTGAAGCAATCTTATTACCAGGAATAATAACGAGGAAAACGACAAATTAACTACGACAATATTGTAGATGGGAGGGAGGTTTATACTATTTTGTATTTCTTGATCTTGTATCCGAGCATTCTTTCGGTGAGACCGAGGACTTTGGCGGCATTTCGCTGGGTTTTATGCTTTTCCAAAGCATCTTCGATCCGCTGCTTTTCGATCGCTTCAATAACTTCCGGCAAGGTCGCACCGGAGAGAGAAATATCAATGGTCTCTTTTTTTAATATGTTCGGCGGAAGCTCATGGGCAGTGATCACCTCTTTTTGGCAAAGGACGACCGCCCGCTCGACCACATTTTCAAGCTCCCGCACATTCCCCGGCCAGCGGTAACACATGAGAAGCTCAAGCGCCATGCGATTGATCCCTTTAATTTTCCTTTTATTCTCTTTGGCGAATTTCTGCAGAAAAAAGTCCGCTAAAAGAGGGATATCCTCTTTGCGTTCCCGAAGCGGCGGAAGAGTGATCGGAAAAACGTTTATCCGATAATACAGGTCTTCCCTGAATTTTCCATTTTTTATCATTTCTTCAAGGTTGCGGTGGGTAGCACAGATCACACGAACATCGATTTTATTGGTCTTGTTCCCGCCAAGCCGTTCAAATTCCTTTTCCTGCAAAACCCTTAATAATTTGACCTGCGTAGAAAGAGGAAGGTCCCCAATTTCATCAAGGAAGATCGTTCCGTTGTTTGCCATTTCAAACCGCCCCAATTTTCTCTCGTTTGCACCCGTAAAAGCCCCTCTTTCATAGCCAAATAGTTCGGATTCAAGTAAATTTTCCGGCAGTGCCGCACAGGCAACTTTAATAAAGGGTTGCGCCGCGCGCGGACTCATATAGTGTACGATCGAAGCAACTAATTCTTTTCCGGTCCCCGATTCTCCCTGTAAAAGGACCGTTGCTTGGCTATCCGCTACCTGCATCGCCGCTTCAAGGGTCGTCTCCATGACCTTCGAGCCGTAAACAATATTATCAAATTTATATTTACCTTTTAATTCCTGCCGCAGTTTAATGTTTTCCGACACGATCGCCTGCTTGTCTTTTTCCGCCATCTCCCTGATCTTTACAGCTTGCCCAACCATTGAAGCAATGATCGTAAGAAGGCGTATATCATCCTCATAAGCAATATCGCCTTTAAAGAGGTGGTCGACGGAAAGAGCCCCAATGACCTTGTCGCCGGTTTTTATCGGAACGCATAAAAATGCAAATTTCCTATCTTGCAGATCTTTTCTGGCTTTCGTCTTGTTTAAAAAGAGAGGTTCGGCTTCGATGTCTTTTACTATCATCGGCTCGCCGCTTTCAACAACTTTACCGGTGATCCCTTCTCCGATCTTATAGCTCCCGCGTTCTTTTTCCTCCTCGGATAATCCTTGCGCCACTTCTATCTTTAGCTCATTTGACACGGGGTTTACCAGAGTAATTGTCCCTCGCTGCATCCCAAGCGTATCCGACAATACAGATAGGATCAACTCCAGGCTCTTTTGGATATCGAGGGATGAAGAAAGCGCATTACCGATATTAATTAAAGCTTTAACTTTGAGGTCATTCATAGCATACAATATTGTATACTATGTTTACATAATTGTCTATGCCAAGTTAAAACTCAGCCTGCCGTCTCCGCTCCCCCATGCTTAATCACTCTCGCATCCACCATATAGACCACTTCCTCGCCGATATTCGTTGCATGGTCAGTGATCCTCTCCAGATGCCTTGATACAAGCAAAAGCGGGATTGCGCGTGAAACCGTGCTCGAATCTTTGGTCATGATCTCTACCAATTCTTCGTGGACCAGATCGCGCAGTTTATCCGATTCTTTCTCTTTTATCCGGATCTCCCTAACTTTACCGGAGTCTTTGTTAATAAAAGCATCTAACGCCAATGCAACTGTTTCCTGCGCCAGTATTGCCATTTTTGGGATATCGATCAAAGGCTTTAAAAGAGGCTTATCCGAAAGGTCGATCGCCCTTTCAGCAATATCTACGGCCATATCCCCGATCCTCTCGAGGTCGTTAGAAATGCGCATTCCGGTCATCAAAAATCTTAAATCGGAAGCCTCGGGCTGGCGCAAAGCGACCAATTGGATGCTTTTCTCATCAATTTCCAGTTCCAGCTGGTCGATCTTGTTGTCATCAGATACGACCGCTTCTGCCATTTGTTTGTCTAATCTCTTGAGCGCTTCAACCGATCGCTGGATCGATTCCTGCACCATGATCCCCATTTTTAAGATAAGGTCCTTTAATTCACCCATTTCACTGTCAAATATTCTCTGATGGTTCATATTATCCAAACCTCCCTGTTATGTAATCATCCGTCCGTTTGTCTTTAGGCGATGTAAAAATTGCTTTTGTATCGCCAAATTCCACCAATTCACCAAGCAGCATATATCCGCATTCGCCAGAAACCCGTGCTGCCTGCTGCATATTGTGCGTCACGATCACTATAGTATAGTGCTTTTTCAGCCCCAACATCAACTCTTCGATCCGCATCGTTGCCAGGGGATCCAGCGCCGAACATGGCTCATCCATGAGCAAAACTTCCGGCGTTACCGCAATAAGCCGGGCAATGCAGAGGCGCTGCTGCTCTTCAAGCGTCAATTCCAAAGCATTCATCGACATTTTATCTTTTAGAGCGTCAAATAATAGAACAGACGATAAGCTTTTAACAACCGCTTCTTCAATTTTTCCTTTTTCTCTAACCCCTCTAATTCTTAGCCCGAAAGCAACGTTCTCATATACTGAAAGGGGAAAAGGATTAGGCCGCTGGAAGACCATCCCAACTTTTTTCCTAAGTTCGATCAGGTCGACCCCGCAGCCCAGTGCTTCCTTTCCATCAATTTTAACGCTACCGGTGATCGCAACCCCGTCGATCAGGTCATTCATTCGGTTAAATACTCTAAGCAGAGTAGATTTTCCGCAGCCCGACGGGCCGATCAATCCGGTAATGGTATTTTTCTGAATACCAAGCTCAATATTTTTTAGCGCATGAAAATCCCCATAATGAAGATTTAATTTTTCGGCTTCGATTATATGTTCCATTATCCAAATCTCCCGGTAATGTAGCCTTCGGTTCGTTTGTCGCGCGGCGCAGTAAAAAGATGCTTGGTCTCATCAATTTCGATCAATTCACCCATTAAGAAAAAAGCGGTCCGATCAGAAACCCTCGCCGACTGTTTAACATTATTGGTCACTAATATTTGCGTATACTCTTTTTTTAAGACCCGCATAGCCTCTTCGACTTTAAAAGTCGAGATCGGATCAAGCCCTGAACACGGCTCATCATATAGGATAACTTCCGGTTCAACGGCAAGAGTTCTGGCAATACAAAGCCTTTGCTGCTGCCCACCCGAGAGCTTCGCCGCCATAGTGTTAAGGCGGTCTTTTACTTCGTCCCAGATCGCCGCAGCCCGCAATGATTTCTCAACAATTTCCGCAACTTTTATTTTATCTGTCGTTCCATGCAAACGCGGACCATAGGCAACATTATCAAAGATAGACATGGGGAGCGGCAGCGGCAGGGCAAAAACGATCCCTACCCTTTTCCGAAGCATCTGCACATCTATTTCGGTAAAAATATTCTTCCCGTCCAGCAATATTTCACCCTCATTTTTAGAATTAGGATAAAGTTCGTTTAACCTGTTCACCGCCCTCAAAAACGAGGTTTTCCCGCTATTTGCCGGTCCTATGATCCCGAGGATCTCGTTCTTTTTAACTTCAAACGAAACCTTCTTCACCGCCGCAATACTATTGTAATAAACGCTTAATTCTTGGATCTTGATTTTTGAATTATTATTTGACATTTGTAATTTGTCATTTGTCATTTGTATGTCTACCACGTTTTTTTCCTTCTAAAGTGCATTCGAATATATGAAGCAAAAATATTCAAAATAAAGATCATTCCGACCAAGACCAGGACCGTCCCATATTGTATTTTTGGACTAACATTCGGAACTTGAGTTGATAATACATAGATATGATACGGGAGCGCCATGGCCTGGTCGTAGACCGACCCGGGAAGCTTTGGAAGATAAAAGGCCGCTACCGTAAACAGGATCGGCGCCGTCTCCCCTGCCGCTCGTGATAACCCCAATATAGTGCCGGTAAGGATACCGGGAATAGCATTCGGCAAAACCACATTCCTTACCGTCTGCCAGCGCGAAGCGCCAAGGGAATAACTAGCCTCTCGAAAAGAACGGGGCACAGCACTAAGAGCTTCCCGGGTAGCGGTAATGATTACCGGCAGGGTCATAATTGACAAGGTCAAAGAACCGGCCAAGATCGAAGAGCCAAATCCCAAAAAAGCAACAAAAAGACTGAAGCCGAACAATCCGTATACGATCGATGGAACACCGGCCAAGTTAACAATGGCAATTTCAATAACACGGGTCAACCAATTTCTTTCAGCATATTCATTTAAATAGATCGCCGCCAGAATGCCGAACGGTATCGAAAAAAGCGCGGTCCCAATAGTTAAAAATATCGTACCTACAATTGTCGGAAATATCCCGCCCGACCGCATTCCATCATGCGGCATGCCGAAAATAAACTCAAAGCTTAGCGCGGGCAGGCCATTCAGCAAAACAACGAACAAAACCAACGCTACCGGCGCTATCACAATAATGGTCGCCAGTAATAAAATGGCAAAGGCTATTTTTTCTTTTACTTTTGAATCGATCATCTCTTCACCTTAAACTTTTTTTTGCTTCTGTGCAGGAACATATCGGCCGAAAGGTTTATCGCAAAACTGATAATAAACAGGATGATCCCGATCGCAAATAATGAATAATAATGCGGGCTTCCCGACACTGCTTCTCCCATTTCAGCTGCGATCGTAGCCGTCAGCGTCCTTACCGGCTGAAGCATACTGGTCGGCATGACCGCCGCATTGCCGGTGATCATGAGGACCGCCATTGTCTCGCCCACTACCCTTCCTATCCCAAGCATCACCGCCGCTAAAATACCAGATGAAGCTGCTGGAAGCGTTACCCTATAAATTGTTTGCCAGCGGGTCGCCCCTAGTGCCAGCGATCCTTCTTTATAACTTTTTGGGACCGAAGCGATCGAATCTTCAATGATCGAAACGATCGTCGGCATCGACATGAAGGCCAGCATTATTGAACCCGCCATAGCCGTCAGCCCGCTTGAAAGATTAAAAGTGCTTTTAAGAAATGGCGCCAGTGTAATGATCCCGATAAAACCAAGGACGATACTAGGGATCGCCGCCAGCAGCTCTATCCCGGATTTTAAAAAATCCCGCAGCCACGGCGGAGCGACCTCAGCTACATATACCGCCGAAGCGATCCCCAACGGAACGGCAATTACGATCGCACCAAAAGTAACAAAAAGAGACCCGATAATTAAGGGAAGAATGCCAAACTGCGGTGGATCCGAGATCGGATACCAATTTGTACCCGTAATAAAATCGATCGGGTTGACCGTACGAAAAAGCGACAGCCCTTCTTTTAATAGAAAAACTAAAATCAACAACACGAACAGGATCGAGGCGATCCCGGATAAAAAGATCAGCTTTTCAATAATAAATTCGGATAGTTTTTTCATTTGATCGGCACAAAATCCATTTTTAATACGATTTCCTGTCCTTTTTTACTAAATACAAAATCGACAAAAGGCTTGAATTTTTCGGTTGGCTCACCATTGGTATAGAAAAGAAGCGATCTTGAGATAGGATAGATCTTTTTCTTAACGCTTTCAACGGTTGGGAATACATAAGAAGATCTTTCATCGCTTGCAACCGCCAGCGCCTTTTGCTTATTATTCAAATATCCTAATCCGATATAGCCGATCGCTGCCGGATTTGAGATGATCTCTTCCACGATCGCCTGCGACGATGGCATCATCAAGACATTGGCGGCAAATTCGTCTTTGTTTTTCTTCTTCCCCATCTTGACCACTTTTTCAAGAAAAAAAACATGGGTACCGGAATTCCGATCACGGGAAAGCGCTACGATCTTTAAATCCTGCCCACCAAATTCATTCCAATTCTTCGCCTCCCCCCTGAATATCCTTGATAATTCCGGGATCGTTAATTTACTTATTGGATTCGTTGGATTGACGACCAGTGTAATTCCGTCGCTGGCAACATGGATTTCTTTTGGGTAGATCCCTCTTTCGTTTGCCATAGCGATCTCTTTCTTTTCCATATTACGCGAGCACATAGCGATATCCGTTGTTCCGCTTAATAAGGAAGCAATCCCGGCACCCGACCCTCCCCCTGTCACTGCCACCGCCTTTTCTGGGTATTCCAGCATAAACTCTTCCGTCCAAGCTTGCGCCAGGTTAACCATTGTATCGGAGCCTTTGATCTGGATCGCACGATTCCCTCGAGAACAACCCAAGAGTGAAATAACAGTTAAAGCCAGGCATAAATACAGGGCAACACGTCTTTTCATACTTAACTGAAGTATCTACTATAATTGTTACGGGAATGTTAACATTGTGTAAATTTAAAGTTAATGCAACAACCATCATCCAAACCTCCCCGTAACGTAATCTTCGGTCCGTTTATCCGTCGGCGCGGTAAATATCTTGGCAGTATGGTCAAATTCAATTAATTCCCCCATCAGGAAAAATCCGGTATAATCCGCGATCCGCGCCGCCTGCTGCATATTGTGGGTAACGATCACAATCGTGTATGCCTTCTTTAACTGATGAATTAATTCTTCAATTTTACCCGTTGAGATCGGGTCAAGAGCTGAACAGGGTTCGTCCAATAACAGGATATTGGGTTTTACCGCCAGCGCGCGCGCGATGCAAAGCCGCTGCTGCTGCCCGCCAGATAAGCCTATGCCAGGTTTGAACAAAATATCCTTGACCTCGTCCCACAGGGCGGCTTGTTTTAAACTTATTTCAACTACTTCGTCTAAAGCTTCTTTTTTCTTTAACCCACCCAATTTTATTCCGGCAACAACATTGTCATAGATACTCATCGTCGGAAATGGGGTCGGTTTTTGGAAGACCATGCCGATCTGCCTTCTCAATTCAACCGGATCAGATCCCGGCGCATTAATATCTTTTCCATCAACAAGGATCTCCCCTTTCGCGGTCGCACCGGGGACCGTTTCATGCATCCGGTTAATGCAACGGATAAAAGTTGATTTTCCGCAGCCGGAGGGACCAATGATCGAAGTAACCCCCTGTTCTTTAACGTACATATTTATATTGAACAAAGCCTGTTTCTCTTCAAACCAGGCGTTCAGGCCTTTAACTTCGATCTTCTTCTTTTCTAGTTCTTTATCCATAGGTTATCCTCTTTGAAAATTTTCTGACTAAAACAGTAATTGTCAGCACGAAAGCAACCAGCACTAATGATCCGGCCCAGGCCAGCTTATGCCACTCCTCGTAGGGAGAAATTGAGTAAGTATAGATCTGCACCGTCATGGAAGCGGTCGGCTTATCCAAGGCAACATTCCAATACATATTGGAAAAAGCTGTGAATAATAATGGGGCCGTTTCCCCTGCCGCCCTGGCAATTGCCAGCATTACTCCGGTAAAAATGCCGTTCCAGGCCGATCTTAAAACAATGCTGACGGAAACCCTCCACTCCGGGATCCCGAGCGCCAGCGCCGATTCCTTCAAAGTGCGCGGGACCATTTTGATCATCTCTTCGGTCGTCCTTGTTATATAGGGGATCATTACCAGGCTGACCGCAAAGCCGCCCGCGATCGCCGAAAACCGATGCATCGGCAAGACAAAAATAACGTATGCAAATAACGCAAAAATAATAGACGGGATTCCGCTCATAACATCTACCGCATATCTTATCCAGAAGCCTCGCTTCCCCTTCCCTGATTCCGCCAGCCATAATCCCCCGAAGATCCCGATTGGAAAACTAAAAAAGGCTCCGATCAAAACGATCATAAAGGTCCCAATAATTCCGTTGCCGATCCCTCCCCCGCTCTCTCCTACCGGGGCCGGCAAATTAGTGAAAAAGGCTGGACTGATCGAAGATATGCCTTTAATGATCACATAGCCTAATAGTAGAACAAGGGGAAAGACCGCTAATACCGCGCAGGCCATGACCGTCCCAAGAAAGATCTTTTCTTTTATCTTTCTAGCTACTGAATTTGATTTTTGCTCGCTATTTTCCAAATTAAGATCCTCGCTAGTCCGTTTATTACTACCGTTACTAATAGAAGGATGATCCCGATCTCAAAGATCGCGGACAGGTTCATGGGGCTCGAAGCTTCCGCAAACTCATTCGCGATAACTGAAGCCAAAGTATACGATGGGGCAAAAATTGATCCCGATATTTCCGGCCGATTGCCGATAACCATAGTAACAGCCATAGTTTCACCAACGGCTCTCCCGAGAGCCAGGATCACCGCACCCACAATTCCAGAAACTGCCGGCGGCAGGACCGCCATTTTTACTGTTTCTAATTTATTCGCACCGAGCGCAATGGCTGACTCCCTTAAATTATTGGGGATCGCCTGAAAAACCTCCCGTGAAACCGCCGTGATCGTCGGTAGGATCATGATCGCTAAAATTATTCCACCCGTCATCAACGAAAGCCCCATCGGAGGGCCCTGGAAGATCGGCAGAAAACCAAAATATTGTCCCAGGAACGGCTGAATGGTGCTTGAAAGAAATGGACCAAGGATAAAGATCCCCCAAAGTCCGTAAACGACGGAGGGGATCGCCGCCAAAAGATCGACCATGGTCGAAATATAGCCGCCCAATTTTGACTTATGAATTTCCGATAAAAAGATCGAACAACCTAGCCCCAAAGGAACTGCGATCAACAAAGCAAGAAATGAAGAGGCAAGCGTACCGTAAATGTACGGAAGCGCCCCATATTCATCCGTGATCGGGTTCCAATGCGAATTGACCAAAAATTTGAACCCAAAGGCTTTTATCGATGGTATGGATTCCCAAATAAGCATTAACAGGATCAAGCAAAAAACAACCGGAATTATGGCCGCCATAACAAAGGTCATATTCTTAAAAGCCCTGTCCGGATTAAATTCCAGTTTATTTATTTGTTTTCTCCAGCTCATCCCTCTTTAACCCCCTCTCTTAAAAAGAGAGGGGGAAAGGGGGTGAGTTATTTATTTCGTTACCATTGAATCAATGGACTTCTGGACTTTTGCTTTCAAAGATTGTGGAAGAGGAGCATATGATAAAGCCGAAGCATAGCTTTGCCCTTTATCCATCGTCCAAGTTAAAAAGTTCTGCAGGGCTTTGGCTTTTTCCGTGTTCCCCATATCTTTTTTAACCAGGATCCAAGTTAATCCAGAGATCGGATAGCTGGTTTTTCCGGGCATATTCAAGATGTCGCCCCTAAAATCGGATGGTATCCTTGATACCCCTTTATCCGCCGCGGCGGTAACGCCATCAACCGTTGGAGAGACAAAAACCCCCGCTTTATTCTTGATCAATGCACAAGCCAGGTCATTCTGCTCGGCGTACGCAAGCTCTACATATCCAATTGAGTTCTTATTGTTCTTAACGACCCCAGTCACTCCTTCATTTCCTTTGCCGCCAACACCGACCGGCCAGGAAACCGCCTTCCCTCCCCCAACGCCGGATGCCCATTTTGTATTGACCTTTGCCAGGTAGCCGGTAAAGATGCTGGTCGTCCCGCTTCCATCCGACCTATGTGCCACTAAAATATTTTCATCCGGAAGATTTGCGCCGGGATTTATTTCGGCTATTTTAGGGTCGTTCCACTTTTTTATATCTCCCATAAAGATCTGCGCCAGGGCGCTTGGATCAAGTTTTAGCTCTTTGATACCGTTAAGATTGTAAACTACCGCGACCGCGCCCATGACTGTTGGAATGTGCAGAACTTCTTTTTTTACGGCCGCTAATTCTGAATCAAGCATAAAAGCATCCGAAGCTCCAAAGTCGACTACTCCAGCCGTGAACTGTTTGATCCCGCCCCCTGAACCGATCGAGGCGTAATTAATTTCAACGCCCGTGGCCTTTTTATATTCCGAGATCCACTTCGAGTAGATCGGGTATGGGAAAGTCGCCCCTGCACCAGTTAAAGTCAGGGCCTGCGAGACAGAAGCCAGGAGCATCATTCCAAGAACAAGGCTAAACAATTTCTTAAACATTATATTCCTCCTTATATTCATTATCATTTACTATAATACCGTCAGCATATGCAGGTAGAAGATGCTGGTCTGTACCCCGCTTCCGGTCTGTGAAGTCTGGACGTCAGCCGCGACCTTAACATCTTTGCTCCAATCATAGGTCAATCCGTAAAAGTTGCGACTTATCTCGTTGTTTGAAGAAAGCGTGCTCGGATCGTAATTATCGGCTCTCGCAAAAGCCCAAACTCCCGGGAGGAACATGTATTTACCGCCAATGCTGTAACCGGTTATTCTTGTTCCTCTAAGGTATTCGGCATATGCTGTCCCGTTATCTCCCTTCAATGCTGTAAGAATTCCGACCTGCTTGGTCGTCCCGCCAAAGTCGCTCGAAGTTGCACCCTTAATGTTGCCAAAAGCACCAATTATTACTTTTCCATAATTTCCCAGGTCAGCAACCGTAGAATTGATCCTTAAGCCAAGGTCCTTTTTGCTATCCGTTTCATTCGTTGCGTAGCCGCTCCCATTCAGAAACGTTCCTTGATATTCAATATCCGGTAATCCAGCGATCGATACTGTACCAAGCGCGCCAACCCCAAAATCAGAAGACGACATAACCCCTTCATTGTCTACTAAAGACTTGGCAATATAGCGCAGGTCCATAATTTTATCCGCCCAATCGATCCAGACCGTATGCTGAAGACCGATTTTTGCCGTTACCGTAAGGGGGATAAGCTTGATTTCAGACGGAATATTTAGCGGAACTTCGATATAAGCATACTTTAAATAATCAAAAAGATTTTGCCTTGCAGCACCGGTTATTCTGGCAACATCTAATGTGACCCGTGCTGAAGCGCCGCCAGAAAGCTTCTTTTTAAAATCAAGATAAGCGCGGTCGATATCAAAATTGTTCACGTTGCTCGCAGTTCCATTTTGCAGCCATTTCTGCCATCTGAAAAATATCGTGCTGCCAACTTTAACATCACTGTTGTCTGCCTTAACACTATCTATCTGAGCTTTAAGGTCGGCGATAGCTTTATTTGTATCTTCCTTTAAATCACCGATCGTATCTTCCTGTTCTTTGGAAGATATTTCCGGCTTGATCGCTTTTACTTGCGGCTTATTGACAACAGGCTTAGCAATCGGTGCTTTTATAAGGACTGCTTTCTTAGCCGCCTTCGTTTTCACTGAAACTTTCCCCTTTTCCTGCGCTCCCGCCACCACCACAAAAACCATCGTCAACACCAGAGACCCGACAAATAACTTTTTAAACATTGGTTCCCTCCTTATTTTTTTCATTCCGCTGTTATTATCGTTCAGAATGATTAAGGAGATATCAAGGGAATGTTAAAAGGAGGTAAATTCTTTACTTCGCTTCAAATACGGGGAAAGCCAGGGTAAAAGTGGACCCTTTTCCGATCTCGCTCTGCACCGTGACCGTCCCATTATGCAGGTTCATGACGTGCTTAACGATCGCAAGCCCCAGCCCCGTTCCTCCCAGTTCCTTCGAACGTGTTTTATCCGCCCGGAAGAA
>Ga0172379_10006828_pt1 | contig 15093 bp, 12 predicted proteins | sample GrowelOW334metaG_FD_119756 | JGI IMG/M metagenome (GOLD analysis project Ga0172379, IMG submission 119756) | Groundwater microbial communities from an aquifer near a municipal landfill in Southern Ontario, Canada - Groundwater well OW334 metaG | ecosystem: Environmental > Aquatic > Deep...
ATCTGAAGAGAACCCTGATAAGCACTTTCATTAAATTCATAGTATGGGAACGGCGACGTTATTTGTGTGTACCAGGCAAAGAAGGACATCGTGACAGAGTCCCTGTAAAGCGGCAAAGAATATTCGCCATAAATTTTAGGGCCTTCTTCCAATATATCTTCGACCAGCGGATATTGATAATCAAGCCAACTGCTAAAGGGGCTTCCTTCAATATTCAAATTAGTGAAATTTTCTGTCAGAACTCCAAATAACGCAAAATCTGAAAAATAATTCACGTCAGTGGCAGTATACAAAGCTTGGTTAAGTTCCCTTAGGAAAGTTGGTTCCTCAACCAGAATTTTAGCCAGCACCTGCGCCGTTCGGTTATAGCTTCTTAAGCCTCTTACGCCGGCAAAGGTTAATTGAGATTGTCCCGCTAGATCTACCTGGTTGTTAAAATCATACATGGCGCCATTAAGATATTCCCCTATTTGCGTTTCCGTAAAAATGTTTTCAATATCCGCTCTTCTATCTGGGTATCTTTCGTACAATATTTGGTAAAGTTGGCTTTCAAGCAACCTTGCGCTGCCTTCTTCCCAAGAAGGCATGAGCCCATAATCATCTCTGTAAGCATGGATGGTTTCATGGAGCAGAGTATCCAGCGTGGGGCTATTGCTAACCCTGATTCGATTGCATCCTGGTTCATATAGGCCTGAAAAATCCGAAGATGGCGCGTTGGCAATGACAATTTCGTTAGCAAAAGCCGGCGGACCATAAACTTCCATTATTTCAGGCTGTACCCAATCTAAATAGTCTCTCATTTCACTTTCCTGCGCTGCCGTCCAGCCCCAAAAGCGGTAAGTTAAAGGGTCTTCCCTTCCTTCAATATTCCGTGCTCCGTTTGGAGTTCCAAGGCCTTCGCAGGCTTCAGAGATCCCTGGCTCATCACCATCAGCCTCAATCCCCGCATCAGCCGGATGTTCATTCCTCCCACAAGAAAAAGCTCCTATTGCTAAGCTAAAAAAAGCGATTACTCTGATTGCTGAAGTGATCATTGTTAATTATTCCTCATGTCTTAGCAGTGCATAATAAGAATGCCAGGACATGTTTCTAACATGCCTTGATGTTCCCCCAGCTTCGCTGGTAAAAGTAAAAGTTACAATTGCCGGTTCCTGGGGCACATCGCCAACACCGAAAAAACCGTTTTCAACCGCTTGGGTTATGCTAAAGCCTGTACTGGTTTCGATTTCCATGGTTCCGCGATCCGCGCCCACAACTACCCCGGCCAGCACTCCGCGATCAAAAGAGGAAATTCCCAAAGGATAATAAAGGGTTTGTGAGGCAGACCCGGAATGGATATCAATTCTGATCCTTTGGCGAGGCTGCCCGCGAAAGTTAAACTCCAAAGGACCGCTGTTTGAGGGTGTAGTAAAATTCTCCAGCAGTTCTCCATCATAACCATAGAAATCAAAAGTAACATCCCTATTAATATATCCGTTTGCACCCCAAAGAATCACGCTGGAGAAGTTGATTTCTGACATCCAATCCGTCAAGCAATAATCAAAAATTGCGGCTAAGCTTTCTTCCTCACTCTCGGAAAAAGGCTGAAAAGCGTACTGATTATCATACCATTCAGAAAAAGGCTGATCCTCTACGGTCAAACCAGGAGCAAAAGCCTCAACAATTTGGGGCAAAGGAACTTCCCCTATAGAGGGTGGGTCAAGCTGCGTATTCACATATTGGTTTAAGTCTCTTAAAAATGAAGGATGCTCAACGATTATCTTGGAAACCGCGGCATAGGCAAATTCATTTTCATTAGGAGTACAAGCTAAATAAAAATTTTCCCCTTGATTGGGAGGATATATTCCCATTAGCCTGCTATTCGAAGGGGCTTGATTATAAAAATCATATAACGGCAATGACCGAAGGAAATCAAGGTAACAATCGTAATGACTCAATTGGTATTGCAATTCCGGATACCTTTCATACAACTCGGTACAGGTATTGACTGTAACGGCATAAGCAGAACCTAAATTCCACATTTGATTTGATGTTTCAAGTTCGTCGCGAAAAGCCAAGGCCGTGCCAAAAATTAATTTTGAGAAACCATCACGCATTACGGGAGAATCCCAGTAAGGAAAATTAATAACATTGCATTCTGCCTCATACAGTTCGGATTCATAAGTGCCAATATTGGTGGGAGTTATGTAAACGGTGTTGGCATAGGCCGGCGGTGCATAAAATTCTTCAATGATGGGGTAGGCCCGATCCATAAATTCTGTTAGGTCTGTTGCTTGTTCTGTGCTGATATCCGCAAAATCAAAATTTAAAGGCATTGGAGGAGTGATTGCGTCATTGCGAGGACCATTTAGCGTACCTAAACCTTCGCATTCGGGAGGGAGGGGCGAAGGGACTGTTGCTGTGCCGTCGCATCCAAATAAAACGAACGGAATTGCTAAGGATTCAACTGAAGGTTGATCAAGTATCCCTAGTAAAAGCAGAACAAATTGGCCAAGATTGATGTTTGATCCGGCATAGCCTGTTTGTTTTGGATTACATGTGCAATTTGTAATTGGCGGCATTGATTTCTCCTGACTCTATTTCGAGTCCTTTTTTGATAAATTTCAGCTAAAGTGCCGATATTTTTGAAGGTTTGTGTTAAAATAAATACAATGGAGGAGGTAGCTATGCTAACTAAATACCAAGATTTCAAAGATAGCGCGATTGAACGAATTGCGCAGGAAATGTGTTTGGCGGCGCGTACGGCGCCCAAGGCCAGGGGGCTGGATTTACTGGAAATGGCGATCATCAAAGGAGAGACACTCAAACAACTTTCGGATAAAATGAAAGAGATCGGGGATGCGCGCAATCACTTCACTTTCCAGCGCGATAGCCAGAGTATCTTATCTGCCCAGATAATGGTTTTGATCGGTACGAAAAAACAAACCATCGGACTTAAATATTGCGGTTTTTGCGGGTTTGAAAATTGTGCCGCCGCCGAGAAAGCTGGCGCGCTCTGCGCCTATAACTCCGGTGACCTGGGCATTGCCCTTGGTTCCGCGGTCTCCGTGGCCATGGACCATCGGTTGGATAACCGTATCATGTACAGCGCGGGGAAGGCGGCGGTTGAGATGCAACTCTTGGGCAAAGATATTGTGGCTGCCTACGGGATTCCGCTTTCGGCCACAGCTAAAAATCCTTTCTTTGATCGAAAATAAGGGGGTCTTCAGGTGGGGTTGCAGCCCTCACCCAGGTTATAGGTTTAAGTTTAGTTGGTGGTTAACAACCCTCTCCCAGAGGGAGAGGGAGTTGTTGGTTAAAGTTTAAAATGGGTTTCATGAAGAAAATTAAAAATAAAGAAGCTATCCTCATTACCCACCCAGTCCCTCTCCCCTTGGGAGAGGGCGATAAAGAAAAAGTAAACGTTAAAGAAAGACTAGGGTGAGGGCTGAGATAGTTACAAATAAGGGGGAAAACAAAAATGGAAAATATTAATTTTGCGGATTTTCAGAAACTGGATATCAGGGTGGGAGAGATTAAGTTTGCGGAAGAAGTACAGGGGGCGGATAAAATCTATAAATTGATTGTCGCTATTGGCGGAGAAGAGCGGATCCTCGTTGCCGGTATCAAGCAATATTACCCCAAGGAATATCTTCCCGGTAAAAAAGTGCTGGTACTGGCCAATTTAGAGCCCAAAGTCATTCGCGGCATTGAAAGCCACGGGATGATCCTTTGCGCCCACACTGAAGACCGCTCTGTCTTAGCTTTTACCACCGTAGAAAAAGATATCCCCAGTGGGGCCATAGTGTCGTAATCCTTGATTCAACAAGGCAAACAGGTTAGAATTAACTTACCATGGTTGATGATAAAATCCCCCCCCAGGACTTAGCGGCGGAGCAATCTGTTATTGGTTCGATGCTCCTGGATAAAAATGCCATTATGAAGGGCATTGAGTTTTTGCATGCCGACAGCTTCTACCGCGATGCCCACCGCTATATTTTTGAAGCACTCCTGGATCTTTTTGACCGTGGTGAACCGGTAGATTTAGTTACCGTTACCGATGCCTTGCGTAAAACAGGGAAACTTGATGCGGTTGGCGGGTCCGTTTATGTGGCGGACCTTTTAAATTCCGTCCCTACGGCGGCGAACGTTGAATACTACGCCAAAATTGTCGAAGAAAAAGCCGTTTTGCGCCGCCTGATCGAGGCCGGGACCAAAATTGTCGGGGACGCTTTCCGGGAAACCGAAGATGTGGACCAGATTTTAGACCAGGCGGAAAAAGCGATCTTTGATATCGCGCTTAAACGGGTGCGAGAAGGTTTCCATCGGATTGATTCAATCATAAAACGTGTGCTGGACAAAATTGACAGCCTTTACGATAAACAGGAAGCCATTACCGGCATCGCAACCGGCTATCCGGACCTTGATAAATTGACAGCCGGATTCCAAAATTCCGACCTGATAATTGTTGCCGCCCGACCAGCGGTGGGTAAAACGGCCTTCTGCTTGAACATCGCGCAGAATGTAGCTATAAAATATAAAATTCCGGTTGCCATTTTCTCGCTTGAAATGAGCAAGGACCAGCTGGCACAAAGGATGCTGTGCTCTGAAGCTGAAGTGGATGCCCAGAAACTTAAAACCGCTAGCTTGTCAGACACGGGTTGGAAAAAATTGACTCGCGCGCTGGGACGGTTGTCTGAAGCCCCCATTTTTATCGACGATTCTGCTTCCATGACCTCAACCGAAATTCGCGCTAAGGCCAGACGGCTTAAAATTGAAAGAGGTTTGGGATTGATCATTGTAGATTATCTCCAGCTGATGCGCGGGCGGTCTAGGGTGGAAAATCGCGTACAGGAGATATCGGAGATTGCCCGTTCGCTTAAGACCCTGGCAAGGGAATTGGACGTCCCGGTCATCGCGCTTTCCCAGCTTTCGCGCGCGGTGGAGCAAAGAACGGATCGTATTCCGCGTTTGTCGGATTTGCGCGAATCGGGCGAAATTGAACAAACCGCGGACCTTGTCATGTTTATCCATCGGGAAGATTATTATAATCCCCAATCAGACAGGGGGAATATTGCGGAAATTATTATTGCTAAGCAGAGGAATGGCCCCGTCGGTTCCGTCGAGCTTGTTTTCCGTAAGGAAATTGCCAAATTCTGCAGTAAAGAAACCCGCTACGAAGAGGTCGCATGACCTCTTAATGACCAATGACCAATGTCAAATGTCAAATTAAGGTATTCATTCGGAATTTTATATATAGAATAATTATTCCTACATTTGTCATTTGTAATTTGTCATTTGTCATTTATCCTTCGATGGTTTTTGCGCAGATTAAGGATTTGACTATCAACGGCGACAATGTTTCCTACGATAAAGTAAAACAAATTGTAGAAGCCAGCGGATCGGTTGAAGTCCTATATCGCGATGTCAAAATTAACGGTAACCATATCCTTTATGATACTGCCCACGATACGGCGCATGCCGAGGGCGGGTTTGTGATTGATTATGAAGGGATTACCATGGAAGGATTGACACTGAATTACGCGGTTGAAAATAAAACCGGCAGTGCCAGCGATGTCGTCTTTACTTACAAAGGGATTGAGCTTTCCGGCGGCAAGATTGACTTCGCGTCCGAACTTTTTAAATTAAAGGATGCTTCTTTTACAACCTGCAGTTTGTTGCCGCCGCATTACCATGTTACGGCGCGGGATATAAATTTTTATCCCAATTACGGCTGGATGGTTGCCTACTGGGGTTTTTTTTGGGTGGGCGGTGTTCCTCTGGTCCCTATGCCAACCTACATTTACGACATGCTGGCGGATGAAAAAAACCAACCGCCTTTTCCTGAAATAGGCTCCAATGATGAAGACGGGATGTTTATTAATGAAAAACTCGCCTGGCACCTTAAGCGTGAATTATCCGGCACCTATACTTTGAGCTGGGCGGCGAAAAAAGGCGGGGGGCTCGGAGTCTCGTCCGACTATATCGCGAACGATGTTAACCGCGGAAATGCACGGTTGTCCTGGAATGGAGTGGACCATTTTCAGGGCGGCATCACGCACCATTATTATTTTGGCCCGACGGTCAGCGCGCTCAGGGAAAATAAATTTTCTATTTTACCCCTGAATAAAGTCAAACAATATGAAATCGAGGCTATTCTATCATCGCGAGAGCGGATAAATTACCAGAAAATCAGCTATCTTCCGCGTATTGATTGGCGCGGCAAGAAAATGTTGTTTGTGCGGCAGGACATCCAGCTGGACGCGGATATTTTTGCGGCGAAAGTGGAAGAAGAAGGGAATACCGAATTAATGGAAGGGGCTGCCAACCTGACCCTGAACTGGGACCTGCCGGAAATAGCCATTGGGGATCCCACGCCGTTTTTATCGCTGGATAACCGGTATTATTCCTGCGGTACCAGTTGGGAGCGGTATCTTGGAGGGATAGAAATAAGGAAAAAATTGCATCCGACGGTTTCTTTTGGCTTGAGCTACGCGCATTTTTTCTCTGTGCTGGGGCAGAGCCCGTTTAATTTTGAAATGTACCGTTTTCGCGCCGCAGACCGGATTGTTTCGGATGTTAATTTTGTCGTTGGAGAAACCGGCATCAGCCTTTTGGCTTCTTATTTTACGGATAATTGGCAACCGGAAGATATTGATGGCGCTTTATTTTTCAGGATGCACTGTTATAATTTAATGGCGAAGTACCGTTCAATGCGCCGGGAGTTCCAAGTTGGGTTTACCCTGGTGGAGGAATAAAATGTTCATTACCTTTGAAGGGCCCGAAGGCTGCGGTAAATCAACCCATTCAAAAAAGTTAAAATCTTTTTTGGAAGGGAAAGAGTTACCTGTGATATTGACGCTTGAACCGGGCGGGACGCAGATCGGAAAGCATATCCGCGGCCTGCTGCTTGATCCGGAAAGCGTGCTGGAAAGGGATACGGAAGTTTATCTATTCGCGGCCGACCGGAACGAACATGTGAGTAAAATTATACGGCCGGCACTCCAGGCGGGGAAGATTGTCATTTCCGACCGGTTTATTGATTCGACGCTGGCATACCAGGTTGGCGGACGGCGTTTGCCGGAAGATATGGTGCGCTACCTGGTGATGGTTTCAGCCCAGGGCCTGCTGCCGGACCTGACCATTTTGCTGGATGTCTCTCCCCAGATTGGGCTAAAACGGGCGACGGCGAGAGGAACGGCGGACCGTTTCGAACAGGAAAAATTGGATTTTCATAAGCGGGTCAGGGAGATGTACCTTAAAATAGCTTCAGAGAATCCTGCGCGGTTTGTTGTGGTTAATACGGATGAAAAAGGCATCGATGAGATCCAAGAAGAGATAAGGAAAATAGTGGAGGGGAGATTGCATGAAAAGCGCTGAGATCAGGCAGGTTTTCTTAAGCTACTTTGAAAAAAATAACCACAAAATACTGCCGGGATCTTCGTTGGTACCAAATGATCCCACAGTTTTATTGACGCTGGCGGGAATGCTGCAGTTCAAGCCGATCTTCCTGGGACATGAAAAACCAAAGTATCGGCGGGCCGCGACCGTGCAGAAATGCGTGCGTACCAATGATATTGAACAGGTGGGAAAAACTGCCCGGCACCACACTTTTTTTGAAATGTTGGGTAATTTTTCTTTTGGCGACTATTTCAAAAAAGAAGCCATCCATTTTGCCTGGACATTTTTAACGCAGGAGTTGAAAATACCTCCGGCAAAATTATTAATTGCCGTTTATAAAAAAGACGACGAGGCTTTTAACATTTGGCATAAGGAACTTGGGATTGAAGAAAATCGTATCTATCGGTTAGACGAGGAAAATAATTTTTGGGCGGCGGGACCAACCGGTCCCTGCGGACCTTGCTCTGAAATCTATTATGATTTTGGCCCCAAAAAAGGCTGTGGCAAGCCGGAATGCGCGCCAGGCTGTGACTGTGACCGCTTCCTTGAAATATGGAACTTGGTTTTTATCCAATATGACCGCAATGAAAAGGGCGAACTGGTCCCGCTCAAGCAAAGGGGAATTGATACGGGCATGGGACTTGAAAGGATTGCTTCCGTCCTGCAGGGCGTTGAATCCAATTTTGAGACCGATTTATTTATCCCGTTGATTGAAAAAGTGAAAGAATTAGTGAAGCGCCCGAATCCTTCTCCCATTTCACTCCGCATTATTTCCGATCACGCGCGGGCGGTAACGCACCTGATTGCCGACGGGCTGATACCGGAAAATGCCGGACGTGGTTATGTCTTACGACGGCTCCTGCGCCGGGCGGTGCATCACGGCAGGCTATTGGGCATAGAAGGGCCTTTTTTAAGTATGCTTGCGGCTGAAGTGGTGAGCCAGATGAAAGACGTGTACCCGGCGCTGGAAGAGAAGAAAGAAATAATTTTCAAAGTTATCCAAACCGAGGAAAACCACTTTTTATCCACCCTGGAACAAGGTTTAGTGATCTTTAAGGAAGCGGCGGAAAAGTACGCGGCAGAAAAAGTCATCCCTGGCCAGCTGGTATTCAAACTGCATGATACTTATGGCTTTCCGGTCGAGTTGTCGAAAGAGATTGCGGCAGAAGAAGGGTTTGCTGTAGATATGGCGGGATTTGAAAAGGAGATGGAAAAACAAAAGGCGCGCGCCCGTTCGGCGGGAATCTCGGCCGATAAAAAGGCAGAAAAAATGGCGCTGGATGGTTTAGATAAATTCGGCGAGACCCGGTTTACCGGTTACGAGAAAAACACGGAAGATACAAAAATAGTGGAAATATTTAAGGAAGAAAATATTATTATCCTAGAAAAAACTCCGTTTTATGGTGAAAGCGGCGGGCAAGTGGGAGATACCGGGATTTTAAAAGCGCATTCAAAGGATATACGCGTCCTTAATGCCTTGCTGGCGCCGGGAAAAGTGATCCTCCATGTTGTAGATGGCACGCAGGGATTAGAAGTTGGGATGCGGGTGACGGCGACAATTGATTTGTCAAAAAGAAAAATAACCGAGGCCCACCACACGGCAACCCATCTTTTACATAAAGCCTTGCAGGAGGTACTGGGGGAACATGTGAAGCAAGCGGGTTCATATGTCGGCCCGGATAAGCTCCGTTTTGATTTTAGCCATTTTTCTGCGATGACGCCGGAAGAAGTAAGCGCGGTAGAGGATAAAGTAAACCAGAAGATCGCAGAAAAGATAAAGGTGGAGGTATTGCAGAAAAGTTATGATGAGGCTTTAAAAATGGGAGCGACTGCGCTGTTTGGAGAAAAATACGGGGACAAAGTGAGAGTCCTTAAAATTGGCAGTTATAGTATGGAATTGTGTGGCGGTACGCATGTGAGATCAACCGGCGATATCGTTTTCTTTAAAATTATGTCTGAAGGCGCGCTGGGCGCAGGTGTTAGGCGCATTGAGGCACTAGCGGGGCAGGCGGCGAAAGTGCAGATTGCCTTCAAAGCAAAATCTTTATTTGATGAGGTGCATGCGTTGATTGGTAAGTATCGTACGCTTAATGCAGAAAGCGAAACAGGCATCTTCCAGGTTGAGGTGACGGAAATTGATCGGTTAATGAAAGCGATCGATGTCCAAGATTCGGCCGATGTCCGGAAAATATTGGAACATTTACAGGGCAGGGTAGACTGGCTTAAAGAGCGGATTGCTAAGGCGGAAAAGGAAATGAAAGATGTGAAGCTGAAAGAAGCCGGCCAAGAAGCCTTGGCCTATTTGCCTGAAATTAAAGAAATAAAAGGGGCTAAGGTCTTGGCCAAGGAATTTCAGGGTTTTAGCATGGAGATGCTGCGTTCTGTTTCTGATCGGATCCAACAAGAAACGCAATCTTGCATCCAGATATTGGTTTCTGTCTTGCCCGGAAGGGTAATTTTCTTGATCACGGTTTCTGCTGATCTGGTGTCGAAAGGTTATTCGGCCAAAAAGATCTCCGAAGTATTTGCTCCGATCATTGAGGGAAAAGGGGGCGGGAAAGAAGCCAAGGCGGAAGGTGGAGGCAAAGGCACAGGGAAAGTGCAAGCGGCCCTGGCGGCGGCGGTGAAAGGATTGGAATGAGGGTTATTGGTATTGATTATGGGGAAAAAAGGATTGGGATCGCGGCGTCTGACCCGTTGGGGATGACGGCGCAGGGAATAAGTGCGGTAGAAGACGAAGATGCGGTTTGCCGGGTGATCCAGGAATATGGCGATGTAGAAGAAGTGGTGGTGGGTTTGCCGAAGACTATGCGAGGGGAGATCGGTCCGCAAGCGCAGAAAGTGCTGGAATTTATCGAACGCTTAAAAGACCGCTTAAAACTTAAAATTGTTCCCTGGGACGAGAGATTGACCACTTCGCAGGCGGATAAATTTTTAATCTCCGCCGGTGTTTCCCGGGCCGGAAGAAAAAAAGTGATCGACAAGTCTGCCGCAGCGATCATTTTACAGAGTTACTTGGATGCCCATTAAACGCGCGATTTTTTTAACTTTTTCTGTTATAGTGTTATTTAGTCTTGCTTTGCTTATCCAATCTTCCAACCCTTTTGACCATAGCCTTTATCCTGTTGTTATTCCCAGAGGGGCAACCGCTAAGGATATCCAGCGCTTACTGGAAGCTGCGAAGGTGTTGCGGCCGGGGGGGAGTGGGTTTGCTTTGATTGCCCGGGTGACGGGCGTGGCGGAAAAAGCACAGGCGGGGCAATATGTTTTTTCCCCGTCGGATAATTTATTTACCATTTTACTTAAGCTAAGAAAAGGGGAAGTGGTACAAATCCAGGCGGCGCGGGTAAAAGTCACTTTTCCCGAGGGGTTGTCCATTTACAAGATGGGGGAAGTACTGCGTAAAAATGGCTTCCGCGCTCCCGATCAATTTCAGGCGCTGGCGCAGGAAGGCATAACGGCAAACTTGCGGCAGAGACATTGGGGGATTTTTAAGTATGTCCCGACCGAATCGCTGGAAGGCTATCTTTATCCCGATACTTATTGGTTTTACGTGAGCGGGGAGGCCGATGCCATGGCAGAGGTCATGCTGGAGCGGTTTGAAGAGGTGGTTGTGCCTTTTTGGAACGAAGCGCGGCAGAAGACAAAATTTAATCTGCACGAGATATTAACACTGGCGTCAATTGTCGAAAAAGAAGCGCAACAGCCGTCCGAGCGGCCAGTTATTGCTTCTGTTTTTTACAATCGGTTAAAAGCAGGGATGCCCCTGGCGGCGGACCCAACTGTAAAATATGCCCTGGAGCGGCCGTCTAAAAAGGTTTACTTGAACCAACTGCAAGTAGATTCGCTTTACAATACTTATAAGCGCAGGGGATTGCCGCCGGGACCAATTTGTAATCCTGGCATTGAATCAATTAAGGCCGTGGTATCTCCCGCTAAAACAAATTATTTCTTTTTTGTGGCCAAGAAGGACGGATCGCATATCTTTTCCCGCAGTTTCGAGGAACACCAAAAGGCTAGGCAGCGTGCTGTTTCAGGTAATTAATTAAGCCGCCGGCATCGATAATTTTCTGCATGAATGCCGGGAACGGCTCAGCTTTAAAAGTTTTGCCGCTGATTTGATCCTTAATTGCACCGGCCGCCAGGTCAACTTCAATTGTATCTCCCTCTTTAATTTCTTCTGCGGCCTCGGATGATTCAAGGATCGGTAAACCGATATTGATGGCGTTGCGATAAAAGATTCTGGCAAAGGATTTGGCAATAACGGCGGAAACGCCAGCAGCTTTCAAGGCGATGGGCGCATGTTCGCGTGAACTACCACAGCCAAAATTTTCACCGCCGACGATAAAATCGCCTTTTGCCATTTTTTTAACCCAGGTGGGATCGGCGTCTTCCATGGCATGTTCTGCCAGCTCTGCAGGGTCCGAGGTATTTAAGTATCTGGCTGGGATAATTAAATCTGTATCAATGTTATTGCCAAATTTCCACACTTTGCCTTGCATTATAAATCCTTCGGGCTGATAATCCGCCCCGCAATGGCCGATGCCGCTGCTACGGCCACGTTCGATAAGTAAACTTCTGACTTTGGATGGCCCATTCTGCCCACGAAGTTGCGATTGGTAGTAGAGATCGATCTTTCTCCTTCCGCTAAGATACCCATATGCCCGCCCAGGCAAGGGCCGCAAGTGGGGGTAGAAACGACAGCGCCAGCCTTGATAAAAATTTCCATCAAGCCTTCTTTGATCATTTGTAATTTAATCGATTGCGTTCCGGGAAGGATAATACAACGCAGATCACGATTCACTTTTTTGCCTTTCAAAATCTTGGCCGCGACACGCATATCTTCAATCCTTCCATTTGTGCAGGAGCCGATCACGGACTGGTTAATTTTAACTTTGCCGCACTGGCTGACCGGTTTCGCATTGCTGGGCAGGTGAGGGAAGGCGACCTGAGGTTCAATCTTCGAAATATCCCAGTCGTAGATAGCTTTGTATTGGGCGGCGGGATCGGAATTTATTAGATTGCGGACAGGGACAAGCCCTGTCCCTGCATCCTTGCAATATTTTAGTGTTTTCTCATCAACCGCAAATATTCCATTTTTTCCTCCAGCTTCAATTGCCATATTGGCCATAGTGAGGCGGCCTTCGATGGATAGTTTATCGATAACCGGACCGGTGAATTCCATCGACATGTAACGAGCCCCGTCTACTCCAATTTGTCCAATGGTATAGAGGATTAAATCTTTTGCTTCTACCCATTTTGGTAATTTACCATGATAAATAAATTTGAGTTGTTCAGGAACCTTGAACCAGACTTTCCCCGTCGCCATAGCGGCGGCCATATCGGTGGAACCGACCCCTGTTGAGAAAGCGCCCAGCGCGCCGTAAGTGCAAGTATGCGAATCGGCGCCAATTATGAGCATCCCGGGCTTAATCGCGCCCATCTCCGGCAGCAAGACATGCTCAATGCCCATACAGCCGATTTCAAAGAAATTAATAATGCCGTATTTTTTAGCAAATTCCCGCATCATTTTCACTTGCTGCGCGGATTTTATATCTTTAGCCGGGGTGAAATGGTCGGGGACTAAATAGATTTTTTTCTTGTCAAAGACTTTGCTGACCCCAATTTTTTCAAATTCTTTGATGGCGGGGGGAGTGGTAACGTCGTTTCCCAGCACTAGGTCAACTTTGCACTCAATAAGTTGGCCCGGATTGACTTCTTTTAACCCGGCGTGTTTAGCGAGTATTTTTTGTGATATTGTCTGAGGCATGTCGTAATTATAACATAAATTAGTAGCCAAGGTCGAAATCAAGCAGTTCTTGTATTTGTGTTAACACTTTAGGGGTGCTGGCAAGCATACTGGCCAGCTCTGCGCGATTGATCGCTTTCGCGGGATAGAGGTATTCAAGCGCAAATTTTAGGAAGTTATTCTGCTTGGCGGCAGAAATATCTTTGATAGCCCAGTGACGGGCGGAAATATCGAGATACGGCCTTTCAAGGACATCTGTGATCGTCAATTTCGAAAAGCGGACAGCCATAATGGCGCTTTCAACGCGACTTAGCTTTTCCCACGGACGTAAAGTTTTGTCCGGATAACCGGAAACAAGTTTCCTGTCGTAACCGGCTTTGGCATAAGGGGCGATCCATTCACTGATCTCTACATCTTTGAATGGGAAGGGATTCAGCTCTGTGGCAGGCGGAATTTTACCGATATTGAGCAGGTCGATTAAAAAGTCCGCGCGCTTATTATTTAGGTCAGGTTTAAACAAATCATCTGGGAACCCTGGCATGATATTGAGCGTTCCCAAGTATTCAATCGGCTCAACCTCTGGGTGGTTTGCGGGGACATCTTTAAATTGCCTAAGCCGCAGCACCCGGATTTTTTTTGACACGATTACTTTTTTCTGTTGGTCTAACCCGGCGACCACAAGAGTATTTTTTCCGAGCATTAAGCTGGTTTCGACCTCAAAAGTACTGTGTTTGTATTCTATAATATTATCATTGATACGGATAAACTTAATCCTGCGGTCGATGACTTTTCCTTTAACCAAAACGGTGGACTCGTGCGTGATCGATTTGTCGAGAGGCCGCGATATTTCGAGCGGGTAGTATTGTGGTGCTTGGTAGACGACGGAAAAATAATTGGTGTCATTGTTGGAAAGGTCATTATATTTATGGAAAGCGTAGTCAAAACGAAAATCGCTGGCTTTTAGGCTGACGCCGAAGGTTGGATTGTTGTAAGTTTCAAGCCCTGTCCCGGTGCCGGAACCAATGACATCTTGGTCTATGCCGCCGCGCACAGTAAAAATAGGCGAGGGCCGCACTTCGATGCCCGCATGCCAAAAACCGGGGACGTTAGGTTGGGTGGGGCACATTTCATAATCTGCTCCGAGGACTGTTTCTCTCATAAAATTAGTTTTAAGACTTCCGCCAAAGCTAAAGGCAGAAGGAATGGCTTCTTCTCTTGAGCTTCCCCAGCGCATTTTCCCTCCCATGCTGAAGGGAAGGACACTTTTACCCAGGAAACCTAGGGAAAGAATACTATTGGGCTTAAAAAGGACGCCGACGTCCAGGTCAAGGCCGGAAGCTGTCCCAGCCGTGGAGCCGTCAAGCGTTTCACCAAAGATATTTAACGCGGTACCGATGGACAAATTATTTCTCAAAGGAAGGCTGTAAGCCAGCGAAACGGCCGAGTTGTTATAGGTATAAGAAACGCTTTCGGTTGTGGAGGGGATAACGCGGTATTCACCGGTTGAAATTTCTACCAGGTCGAGCGCCGCGGAACTAAAGCTCATCCCCGCGCCGGTGTAGCCAATGCCAAAATACCCAAATTTAGTGGGGGCGGCGGCGGCAAAAGTTAAATAATTCACCTGGTTAACGAATCTACCGGAAGTGCTCATGAGTTGCAAGGCTTCTAACTGTGAAAGCCCTGCAGGATTTAGATAGAGGGCGCTGATATCATCTGCTATAGAAACAAAGGCTTTCCCCATACCAAGCGGCCGAGCCCCAACTGCCATGCGTGTGATATCCGAAGTTATGGTCACGTCCGCAACCGCAACTGACGCTATCAGCAGCGTTGCCGTAAGAAGCAATAAGGCTTTAAAGCACTTTTTTTTATTCATTTACGACAAAATTCGCTTGTCCGATCCTTTCCCCTTTTGAGTTTACCACCTGCGCAATATACATGCCATTCGAAAGCTGTGCTCCCGTATC
>Ga0172379_10006829_pt1 | contig 15091 bp, 9 predicted proteins | sample GrowelOW334metaG_FD_119756 | JGI IMG/M metagenome (GOLD analysis project Ga0172379, IMG submission 119756) | Groundwater microbial communities from an aquifer near a municipal landfill in Southern Ontario, Canada - Groundwater well OW334 metaG | ecosystem: Environmental > Aquatic > Deep...
AACTCCAGAATCCTGTCATCACAAGACAATGGGATGCCTTTGTGGCAAGCAAGGATGCCAAGATCGCTCAAGGTAATGCTGTGAAGCTGATGAGTATGTTGGCGAACAAGATGATCGAGTAGGGAGTAGTTCTAAGTTTGTAAAGTTCTAAGTTGAAAGTAAATAGAAAAAACCCCGCCGAAGGCGGGGCTTTAGGTTCCTGATTTATTTTTTCCTATTTGGTGATCTGGTTCAAAACTTGGTTTTCCCCTAGGTCGGGACAAGGGGAAGTTTTTTAAGATTTTTTATATGTATATCAACGCAAGTGATATAATTTGTATATTAAAAATTTAGGCGGGTAAAAATATGGCAAAAAAACTTACTTTGGCATTTGGAATCTTTTTTATTTTAATAGGTTTTTTAGGGTTTATTGTAAATCCGATCATTGGAAATGGAGCCTTTTTTTCTGCCGATGCTGGACATAATATGATTCACATTTTGACAGGGATCGTACTTTTAGTTTTTAGTTTTTTGAAGCCTTTGTCGGTGCTTAAGGCTTTAAAAATGTTTGGTATTTTATATTTAATACTGACAGTTTTGGGTTTTATTTTAATTCCTACAGGAGGAAGTTTATTTGGGCTAGTGTTGCTTAATAGTGCTGATCATTTTTTGAATCTTGTTATAGGAATTCTCTTGATCATTTTGGCCTATGCAATTGAAAAAAAAGAGAAAGATTTGGATGAACTAGCATCCTAAAATATGATCGTCTCTAAGTTTAGGGCGGTCTAAAACCTTTTAGACCGCCCTAAAGGAAATCGAGTTAGCAGTAGCAGTATAAAATATGATACAATTTTGATATGGAATCATTTATAAAATCTGATATCTTCTTTTTTGTAACAACGATTTGTATTGTTTTGGTAACAATTCTTTTTGTTGTTATTTTGATCTATTTGATCAGAGTCCTGAAAGACATTGATTTTCTTTCAAAAAAAATAAAAAAAGAAGGTGAAGAGATCATAGATGATGCTCATAGTATGAGAATGGATTTGAAAGCTCATGGAAAAAAAGCTTCAGATTTTATTTCTAAATTTTCTTTTTTTAATAAAAAAACAAAAAAGAAAAAGGATTAATTCATCCTTCAAAATTTTTGTTTACACATTATGCAATATGTATATGTATTACAAAGTGAGAAAGATGAAGATTTGTATGTTGAGTGTACGAAGGATTTGAAAAAGAGATTAATATTGCATAATGCAAAAAAAAGTTGTTGGCACAAGAGACGAACTCCTTTTCATTTGATATACTATGAAGCGTATATCAATTCACATGATGCGTTTAGTCGAGAACAGTATTTTTAAAAACAGGTTGGGGTAAGAGTTATATTAAAAAAACATTACACAACTTTTTTATAAGCAAAAACTTAGTAGGATAAAATAAAATGGCAAAAAAACAAAATAATAATGGAGCAAAGATCGGATTAGCAGTTGGAGTTGCTGGAGCAGCTGTTGCAGCTTTGGCTGGAGCATTGTTTTTATACGGAACAGATGAAGGAAAGAAAACACAGAAGAAAATAAAGGGTTGGGCGCTAAAGGCCAAAGGAGAAGTTTTGGAAGAAATCGAAAAAATTAAAAGTATTGATAAGGAAAAATACATTAAAATTGTAGACAAAGTTGCAAAAAAATATCAAGCTAAAATGAAGGATAATGCATCTGAAGTTGAGAGTTTTGCAAAAGATCTAAAGAGACATTGGGGAATTATTGCAAAGAAGCACGGACTTAAATAAGTTATAAAGTTCGTAAAGTAGAAAGTTTATAAAGTAAAAACCCTGTTCGCCTATAGGCGAACAGGGTTTTTAGCTTAGAATCTAGTGCTTTATAAACTTGGAACTTTCCAAACTTTTAACTTGTTGTTTATACTCCCAAAATTACAGGAATAACGATCGGTCTCTTGTTTGTTTTTTGGAACAAGAAGCGAGCAATATTATCTGTAAGTGCATCTTTGATAAAATCAAAGTTGATTGGGTGTTGGCCAGCAGTATTATCTTCAATAGTTTTTTTGATGATATTTCTTGCTTGTCTTAGAAGTTCTTGGTTCTCCCTTAAGTATACGAAACCTCTGGAAATAATATCTGGAGATTTTTTTAGTTTTCCTGTTTGTGAATTAACGCTTGCAATGATCACAAACATTCCATCCTCCGAAAGAAGTTGGCGATCACGAAGAACTACTTCTTGCATGTCTCCGACGGCAAATCCATCCACCATAAGCGGGGAAGCTGGAGCTTTTTCTTTTCGAACGATTAGCTTTTCTCCATTTTCAATTTCAATGACAGAACCGTTGTCTGGAACTGCAATATGATCTTTTGCCATCCCAAGTGACATTGCAAGTTCGGCGTGAAGACGAAGCATATAATGGTTTCCGTGAATTGGAATAAAGAATTTTGGTTTTAGCTTATTGTGAAGCCAAGCAATTTCTCCTCTGTTTCCGTGGCCGGTTGAGTGAAGAAAAACTTCTGAAGTTCGGTAGTGAAGAATTTTAATTCCATGACGAGCAAGATTGTCCTTAAGTTTTTGAACCGCTTTTTCATTTCCAGGAATTATAGAAGCAGAAAGGACAACTGTGTCGTTTTCTGTAAGTTGAACATTTTTGTAATTTTTTGCAGTCATTCTAGAAAGTGCAGAAAATTCTTCTCCTTGTCCTCCAGTTGATAGAATTACAATTCTGTCTGGCGGATAGTTGTGCATTTCAGCTGCTGGTATGATTGTGTCTTTCTTAAAATTGGCAATGCCAGCTTCTTTACAGATCTCGATGTTGTTTTTCATACTTCTACCTTCGATAACTACTTTTTTGTTCACATTTTCACAAGCTTCAACTACTTTGATAATTCTTGAAATGTGAGAAGAGAACATAGCAATGATCAGTCTTCCTTTTACGGTTCTAACAATTTCAGCTAAGTCTCGGTGTACATATTTTTCTGGTGTAGAAAATCCAGGGTTTTCGATGTTTGTAGAGTCGGTCATTAGAAGAAGAGTTTTTTCTTTTCCTAGATCACTGTAAGTTTTTTCTTCGTCCTCCTCTGGAATTTCATTTTCGTGAGCAAGTTTGTAGTCTCCAGGAGTAATAATGTTTCCAAAAGGAGTTCTAATGCAAACTCCTGCAGTATCAGGAATTGAGTGAGTTACACCGAAAAATTTTACTTTTAAATTTCCTATTGTAAGCTCTTCGTTTTTATCAACGATCTTAAAAACTAATTCTGGAGCAGTAGGGAATTCGCTCTGACGTTTTTTTATCATCAAGGCTGTTAAGTTTCTTGTGTAAATTGGCGGGTTGCCGATACGTCCCATGATGTAAGGAATTCCTCCTGTGTGGTCAAGGTGTCCATGAGTGACGATCATCGCTCTGATCTTATCTTTTCTCTCCTCAAGATATTTTGTGTTTGGCAAAATATAATCTATTCCCGGAGTATCTCCATCGGTAAATCCAAATCCACAGTCAATAACGATAATGTCATCCTTGTATTCGATCATTGTCATATTTTTTCCAACTTCTTCTACACCACCAAGAGGAATAATTCGGATGTTTTCTCCTGCAGATGGAATTGGTCTCAGGTCGTCAACTTTTCTTGTTAGTTGGTGTTGAGGCCTATGAGGCATTCTATTTGATGATTTGTGTAAAGGTGCTCGTGTGTGAACATCTTTTTCCTTTGCAGATTGAATTGCTTCAAGTACTGGTGAGGGTTTGTTTGCGTCTGGGTGAACGTGTGAATAATGAGGAGTTGAACTTTTTGAAGCAGTTCGTCCTTGAATTTTTTCAGGCATTGCTACCTCTACTGTAAAAGGCTGAGAGCGTCTCTTATGAGGAAAACCTTCTTTTGAAACAGGGTTTTCTGTTACTTCTTTTCTAATAAAGCGAGTTGCTCCGGCGTTGTTTATTTTTTTATCTTTGTCCATTGTTAGTTATAAAGTTAATAATATTTTTATTTTTTTTAATTAATTTGTAATTGATTTATTTTGTTTACCCGCCTAATTTTTTAAAATTATGAAGACGGTTATTTAGAGTTTGATTAATTTCTGGTAAATTTTAGTGATATTTTTTTAAAAATTTTGGCGGGTGAATATTCTCCAAATTTTTTCGGTATCTGTATACCAATTGTTTGCTGATAAAAATCTTTCAGAAGGGGAGGTTATTCCCTGGGTGTTTATACCCTTAAGATTGTTTGGAATTACATATATAAAATCTGGTGAATATATAAAGACAGCTGGATAATCCGCTGAAATTTCTGTTCCCAGTTTTTGGTAAATTGTCGCTAAGTCGTCTACTGAGGTTGTTGTTCTAGCTCCGTTAAGAAGTTTATCAACATCAATATTTGTGTACATTGAAACATTCAATCCCGGATCATTTCTTTCTGATGAATGCCAAAATGCAAACAGATCTTCACCTCGATCAACAACTTCTCCAAAAAGAAGAGAGTCGTATTTTCTTGGTCTAATAACATTTTGTTCTAAGTCTGTGGAATCAAAAATTTGAACTGTTACATTTGCTCCCATTTTTTTCCAAGTTTCTTGAAGCTTTACTGAAACAGCTTTTAGTTCTGGAACATCAGAAGTTGAAATTGAAAAAGATAGATCTGTTGTAGTTTTTTTAACTTTTAGCTGGTAGATTCCATCTGCATTTAATTTCCATCCTGCTTTTTCTAAAATTGCTTTTGCTGCTTCAATTCTCTGATCAGATGTTTCGTTTCCACTTAGATCACTCTGATTTGGTGAAACAAAATAAGGAAGTGGCCCTTCTACTGGAGTGCCATATCCTCCAAGAACACTTTGGATAATTTCGTTTCGATTAACGGCAGTATTGAGTGCTTTTCTAACATTTATATCTGCAAAAACTTTGTTTTGATTTTGATTAAAAAATAAGGCAAAAATTCTTGGCAAAGGCTCCTGAATTATTCTAGCTCCCTTACTTGCAAGGAGGCTTGCACTATTTGGGCTAATTGATCCAAGTGTATCTATTTCTCCGTTTAAATAAGCGTTTACTAGGTCATTCTCTGTTTCGTAAAATCTTATGTAGATGGCCGATAGCAAGGGTTTACCTAAAGTATATTTATTGAACGGGACAAGTTTGTAATAAAGTGGAAGTCCTCCTTTGTCTGTTTTAATTTCTTTTATTTGGTATGGACCAGAACCGATCGGATCAAAATTAAATTGGCTGAAAGGGAAAGCTTCTGAATCAACGCTTTTCCACAAATGTTCTGGCAAAATTCCTAAAGTAAGATTTTGAATAAATGGTGTGTATGGTTTTTTCAAAATAAATTCAATTTGTTTATTGTTAATTACATTTATTGAAACCCCATCCCAGTTTGGAGCAACAGGACTTTTCAGTACTGGATCGATTGCTTTTTTAATTGTGTATTCAACATCGTATGCTGTCACTGGATATCCATCCTGAAAGACGGCGTTATCTTTTATGTTCACTGTATAAGTTAATCCGTCAGATGAGACACTCCAATCTTTTGCTAGATCAGGTTGTAAACTACCGTCTGGTCTTGCTTTAAGTAAACCAGAATAGACAAGTGCTCCAATATCTTTTCCTGCATCTGTCACTAAAAGGATCGGATTAATGTATCTTGGATAACCAATAATTCCTTCTGTAATTGTTCCTCCAGAAGTTGGAACTTCTACTGAAAATCCATCACTAATTTTTTGGAGAATAAATCCAAAAGAGATCACGCAGACCACTCCAAAGAAAATGAAAAGTGTTTTTTCGAACACCTTCATAAATTTAAAGGAATCAAATATTTTATTTGCAATTTTTCTCAAAAAGAGAAGGAGCGAAGCTTTCATTTTTTATTAACGATTATTTTTTGAGGTAAACTCTTTATTTTATAAGAAGAGTGACGATAGCAGAAGCTACAAATAGCACTGCAATAACTATAGTAGAGATAAAGATAGTTTTTTCTGAACCGCGTCTTGTGTGAAAACCTGCACCCCAGTTGTCGGATTGGCCAAAGGCGCCTCCTGCACTTGCATCAGATTGTTGAACAAGGATTAAAGCTGTTAAGATGACAGCTAAAATTATTTGTATGTAAGAAATTATGTTTTGCATCCGTTTGTTTGGTTAATTGAACCGTCCAAATTTTTTAAAAAATCACTGGGCAGTTTTTTGATAATTGCTGTTTTCGATACCTACCTTACTAAGTGTTATAAGTATAATACCTTTTTTAAAATTTAGCGGTGAATCGCACCACAAGGGCACTTCTAATTTCCAAGTCGCTTCGCTCGGGAAATTAAGTCGTTCCACAAGGTCATTTCCAATTTCTACGGGCGTTTCGCTTGCAAGAAATTTAGGTTTAACTCTCCTAGTTCCGATAAAGCAAAGTCAGGCTTCGCTTAAGTACAGGAGATTAATGACTTACCTAGTGTACCATACTTAGGTTTTTTTTCAACTATATGAATGACCTTGTTCATTTTACCTTTAATCTTATCAACAAATTGTTTTTACTAAAGATATCAAATTTTGTGTTAAAATTTATTAAACAAGGCAACAAAAAAAAGTTGGAAGATACTACGAAAATAGGTTTGAGATTACTGTTTTTGCAATTGAAACATTGATATAACAAAAGTAATTAGAAAAATATTTTTTTGAAAAAAATAATAGTAAAAACTTTTAATAAAGAAATAATCTACAAGGGTTATTCGACGAAAAAAATTCTTTTAGGAATTTTTTTCGTCCTCGTTTTTTTCTTTGCTCAAGGTACTCAAGCTGCAATTCTTCCTGTGGGAGATATAACTACTTGTGGAACTTTATCTGCGGCAGGAACATATTCTTTGACTCAAGATATTACAGGTGTCACTGATACTTGTTTTATTATTGCTTCTAATAGTGTAGTTATTACGAGTACTAGTACACAGCACTACACTGTGACAGCGGTTGGAGGAAATACTGCATATGCGATCACTGCGACAAGTTCTGTTGCAAATGGCGGTTCTGCTTATACTAATTCCACAATTCAAAATATTACTTTTTCAGGATTCGGAGGAGGCATTAATGCGAACGGAAATACTTCAACGAATGGAGCAGGCGGTGCGGCAGGAAACATTGTTGTGGCTACTTCTACTTTAGGGTTAATAACATCTGCTGGTGGTAACGGAGGTGCAGGAGGTTGGTTTATAGGTGGCGCTGGTGGAACAATTTCAATTACAAGTTCTTCAATATCTGGTGCAGTAACATCTGCCGGCGGTATTGCCGGTCCTAGTGGTGGTAATGGCGGTGTAGGTAAATCAATTTCGATCACAAATTCTACAGTTTCTGGAAATGTATCATCAACTGGTGGTAATGGAGGTGTTAGCAATGATAACGGAGGAGCTGGAGGAGCAATTTCAATTATTACAAATTCTACAGTTTCCGGAAATGCATTGTCTTCTGGAGGAAATGGCGGAGACAGTGGCGGTAATGGTGGCGCTGGCGGAGCAATTTCAATTACTACAGGATCTTCAGTAGCAGGAAACATATCATCTCTTGGAGGAAATGGAGGCAGTTCTGTTTATGGTAATGGAGGCGCTGGCGGAGCGTTAACAATTTCTGGAACAAATCTTGATATTTCAAATAAAGCAATTAGTGCTTTAGGTGGAGTTTTTGCTTGCGGAGTAGGTTGTGGATCGAATGGAGCAAATGGAACACTTACAATTACTTACTCAGGAACGATCACTGTAGCAAACGTAACTCTTTCTGCACTTTCTGATCTAATTGTAAATTCCATTAATTTTGGAGTCTATAATGGGGGAGCTTTCTCTGTTTTACTTTCTCCTGGCGTAATAAATACTTGCGGTTTTTTGTATGTGCCTGGCACTTATACTTTAGGATCAGATCTTACTGATGCAGGAAATTGTTTAACTGTTATTGGAAATAATATAATAATTGACGGAGGCGACAATGGAAGTGGTGGACATTTTACAGTCAATGGAGATGTATTTGGAGGCGGGGTAATCGCAAAAGGAAATGGCCACAACTTTACTCTCCAAAATATCACAGTTACAGGATCAGTAAGTTCAAACGGTAGAGACATTGTTGCTTGTACTGGTCCTGGTGGAACTGGAGGCTCTATTATTATTGCAACATCAACAGTTGGAAACATAACTTCAAATGGAGGAATTGGGGGTGTTGATAATAGTAGTTGTTATGGTGGAGGTAGCGGTGGTTCTATTACCATAACAACCTCGACAACTGGAAATATAAATTCAATTGGTGGTGCTGGTGATGCTGCTCCTGGTGGAACAATTTCGATCACAACATCAACTGTTGGAGACATAATTTCTAATGCAGGCTATGCTATCGTAAATCCAGCTGGTAATGGTGGAACAACCACTATTGCAACATCAAACACAGGTAGTACAACTTCAAATGGCGGTAGTAATGGAAATATTCCAGGTATCGGTGGAACTATAACAATTACAACATCTACCACAAGTAATATAACCTCAAATGGAGGTGACAGTTTTCATACTACTGGCGGTAATGGTGGTAGTATTTTAATTTCTGGAACCAATATTAATTTATCAAATGAAACAATTAATGCATCTGGTGGTACAGGTAATACATGGGGAGTTATAGCGTCTTCGACGAATGGAGTAAATGGAACACTTACTCTCACATATCAAAATCTTACTACAAACATTTCAACATTTTTCAATAATATTGGAACGCTTATAATCAATAGTAATTCATATATAAATCAAGGCGGACCAACATGTTCAAATGGATGGTTTGCGGGTGCAGGCTGTGCATGGAATGGAGTTTTTAATCCGCTTCCTTTTTATTTTAATAATGCAGTAAATACGGATTGGAATAATCTCGGCAACTGGTGGAATGATGTGTCATTTACTATTCAAGCCTCAACAACTCCTTTTGGATATTCTCAAGTTTTTATTGCTGGTGATGTTTCGACAGGAACAAGCGCTACTGCTGACACTATAACTTTCAATGGAACATCTTCAAGTTCAATTGCAATTGCAGTAACTCAAAATGCGATATTTAATAATTCAAGTAGTAATCATGGTGCTATCACATCAGCTACTTCTACTTTTTATGAAAATTTAACTTCAACTGTTGGCGGAACAATTACCGGTATTGTCCAAAGAATATTTACAGCAAATGTTGCTACTGTTCGCAATTTTACAACAGAAGCAGGACACAATAATTGGATACTAATAGCACAAGGTGTAGTAGTTGATCTTTCTAACGCTATATATAGTATTGCCACAAATGTTTTCAAGGCTTTGGCTGGAGGATATTTTATTTCTAATCAAACGATAAGTGGAGGAGTTCACGTTACCCCTATTATTGCTATTAGTTCACCGATCGCTGGCATAAATACAACATGGGCACCAAATATTAATTGGGATACTGCAACAGCTTGTTTATATTCATATGATAATTTTACAACTACAAATATTGTTACATGTTCAAGTAATGGATCTGATATTCCAACACCAACTCCGCTTGTAGCGCTTACACTTTCTCTTCGTGGAACTGATTCTAATGGAAATATTGGAGAAACTTCTGTTACATATACATATGACAATACCGTTGTTCCAGCACCTATCCCGACGCCTGCATCTCACATATCATCTAGCCCGCGTAATCCATTTTCACCACCTATTCTTATTCCAGCACAAGAAATTCCTACTCCAGTAATTTTGCAAGCCTCACCTTTACCTGAAAATCCAAATATTGTAGATGCAAATCAAACAGTTACAGAACCTGTCCCAAATTTAACTCCTTCAGAAACAATTCCTTCAACATCTACAGTCGAACCTCAACTGCAAACAAGTTCTAATTTTTCGATCGCTAGTTCAAATTTTTTTGGAAGAACATCAGCTGGTCTTTTCAATGCTTTTAAAACAATAAGTGAAACTCTTAGTTCTTATCTTCCTATCCAGTATTCACCAGAAAAAGATCTGCCACCACAGGTTCATAAAATACTTCAAGATGTCAAACCTGTTACAGCAGTGGTCACTCCTACTGCAGTTGCTGTAGGTTTTTCGCAAATAATTTTTGCCCTGATGCAAGACGGATTTTCTTTGGCTCGAATATTCACCACTCTTTTAACATTCCTTGGATTAAGAAAGAGAAGAAAACCATGGGGAGTTGTTTATGACTCCATAACTAAGGAACCAATTGATCCGGCCTATCTTGTAGTTAAAGATCAAAATGGAAACGATGTCACAGAAGCAGTTTCAGATATGAATGGACGATACGGTTTCTTAACAACAGGGGGAACATACAGGATCGAAGCGAACAAAACAAATTATGTTTTTCCTTCTGAAAAATTAAAAGGCAAAATTGAAGATGAGCTTTATAACAATCTTTATTTTGGCGAACAATTTATTTTAGACCCACTAAATCCTGTGATCACAAAAAATATTCCGATGGACCCGACAGGTTTTGACTGGAATCAATTTATTAAATTAAAAAGAAAAGATATGGGATTTTCTTTAGCTGACCCAATTATGGCTCGAGTTGCAAACGCTTTATTTATTTTAGGTTTTATTTCGTCGATTTCCATTATCCTTATTGTTCCAACTATTCTTAACGGCCTCGTTGTTTCTTTGTATATTGTTTTAGGACTGATCCAAACTTTTGGCATCACTCCAAAAACTTTTGGAAGATTAATTGATGGTCAAACAGGTGAACCATTAGCCTTCGCTATTGTTAGAGTCCTTTATTCTAAAATTAATCAAGAGATCGGCCATGTGGTCGCAGATAAGTTCGGGCGATATTATTCTCTTGTACCGAAAGGGGAATACGATGTTAGAATAGACAAAAAAAATCTTGACGAAAGTTACACTACTGTTTACGCAGGTCATAATCTAAAAGAAAATGATGGAATTATCAATGAGAATTTTAAAGTGTAATTGTTAAATTAAAAAAAACAAATATCGGTCGGAAAATAAAAAAATAATTGAACTTAGGGGTGAAACCCCTAAGTGAATGATTTCTATGTCTTTGATATGAAATATAGTTATTCACACTTTTTCGTACAAAAATGATGTTAAATTCTCATTTTCAATGATAAAATAAGCACATGAACCCTCTAAAAAACCTTTTAAATCTCAAGCCAAAAGATCCTTCAGACATCGTCTACGTAGAAAAAATAGTTCTGAAGAACAGAGGTATGTTCTTTGAGCTTTCTCGGATGCTCATTGTTATTGCCGTAGCTTCAGGTATCGTCTGGGGTGTCTCAAATGCAGATAACATAATTAGATCAACAAAAACTCCAGTTAAGGTCAAAAGCTTTTCTGCTGTTGGCATAGTCACAGATGTTGCCACGACTACATTAACTATTGATGATGCTAATGCTTCAGACGGAAAAACTACTGCTTCATATACTTTTGATGTCACAAACGTCAAAAAGATCGAAACTAAAGACTATATACCTCTAACTCTTTTAGATATCTCAATAGGAGACAAGATCATCGTCCAAGGAACAGATTCAGACGGAACTGTCATGATCAAAAGAATTATTTCTTTCTCTGCAACAAGTTCAAAAATAAAAATTGATGTTGCTACTTCTACAGCGACAACAACATTAGATCTTGCAACATCTACAGCAACCTCGACTGCCACAACAACTCTTGATGTTTCATCATCAACTGCCACAACCACTGCAACTTCAACAAGTATTGTAGATACAGTTATTAATACTGTAAAAGATGCGGTTCAAAATATTTTTGATACTGTTACCCAGACAACTTTTGCTCCGCAAAACTTGAATGGGCAAGCTGGAACAACAACGGTAACAAGTACAGGTGCCGTTGCATCAACTACTGATTCAACTTCATCTATTACTTCGACGACTACTGACACTACATCAACTACAACTAATACTTCTTCATCAACAACTACAGTAGATACGTCTTCTTCAACTTCATCTCAAACTTCTACAACATCTACAACAGACACCGCACCAACGCCTGTACCAACAACTGATACCACAACAACTTCTACAACTGATACAAGTTCACCAACACCAACATCAACACCTGACACTTCAACTTCTTCAACATAATAAAAATGATCGAGAAAATAAAAAAAAGTTTCAAGATGAAAAAAATTCTTTTAGGAATTTTTTTCATCTTGCCTCTTTTCTTTTTTAATACCTCTCCAGCTCATGCAGCTTTCTCTGCTCTCGTTCCTGGAACAATTGATACTTGCGGAGAATTAACTACAGGCGGAACATATACCCTTGGTTCAAGCTTTGTTGCTTCTTCTACGCTAGATGCAAATGGAAATTGTTTTGTTGTCACAGGTGCAGGGACTGTAACTATTGATGGAGCAGGATTCACCATTACGGGTAACGGAACATCTGGACTTGGAGTTGATGCAAGGGTGTACAACACTCCGAATGATACTTCGAGCGGACTTCTTCCTGGAGGAACTCCCTCAGCTGCTGTTGTAATTCAAAATATTACTTTTGCTAGTTTTGCTGGTGGAGGAGTGAATGCGAGTGGGAATGATGATGCTGGTATGTGTTCTAATGCCGGCGGTAACGGAGGTTCTGTCACCATCACAAATGCAACTACAACATCGGTAATTTCAAACGGAGGAAATGACACAAGTTGGTGTTATGGTGCTGGTACTGGTGGAGCAATCTCAATTTCTGGAGCTGATCTCAATCTTTCTAATATGACAATCAGTACGCTGGGTGGGGCTGTTTATAATGGGCAAGGAGGGTATGGTGCAAATGGTTCTCTCTCTGTAACCTACAGTGGCACTCTTACCACAACAAGTATGACTATTTCTGCACTTTCAGATTTCATACTCAACACTATCCATTATGGAGCATATGCTGGTGGAGGTTTTCCAATGCTCCCTGGAACAACAATTACCTCAGCGGCGGAGTGTAGTTCTATTGGTATTGGAGGCACATATCCTGTCCAAAGTTTTACTGGAAATTGTACGATAAGTGCAAATGGAGTAATTCTTGATGGAGGAGGAACTGCTGTGATAACAGGGAATATAAATGGAGATGGTGCAGTTGCAGGTGCAAGTGGTCACAGTTTTACTCTTCAAAATATTACAGTTACAGGAACTGTAAGTTCAAGTGGTCAAGTTGATAATGGCTCATGTCAAACAGCTGGTGGTTCTGGAGGAACTATTACAATTACAAATGCAACTACAACCTCTATCATCTCAAACGGAGGAAGTGATAATTCTGGTTGCTATGGAGGGGGTAATGGCGGAGCAATCTCAATTTCTGGAACAGATCTCAGTATTTCTAATATGACGATTAGCACTGTTGGAGGGTCAAATCCATATGGGAGTTTTGGTTCAAATGGAACTCTTTCCATTACATACAATGGCACTCTGACAACAACAAGTATGACCATTTCAGCACTCTCAGATTTCATAATTAACACTGTTCATTATGGAGCATTTGGTGGCGGTGGTTTTCCAATGGTCCCAGGAACTACAATTACTTCAGCAGCTCAATGTAGTTCCATTGGTCTTGTTGGTACATATCCTGTTCAGAGCTTTACTGGAAACTGTACAATAAATGCAAATGGGGCAGTTCTTGATGGAGGAGGAACTGCTGTGATAACAGGAAATGTAAATGGAGATGGTGCAGTTGCAGGGACGAGCGGTCATAATTTTACACTTCAAAATATTACAATTACAGGAACAATAACTTCGACCGGACAGGCTGATAATGGCTCATGTCAAACGCCTGGAGGTTCTGGTGGTTCTATTATTATTACAAATGCAACGACAACAAGTGTGACTTCAAATGGAGGTAATGAAATTAGTGGGTGTTATAGTGCTGGTTCTGGTAGTGCAATCACAATTACAACATCTAATACAGGTTCGATAACATCCAATGGTGGTAATGGTCCTTTTGGTGGTAACGGTGGAGCAATCACAATTACAACATCTAATACAGGTTCGATAACATCCAATGGTGGTAATGGTCCTTTTGGTGCTCGTTCTGGTGGAGCAATCTCGATTTCTGGTACAAATGTTGATCTTTCAAACAAAACAATTTCTGCTATTGGTGGAGATGACGGTTGTGGTGGGGTTTGTGGAGGTTTTGGTTCAAACGGAACTCTTTCTCTTACTTATAGTGGTCTTATCACTGATGCTTCAACCATATTTTCAGCACTTTCAAACCTTACTATAAATGGTACTAGTTTAGGGGCATTTGCAGGAGGTATATATAACCCAACGATTTATTATTATAACAACGCCACAGGAGACGGAGATTGGGCAAATCCTCTAAACTGGTGGCTTTCTCCTCTTTTTACAGGCGGTCATCCTCCTGCTGCTCCAATTTTTACCGACACGGTCTTTATCTCAGGTGATTTAAACCAAAATACTTCAGGTAATATCGCTGAAGTGGCCAATATCACTTTCATAGGTACCTCTACCAATTCTATTGAAATTTCTTCAGTCTTAAGTCCTGCAGTTTTTGATAATTCAAGTACCAACAGTAGTAAAGTTGCAGGAGGGGCAATTTTCAAAGGGGATCTTTCAAATAACAACGGTACTGTAAATGTTTTGAAGACTGGAGGGTGGACTACCAATGGAAACTCCTCAGGACAGCGTAATTGGCAGTCTATCACCTCATCCTCAGATGGAATCAAGCTTGCCGCAGTTGCTTATAGCGGCTACATCTACACCTCCACCAACGCTGGAGTAACTTGGTCTACAAATGGTAATTCTTCAGGATCATATGCTTGGTACTCCATAGCCTCCGACTCAACAGGAACCAAATTAATTGCGGGTGGTTATAACAGTTACATCTACACTTCAACTAACGCTGGAGTAACTTGGTCTACCAATGGAAACTCTTCAGGTGTGCACTATTGGCGTTCTATCACCTCCTCCTCAGACGGAACCAAACTAGCTGCAGTTGCTTATAACGGCTACATCTACACTTCAACTGATGCTGGAGTAACTTGGTCCACCAATGGAAACTCTTCAGGTGTGCACAATTGGCGTTCTATCACCTCCTCCTCAGACGGAACCAAACTAGCTGCTGGTGATAGTGGTGGTTATATTTACACCTCCACCAACGCTGGAGTAACTTGGTCCACCAATGGCAATTCTTCAGGAGCACATT
>Ga0172379_10006830_pt1 | contig 15089 bp, 13 predicted proteins | sample GrowelOW334metaG_FD_119756 | JGI IMG/M metagenome (GOLD analysis project Ga0172379, IMG submission 119756) | Groundwater microbial communities from an aquifer near a municipal landfill in Southern Ontario, Canada - Groundwater well OW334 metaG | ecosystem: Environmental > Aquatic > Deep...
GAGGAAGACTTTACTAGTCTAGATGATCAGCACATTATTGAAGATTTACAGGACCGCTTAAAACTACTAGGACTAGATCCTGCTCTAGCTGATGATATTGTCCGTAAAAATAGATCGGCCTCTATTTCGATTCATAGATCCGAAGGCAACTTTCCAGTTCAGCCACAGCGTGAGTTAGAAGAGGCGCGTAAACGTCTCCATGAGCAGTCGACACGCTTGGCAAAAATCGTCCTCAATAACGTCGGGCTTAGTATGGTTAGTGCTGAAATGCCTTACAAATACACATCCCTAGGCTTGACTGGGAAAAACAACTTTATTGCCGCCATCACTATGGTAAATCATGAATTAAACAAGCGACTGGGTAAAGATAGATCAAAAAGCTCCACGGAAGAGATAAAGACAGTCATGGACCAGCTGGACAGCGTTGTCCAACTCCTTGTACGCCGTATAAAAAAGGCACAGAGCATATATGAGCAGTCAAAAGCCTAGGGGGAAAACTCCCTCTCTAATAGGTTCAAGTAACGGTAAGCCAAAGCTGATTGCGGTTGAGCGCAAGAGCCAGTGTGCCCGGTGCCACTGCGATCTCCTTTCTGGAACAAGATGCTTTGGCATCCCTAAGGCTGGCATGGCTTTTAGCTCTACAAGACGATTCTGTAGAGCTTGTTTCGTGAATATCCTTTCACAAACAGACAAGGATCTTGGTGAAATCAAGTTACTTTTGACAGGTGTCTAACTAGGTGTATCATAATGTCATAGGGTAAGGATTGCCCTAAACTAATAGCGTAACGGAAAAACCGAGCGCTTGTACTAAGTCAGGAATGATTTAGTTACGAGCGCTTTTTTTGTTGCCAAAATGACCATAAAAATGGCTCGTAAAATACTAGGTGTTTTATCTAAGAACGTCACTGATGTCCAAATTGAATCGGATATCCGAGCTGCAGAGTTATTAAAGAACCTATTTTTCGACCTAAGAATCTCACGAAAAAGTTCATCTACTGGTAAACCTAAGCTATCAGTGCCATAATTAGGCACTATATGAAGCGTAGAGCCGTAATCTACATTCGGGTGTCAGATCCATCACAAATCGAAAACAACAGCCTAGGGACTCAGTTAACAGCCTGTAAACGATTTGCAGAGTCTAACAATTATGAAATTGTTCATATCTATAGGGACGAAGGTAAATCCGCCAAGCATATCTACACACGCGAGGGACTGAGTAAACTCATCACTTTTTGTACTGTCAAAACCAATAAAATCGACGCATTGATTATTTATAGTTACTCCAGGTTTAGCAGGAACACAGAGGAAGGATTAGCGACTGCTGCACTACTAGCAAAGTACCATGTCCAAGTATTGTCTGTAACAGAAAATCATGGGGACGATCCCATGGGCCACATGATTAGGACCATTATGATTGGCATGGCCCAACTAGACAATGAATTGAAGGGTGCTGTTGTTAAGTCAAACATGCAGGCGTCGTTTCGCAAGGGATTATGGCCTTTTAAGTGTCCGATCGGCTACCAGCGTCCATACAAAACTAAGGAAGAGAGTAAAGGGTTACCACCCATCAAAAATAGATATCTTGCTCCAATCATCTCAAAGATGATTAACGATGCCTCTACTGGAATATACAACAAAGCACAGTTGGCCAGAATGATGAACTTAAGTGGTTTTGGCGATCACTACAGAGCTCAGGCCAGCCACAAGATAGTAGATGACATCCTTAAGCGCACTTTTTATTACGGTAATATGTACGCCCCCAAGTGGGATGAGTACTCAGTAGGTAAACACGAGCCATTGATAGATAAGACAACCTGGGATAAAGCTTACCAACTGGTTATCCTTAAGAAGAAAAAATATCAATTCCAAGATGTAGATTTATATCCACTAAAGGGTTCTCTAAAGTGTGCCGAGTGTGGCAAGCCCCTTACCACCTCTCCCTCGCAAGGAAAGACAAAACTTTTTTACTACTACGAGTGCCGCAACAAGTTGTGTTCGCGCCCTAGAATTGCTTCTAGTGACGCCGACGCTAAGTTTTTGCAGTTGCTAAGCGATATTAAGCCAACCCAGAGAGTTATGAAGCTCTTTGAGCACTCTGTTTTTGCTGAGTGGGACCAGATCATCGCTGAAACTCAAAAGCAGGCTGAGGCTCTGGAGTTAAAAATAGTGAAACTTAAAGAAGAGCTCAAAACTATAGCTAGATCAGTAGATAGAGAGGTGTTAACTGAGTATGAGGGCAAAGAACAGGCGCAGGATGCGAGGAGAAATATCCTATTACTAGAAATCGACAAGTCAGATATACGAATCGAGCAATATGACAAAGAAATTGTAAGGGAGTTTACAGAGCATTTCTTGCTTAACTTGGATCGCCTTTGGGAAATTCTAGACTTACCAAAGCGACAAGCACTCTTGCTCAGCGTTTTCCCAAACGGAATTATCTGTACGAAGAATAGAGAAATCCGAACACTTGAATTATCCCAGTCTTTCGCACTAATTCAATCGCTTAGTGAGTCAAAAGCTAAAAATGTGACCCCATTGGGATTCGAACCCAAGTTTACAGGATGAGAACCTGCTGTCCTAGACCAGGCTAGACGATGGGGCCCCTTAGTCATAAAACTGTTTTTTTTGCCAGTTTAAGACACATATATTTTATCATCTTTACTCTAATTTACTCATATTTATCGAGACACGGGGTATAGACCTGCCATAGAATATAGATTCTTACTTTAATTTCCAGGTCCCACAACGCACATTTCCTGAAAATATACTCTATGGCTAGATTGACCTTTATTGTTGGGATAAGATATCATACGTGTCATGGTTAACGACTTCCCAAACTTGAAACAAGTAAATATAAGTCAACAGCCTAAGTTAAACATCTCGAACTTCATTTTAAAACTCAAAAACAAGTTAATCGACTCGATTAGAAGTGATGAGTCACCTCGATATAGGAGGGAATATGATACGGATCGAAGAAGAATAAGTATGCCACTTGAAACCCACAGAGGTGGCGGAATTTTTTAGTAAATACTCTCTTTTCTTCGTTAAGTGATAAAGATATTACTCATGAGCTATAATATTGCACATGTCCAAGATCTTATTGACTGCTGAGAATTTTGCTTTTGGCCCGATTGGCAAATTGTTGACTATAGCTGACTTGCTTAAGAAAGCAGGCCACAAGCTAGTTTTTGCTGGTTATGGTACGTCCCTACAGCTAGCCCGCAGCTATCCTATTGACGAAATACATGAGGTTGATACGGACGATCCAAATTCTAAAGGGAAACTATTGGAACTTACTAATAAAACGGATGTGTTGATTAGCGCTATGGATCTCCAGAGTGTACTTGTGGCAAAAAGCTTGGGCAAACCAGTGGTCTATGTAGACTGTTTATTCTGGTTTTGGGAGGACATTTCAGAGGGATTGTTTGATATAGAACTATACGTAGGAGAAAGATCAATTATAGACAACAAAAACAATGAAAATGAGGAGAAATACAAGTTAAAAATCAAGAATCTCCTTATGGTACCACCCATTGTCCCAGTGATTAAAAAATCACCGAGAAAAAAACAAGCTCTAATTTCATATGGTGGTGGAGAGGCAACTCATTGGTATCAAGTTGGACGAGATACAAACTATCCATCAACAATGACCAATATATTACAGAAACACGTTGACTGGACTGGATTTGACAGAGTGATAGTCACTACCGGGGAAAATATTTTAAGAGATTTAGCTACTAAGTTTAAAAACTCCACGCTTGAATTCACAACATGTGGATCTCATGCTGGTTTTCTCGAAGAAATGAGTCAATCAGAGATAGTTCTAACCACCTGCGGCCTCGTAACCACTCAGGAGACCTTTCAATCAGAGACTCCGCTAATATATCTACCAGCTTCAAATAATAGTCACTATATCCTCTTGGATGAACTAAGAGAACAAATCGCCAACCTACCCTCTGTCCATTTAGCAGATTTTATGGATAGACTAAGCTTACGAGGTCTGTCTGAAGATGTGAGCATACCTGAGGTTATGGGGCAACTGCGAGAAGTAGAAAATTCGTCTATTTTACAAGAAAAAATTGGTGTAGAAATAAATAAATTGGTGCAAACTAGAGAAAATTGGTCTAATACTTCAGTGAAGCAAAATAAAGAATTTTTAGAAAGCTTAGGAATAAATGGTGCAAAGATTGTTGGCGATAAAGTAGACAAATTATTAAAGTCTCTCTGAGAAAATAAGTATCAAATATTAAAACTCGAATAAGTAATTTTTATGTCGAAAATAGTGCGAGCTAAAAAAATATTCTTAGTAACAGGCGCTGCTGGGTTTATTGGGTCAAATTTAATTTATGACTTAGAGAAGATTGTGGGAGTAGAAATAGTTGCTATCGTAAAAGATACGTCAAAAAGTTGGCGCCTAAAGAACGTTTCATCAAAGACTAAAATCATTGAATGTGATTTAACAAAATTTAAACAAGTAAGAAAATTAATCAATAAATATCGGCCACAATACATTATCCACCTTGCTACTGAAGGCATATATACATATCAATGGTCTGATCCAGCTAGGGTATTAACAAATAATTATTCCATGTGTGTGAATTTATTAGAGGCATCAAAAGAGTATTCAAATCATATTAAGGGGCTTGTGATGATAGGTACTGTGCATGAATATGGATCTGTCCTTGGATCTATGAAGGAAAACATGGAGTCGAATGCAGATTTGGCTAACCAATATGCAGTCTCCAAAAGAGCAACTACAATATTGGGGAATAGCTATAAGGAAACAATTCCAATTGTTACATTAAGATTAGTCACTGTGTACGGACCCTACAATGACTATAGTAAGTTCCTTGAAGGAACCATAAATAAAATTATCGAAGGAAATCCAGTAAAGATCAATAATAATGTTATAAAGGATTTTGTATATGTTAAAGATGTAACTAAAGCTATTATTATCGCTGCATTAAATGCAGGAAAATTAAGGGGCGAGACTATTAATATTGGAAGTGGATATGGATATGAACTCGAAGATATTTTAAAATATATTCAAAATAAAATAAGTGAATCATCCAGTTATTCATATCTAACAAGGTTCGATAAATGCTCTGGAATCGTTAAACCAATGAATTGGGCGTGTATTGACAAAGCCAAAAAATGGTTAAATTGGCAACCTCAGTATTCTTTTGAAGAAGGTATTGCACTAACTATTGACTGGTATATAAAATATAAACATGTAATTCCGAAAGTTATAATTGACACAAATTTTTAAATATTTGTGTTTATTGTTTTTAACAATCCTTCGTGAAGTAATGTAGTGGCTTCAAAGCCTAATAATTTCTTTGCTTTTTCTATAGAAGGCACTCTTCTAGTAATTTCCAGCTCTTTATTCCTCACACCATCTACACCGTATCCTTTATGAATTGTCTGTGAAGTTGAACTTGGTATTATACTAAGAATTAAATCTGCTAGTTGATTCATTGAAAACTCTTTATTATTTCCTAAATTTACAATTTCAAATTGAGTTTTGTCATATAAATATAATTTATAAATGCCTTGAACTACATCTTCAACATAAGTGAAACAACGTGTCTGATTACCATCTCCATAAATAATTATGGGCATATTTTTTAGTGCTTCTCCTATAAAAATAGGAATTACAAAATTCGACCTCTGTCCTGGTCCATATATATTGAATGGGCGTACTATGCCAAACGTCGTTTGCGTGTTCTTTGATAGATTTTCTATATATTTTTCTACTAATGCTTTACCTTTCCCATAAGCGGAAAATGGGTGTAGTTCACTCTCCTCTCTATATGGAATATCACTAGAGTTGCCATAGATTTCCGACGAAGATGTAAATATGACTCTTTTAACTTTTAGTTCTGTACATAATTTAAGAAAAAAAGAAGTATTATTCACGTTAACTTTATCTACTAGCTGTGGATTATCATTGCAATAATCAACCCCAACTATAGCGGCCAAATGAAACACTCCGTCATTTTCTGGAAGTAATGTTCTCATTAACTTTTGATCATTAAAACCACCCTTTATGAATTTAACTCCTGACACACTTGGCTGCATTTTGTCTAATACTGTTACAACATATCCGTTATTTATCAGAAGCTTTGATAGGTGGGTACCCAAGAAACCAGATCCTCCTGTAATTAACACCTTGTTATTTTGCATATTTATTTTGTTAACACATTTATGTTGTGACAGATATATTTGACTTGGTCATCTGTGAGGTCTTGGTAAAAAGGCAGGGAAATAATTGAGTTATAAACTTTATCAGTTACTGGTAAACTAATATTATTTTTTCTATAGTAGCTTTGCATGTGATTGGGAATAAAATGAACGCTAGTTCCTATCCCAACAGTCTTCAATTTCTGTATCAAGTCATCTCGAGATATTTTTGATTGATCATTAATCCTAATTACATATAAATGCCACGCATGTTGACTATCCGCGTATATAACTTCAGTAGGTAGAATAATATTCTGATTTCTTTCTAATTGTCGTTTGAACTTGTTAGCTAGATATTTACGCCTATCTATAGATACCTGAACTTCCTTTAATTGTTCAATTCCAATTACGGCCTCAATATCAGTCATATTGTATTTATATCCCGGTGCAATAACATCATAATGCCAATCTCCCTCTTTGCCATATCTGTTCCAGGCATGTTTTGAAATTCCATGCATCCTCATAAGTTGAACATAATTAGAAATCTCCTCATTATTAGTGGTTATCATGCCACCTTCAGATGTTGTAAGATTCTTGGTAGCATAAAAACTAAAACACGTTGTATTTGATCCTGAGCCAATATATTGACCCTTATATTTGGTCATAAAAGCATGAGCGGCGTCTTCAATTACGATTAAGTTATTCTTAGTTGCTAACGCATTTATTTTGTCCATGTCCGCCGGCATCCCACCATAATGAACCACTACTATGGCCTTAGTCTTCTTTGTAATCTTTCTTTCGATATCAAGCGGGTCTAAGCATAGTGTTTTTTCATCGATATCACAAAATACTGGAGTTGCACCAACGTGGATAAGAGTATTTATGGTTGAACAAAAAGTAAAACTTGGTACTATAACCTCATCGCCTACCCCTAATTTGTGAGCTAAGTAGGCCAAGTACAAAGCTGCCGTACAAGACGATACCGCGATAGTATTCTTTGAATCGATGATTTGACCAAAAGTTTTTTCAAATATTCTCACTTTTGGACCAGTGGTAAGCCATCCAGATTTTATTACATCTTTAATTGCACCATATGTTGACTCTGGGATGTGGGGCACATGAAAGGGTATATAATCCATACATCTTACGCCTGGAATAGATAGTTAGATCTTACCATAGGTATAATAAACTTATGAAAACACAAAAAATAGCCATAGTAGGACTTGGCTATGTAGGACTACCGTTAGCTCTGTTGATTAGCAAAAAAGGCATGGATGTTGTAGGAATTGATACGGACAGCGAGAAACTAGTCAAGATAAACAATAAAATTTCGCCTATCCAAGATGAGAGAGTGTCGGTAGAACTCAAAACTACCAATCTCCACACTTCAAACACTTTTGATGTCATTAAAGACAGAGATATTATAATTCTGTGCGTACCAACCCCAGTTAAAAAAGACAAATCACCAGATTACTCCTACATTGTGTCAGCCTGTGAAAACATTAGTCATTATTTGGCCAAAGACCAACTAGTCATTATAGAGTCTACTATCAACCCTGGGACAACCGAAGAAATTATTATTCCACTACTAGAAAATGGGTCAAATTTAATAGCGGGTACAGATTTCTACATTGCCCATGTTCCAGAAAGGATAAATCCTGGCGATAAAAAATGGCACGTAGGTAATATTGCTAGAGTAGTGGGAGGTCTGAACTCTGCTAGTCTCGGAAAAACTAAAGAGCTTTATGAGTCAATTATCGATGCAGCAGTATACCCACTCGAGTCAATCAAAGAAGCAGAAGCTGTCAAAATAGTCGAAAATTGCTACAGGGATATTAATATTGCCTTTGTGAATGAGTTAGCGATGTCGTTTTCTCATTTGGGTATTAATCTACCCAATGTGATCAGAGGCGCCTCAACCAAGCCATTTGAGTTCTTGCCACATTATCCTGGTTGTGGGGTTGGTGGTCACTGTATCCCCGTAGATCCTTACTACTTAATAGACTATGCAAAAAGGCACGGATTTAAGCATGATTTACTTATGTCAGCCAGAAATATCAACAACAACATGCCAAAGTTTACTGTTGGAGAGTTACTAGAGTCACTAGAAGAAAATGGATTAAACAAAAATGAAGTGAAGGTTTGCTTACTTGGATTAACGTACAAGGCTAATATTCAAGATATTCGAGAAAGTCCCGCCAACGAAATTCTAAAACTACTAAAGGAAGAATCAATCGCAGTTACGATTCACGATCCATTTATTACTCATGATCCTCTAGATAAAGCCTTGAATGGTGCTAAAGCAGTCATTATAGCTACGGCACATGATGAGTATACTAAACTTAGTCCAGATTATTTTATTGATAAGGGAATACAGGTTATTATTGATGGCCGAAACTGTCTCGACTACAAATCATATAAGAATTCCTCGCTAACATATAGGGGGATTGGCTGTTAATTTAAAGGAGGATAATGTATGGAAAAAGTATTAGTTGTTGCCTCACACCCAGATGATGAAATCATTGGAGTTGGTGGTGCTTTGCGAAAGCACGTAAAAAATGGAGATGAAGTCTACGTTCTCATCCTAGGCGACGGGAAAACTTCTAGGCAAAATAAATACGAAGTTATGGATGATAGTACTAAAACTCTTTCTATGTCCGAAACTACAAATGCGCTGAAAGTATTGGGTATTACAAATTTATATCACGAGTATCTACCAGACAATAAATTTGATCAATTGACGCTTCTGGATATAGTTAAACTCGTGACTCGATATATTGAAAAAGTTTCTCCGTCGATTATCTACACTCACCATAGTGGCGATCTGAATATAGACCATCAACTTACTGCAGAAGCTGTTATTATCGCAACCAGACCCATTCAAAACTCTTTGATAAAGGAGTTGAGGCTGTTCGAAACTCTTTCTTCTACCGAAATGGACGGATCAAGATCCACCCATGCATTCATTCCAAATTTGTTTATCAACATCGATCTAGAATTAGAAGATAAACTTGCTGCACTCAAGTGCTATAAATCAGAAATGAGAGAATTTCCACATCCAAGGTCATTAAAGTCTATCGAATACAACGCGCGAGTATGGGGAGCCAAAAATAATCAGATGGCCGTAGAGCCGTTCTATATATTCAGAAAATATATTGATTAGTTACTTTTAGTAAGATTTTCAATTTCATTCAAGCATTTCGAATGATACTCGGCCGCTTCTATATTGTTATGATCAGAAATCAAGACTGCTTCAAAACATACCTTGGCTACATCATAAGATTTTTGATTATAAAAATTTATTCCTTGCCTCAAATTCGCAGCTGGATCTCGTATTAACCAGTATTTAAGCTCAGGGTATTCGGGATTATTTTTTGATATTTCTTCCAAAATAGAGTGAGCCTCAGTATATTTGTGGATAGAAGCATTCGCTCTGGCTAATAGCAACAGTAAATCTGGAGACTTAGTATATCGGCATGCTTCTTGCAAGATATTTACACTTTCCTGATATCTGCGTAGCCCAAGAAGAGTTCTGCCAAGATATAAGTAGTATTGATCATTTTTATCCTCTAGTTTTATGATTAAGTCATAAGCTTCAGAAAATTGGCCGACTGCAATTAAGTCTTCTATATTCATGGGTTCAATAGCTTTATTAGATAGCTTGGAAAATTTGGAACTTTTTTGAGAATTAGAAATGATATATCTAGCATCTATCCTCTTCGCAGCTTTTGCAATCCAGTCTGGGTGTCCTAGGTAATCAGTTGCATTGATAAAGTCAAAAAAGAATTTTCTATTAAAATCGTACTCAGATTGCTTATCTTCTGTACGGAAGGGATGAGAAATGTGGAATCCAGTTGCAGTGTATACCGGAATCACGAATACACCTTCTGAAATAGCTTTTGCGCCCACATATCCATCATCACAACCCCACCCCTCAAAACGATCATCAAAGCCTCCAATTTTATTAAATATATCTCTAGGCATGCTAAAAAGCATTCCAAAGACCATATCTGCCAAGATCCACGGGTCATTATTGTCGTCATTGCCCATCCATAGACCCCTAGAGTTACCCAGGTCTTTATAGTGATTACTTGCGATACACATATTATCCGGCCACCCTGGTTCTGGGAATTTGATTCTCTCATCATTCAAAATGTAAGGCTTTGGATCCGGCCCATTTTTCTTTATATATTTTAGTTTTACTCGATCATCATCGCTGTTTACATAATGTCTAAATCCAGTATAAAGGGCATTCTTGTGGAATTGGTGACGTGCCATCAGATTTTCAATGGCATAGTAATTAAGAATTGTATCGGCATCAACCTCAATAATGATGTCGCCCTCTGCAGCACTAATTCCTGCATTCATTGCAAGGCCTTGCCCATGGTTCTCTTGGTGCACTACTGTCAAATTAAGCTTAAGATTAGATTCTTTCAGGATTTTGAGGGTATTATCTGTTGAGCCATCATCAGTTATCACAACTTGTAGTTTTCCAGGGTATTTTTGGTTAAAACTACTTTGTTCAATTGCAGTTAAACAAATAAGTATTGTGCCCTTAACATTCCATGCAGGAATAACAATCGAAGCACTAAGTAGTTTAAAGTATTCAGTTTCAGCTAGTGAGCAAGTATCAAAAATTAAGGACTTTTTTGTTGCTTCAAAAAATTTAGTTTCCAATTCAGAATAATCATTACTTTTATTAGCCAGTATTTGTTTGATATTTGTTGGCATACTCAGCTACTTCCTTCGCAACACCCAAATTAGAGCTACTGGTAGACCATTTAGTGCAGTTTCGACTGTTTCTTTTTTCAAAGAAAATGCCATTTCAAGGATATGAGTATGGACAGACTCTAACTCCGGTTCATAACAGCTAACAACCTCAAGATTATTTTTCTTAAATTCGTTTAGATATTCGCTATGCCAATGAACATAATTTGTAATAAATCCATGTTCTCCTGCTTTATCAAAGAAGTCTGCATGACCACCAAGTGCAACGATCATTGGATGGATATCAGATAGTAGCACTATCCCATCTTTTTTGACTAGCGAAGAAATTTGTTTAATTGGAGCATCCAAATTTTTGAAATGAGTTAATGCAAGTGAGGACAAAGCTAGGTCATATGACTCGTCAGGAAGAGGAAGCTTCTTAGAAATGTCAGCTACCACAAAGTCAATATTTGGGTTTTTGCCCTTAGCTATACGAAGCATCGATTTTGATTGATCTATCCCTGTCACTTTATGCCCCAGTTTGTGCAAAATTGCAGTGTACCTCCCTGTTCCACATGCAACATCAACAGCTCTACCTATTGGTAATCCTTGCAATATTTTCCTAACCTCAGGCTCCTCAGCATCTATCAAGAGATTGGGCATTTGATCATAGTTGTCTGCCCATTTTTCGTAACCTTCCCCAATATCATAGCCCTTGAGTGATTGAGATTTGCCTTCAGGTTTATCTAGCGTACCAAGAATACTCTTGAGATCCTGCAAAATTAGCTCGTTCTTGGACTCGTCTCCGGTCAGCCAATTACGTAAAAAGGCTAGTCCCATCAAGCCCAACTTATATTGATTTGGATCTGTTATTTTCATAATATTTGATGCTCCAGACGTTTGAATATTAGTATTATAAACGATAATAACCAGAAGTATAATGTTATAATCTACTCAAGAAATACTATCTAGGAATCAAAAAGAAAATATGGACACGCAAAATCCCTATTACAAGAAAAACATTACCTATAGGTTCGGTGAACATAACCTAGAATTTATGGTTTCTCAAGACCTCTTTAGTTCTCAGGTAGTCGACAATGGCACTCAGAGACTGCTAAGAACTCTTCTTTTTGAAAAAATTGACTCGTTTGATAAAGCGCTTGATCTAGGTAGTGGATATGGTCCGATCGGAATTGCCCTCAAAAAGATATGCCCTCATTCAGAGGTTCACATGACTGATAGAGATGCCTTAGCCCTAGAGTACTCAAAAGCTAATGCCGAGCTTAACAAAGTGGATGACAATGTTCATGTTTACGGTAGTCTAGGCTACGACGATGTGTCAGATACAGACTTTGGTCTCATTGTTTCCAATATCCCAGCCAAAGTTGGAGAACATGTTCTCACCCACATGATCAAAGATGCTAGGTATCACTTAAAAGAAAATGGTAAGGTCATAATCGTCGTAATTGACGCAATTGATGATTATATTCACAAAGAACTCTCAACTGATGAGTCTATAGAAATCACATATGAGCGTGCCTGGCCAGGCCACCATGTTTATCACTACCGTTTTAAACCAGAATCACATAATTCTGATACCCCAAAGACGACAGCATTTGAGAGGGGAGAATATAGCCGTGGACAAAGTGAATTTAAATTCAAAAACTCTAAGTTTATAATCAAAACGACTTTTCACTTGCCAGAATTTGATCAACTTAGTTACACTACAAGCCTCTTACTCACTTCACTAGAGTCACTCAACACTAAAGCACAAGAAGTATTAGTTTTTAACCCTGGGCAGGGATACATTCCTGTAGTAGTAGTTCACGCGTTTCATCCTACCAAGCTATATCTAGTAGACAGAGATCTACAGGCACTTCAAGTTTCTCAAGAAAATTTAAAGATTAGTAATTATCCAACAGAAAATATCACCTTACTCCACCAAGTAGGAATCAATGTAGAAAACCAAAATTTTGATCTAGTTGTGGGTATTTTGCCAGAAAAAAAGGATATTGGTGTCTATAAGTTATACCTAACCCAAGCTCATGAACAGCTAAAAATAGGAGGATTGTTTATAGTCAGCTCAACTTCAACAGTTATTAGTAGAATTGAAGAATTTTTATCCAAACAGTCCCTCTTTGAAATACTCAAAAGAGAAAAAGACAAAGGACAAAGTACCATTTTACTGCAGAAAAGGAATTAACACTTATGAAAACAAATAAAATAGACAAAATAACTGCAAGAAAAATTATTGCTGACTATGCAGATGCATGGATTACTCAAGACCCAGAAAAAATAGCACGACTTTTTACTCCTGATGGTGTATATCACGAATACGTTTTGGAGAAGCCATATATAGGTCACGAAGCAATAAAAAGATATTGGAATGATAGGATTATTGCTGAAGAAAATGAGATCAAATTTGTCTTGCTAAATGTATATATTGAAAATAATACTGTTATTGCTGAATGGGAAGCTACATTTTTGTATGAAGGAAAGCCCACGCTAATGAGAGAAGTCGCAATAATGGAAATAGTTAAAGGCAAGATTAAATCTTTAAGAGAATATTGGCATAGTAAAACGTTACTATAGCCATGTCATTATTAGCGATAATACACTACGAGTTTCATTTGTAAGCCAACCACCTTCTTTAAGTAGTTCAGATATTTGCTTCAACGATAACCAAACCCAACCTTTAGGTACTAGGTATGTTTTTCCGGCATCAGCAATCTGGTATAAGTTTTTATCAAACCAGAATCGACCTCCCTCTTCAGATTGCCATGATTCAATCAATATTTTGCTATCTTTAACAGTATGGGTATCTTCCACGGCTCCTCTGTGTTCTATGACGGTATCTGGGCTAAGTTCTATCTTGTTAATTAACCCTGGCTCTATAACTGGTTTAAATAGGAAATGCAATATACCATCAATCCTTGCACAGGTTAGCCGTACTTTGCCTTCTCCCGCACTTTCGATAATTGGTTGATTCCAACTTTTTACTTCTCTATATCCTGTTTGAACTTCAATAAACTTTACACTAAATGGTTTTTTAGTTGCTGGATATACTCCACTCTTATCTACCCTGTAACCATGGAGTTCATTGAGCGGGACTATTTCAGTAGGTGCAATTCTGCTTTTCGAATCATTTATCTCTGTCTTGAGCTTATCAGTTTTTACATATAATCCTTCATGGTTATAAGAATCCATCAGCTCTTTAGATAATTTTGAATTACTAGAGCTAAACGGTTTTCGACCTATTAGTTTTTCCCAATCACTACATACTAGTACTGACCTTGCATCAGTATTAAATAGATAATCTATTTTGAGCATCTGTAAAACGACATCTACTGGAAGCCACTTGTGTACATCCTCTGGCTTGTAGTTATTGTTCTTAAGTTTTGCTAAAACATTCCTGTTGAGTTTATGATAGAAGCGAGTTCCTTGCTCGCTTTGTAAAGAATCAGAAATTACTACTACTTCATCTTTTCCAAACACGTCTGACAAAGGGGAAATGCTCCCACCATGAACTCTATCAGCGTTACTGGCTGTTGCCTGACAAGAAGGCGCTAACTGTATTATGCCAACATTTCCTGGTTCAATCTTGGCTTGGACTAATACTTCAGGTATAGAATTTGAATCTCTCCAAATAAAACCAAGTGTTCCTATTTCCCATTGATCAATCAGTGGCAAATAGGTAATTTTGCCATCTTCATCAAGATATTTCACGCCGATAACATTAAAAAACCTATGAGAAGTATGTCTAATTGCACCATTTTCATACGACCAAGATGAGTTTATATCAAGAGACACCTCTTTTACCCTAAAGTTGGCTCTATTTTTAATAGAATTTAACCAATTCAATGTGTCTTTGATGGTTTTCTCTAATTGAATCTTTTGATCCATACACACATTACCTAGTAAATATATCCGGTATTATAGCAAGATAGTATAGATTGTGATATTCTCGCGGTATGTTAATTAGCAATTTATCAGGGGGAAAACCTTTAGTATCAATCACCTTCATGCTTAGGCATTGGGGCCCAACTTTAGATGAATTTTTTAAGAGAATAAGGTCACAAAAAATGCAATATCCATATGAAATTGTCGCAGCCTACTACGGCGACGACGAAGTACTGCGTAAAAAGATTGAATCACTATCTACCCTAGTAGTACGAATTAAGCCAAGAGATTACAACTGC
>Ga0172379_10006831_pt1 | contig 15085 bp, 15 predicted proteins | sample GrowelOW334metaG_FD_119756 | JGI IMG/M metagenome (GOLD analysis project Ga0172379, IMG submission 119756) | Groundwater microbial communities from an aquifer near a municipal landfill in Southern Ontario, Canada - Groundwater well OW334 metaG | ecosystem: Environmental > Aquatic > Deep...
ATTTTTAAAGCACAAAACTAAACAGGTTCTAGGCAGAGAAACCAAAGAAGAATTTTGGGCGTTAAAAGATATAAATTTTACGATTAATAAGGGCGAGGCGGTCGGCATTATCGGCTCTAACGGCGCGGGCAAATCCACGCTTTTAAAAATATTAACCGGCATAACTCCGCCGACCACCGGCGAAGCGATTTTGCGCGGCAAAGTAGCTTCGCTTTTAGAAGTCGGCACCGGCTTTCATCCCGAACTTACCGGCCGGGAGAATATTTTACTGAATGGCGCTATCCTAGGCATGCCGCAAAAAGAAATCGTTAAAAAATTTGACGACATCGTGGAATTTTCCGGCGTCGGTAAATTTTTAGACACGCCGGTAAAATATTACTCCTCCGGCATGTATGTGCGCTTGGCCTTTTCCGTGGCCGCGCACATGGAACCGGATATTTTATTAGTTGACGAAGTTTTAGCAGTCGGCGACGCTGATTTTCAAAAAAAATGCCTGGGCAAAATGGATGAAGTAACCAGAGCCGCCGGCCGGACGATATTATTCGTCAGCCATAATATGTCGGCCATCCAAAGCCTCTGCCAAAAAGCCATCCTACTCGAAAACGGCCAAATAAAAAAATCCGGCCTGACTAAAGAGGTAGTGGCTTATTATCTAAAAAGCAACCCCCTAACCTCGGGCGGCGCCAATTTAAAAGAAAGAAAAGACCGGGCGGGCGGCAAAAAAATTAAAATTATTTCTTTTCATATTGAAGAAAACGGCAAAAAGGTTGACGAACTTATTACCGGCGGCTTCTATACTTTCTGCTACGGCTATGAAACTGCCGACGGCCAGCCGGTTAAAAATTTAAGCTGCGCTTCCACTATTACTACTAGCCGAGGCGAATATTTAATTTTTAACTCCACTAAATGGACAAAACAAGATTTCCCGGAAGCTCCGGCCAAAGGAATAATCCGCTGTAAAATCAATCAAAAATTTCCCTTATCAGAAGGCTTATATAACATGTCCGCTGATTTATTCATTGACGGAACCAGAGAGGACTATTTCCCTAATTTATTGACGTTTGAAGTTAAGCGAGGAGATTTTTATAACAATGGGGTTAGCTTAGTTTACGACGCCTCAATCCGCCTAGACCAAAACTGGGATCTGCAAAAAAATTAAGGTTATTTTAATTTTATTTTTATCAACTAGCTTTTATGAAGATATTAATCACCGGCGGCGCCGGCTTTATCGGCTCGCATCTGGCGAAAAAACTTATTGAGCGGGGCGGCGCCGTGGCAATCATTGACGCTTTTGACGGCAACCTCGGGCTGAAAAAAGACCGGCTGGAAAAATTTTTAAATCCCAAGGATTATAAATTCTATAATTTATTGCTTTCTGATACGGCTAAGCTTACAGCCGTCTTTCGCGAAAATAAATTTGACGTCATCTGCCATCTGGCCGCGAAAACTAATTTAGAGCCGGATTCTGAACTATATAATAAAATGAATATTTTGGGCGCGATTGATATTTTTGAAATGGCCAGGATTTTCAACGTTCCGAAAATCGTTTTTGCTTCTTCTTCAATGGTTTACGGCAATAGCGATAAACTACCCTTTAGCGAAACCGATTCAACCGATTACCCCCTATCGCTCTACGCCGCCACGAAGAAAACCGACGAAATTTTAGCTTACACTTATCATCATTTATATAAAATAAAAATGGTCGGCTTAAGATTTTTTACGACTTACGGGCCTTGGGGCCGGCCGGATATGTCTATCAGCCGCTTCACCGAACAGATTATTAAAGGCCAGCCCATTGCCGTGCATAATTTCGGCAAAATAAAAAGGGACTATATTTATATTGACGACATGATCAACGGCATAATGTCCGCCATAGAAAAAGATTTAGCTTTTGAAATAATCAATTTAGGCTCCGGGCGGGCGGTAGAGCTAAATCAAATTATCGGCCTGATTGAAAATGAGCTCGGAGTAAAAGCCGAGAGAAAATTAGTGGCCATGCAAGCCGGAGATTTAGAAGCCACCTGGGCGGATATTTCCAAGGCGAAAAATTTACTTGGCTTCCGGCCTGCCGTAAGCCTGGAAACCGGCATATTGAAATTTATAAACTGGTATAAAGAATATAACGGCATAAAATAATATGATAAAAGTCAGCGCCTGCGTAATCGCTTATAACCATGAAAAATATATCAAAGACTGCCTAGAGGGCGCCTTAAAGCAAAAGGTTGATTTTGACTATGAAATTATAATCAGCGAAGATCGCTCAACCGACAGAACGCGGGAAATCTGCCAGGAATACGCGAAAAAATATCCGGATAAAATTAAATTATATTTAAACGAAAAAAATTTAGGGCTGATCGGCAACTGGGTTAAGGCTTTAAGTTTATGTCAAGGAGAATATATCGCTATCTGCGAAGGCGACGATTATTGGACCGACCCGGATAAGCTTAAAAAACAAATTGATTTTTTAGACAGCCATAAAGATTTTTCTTTATCATCGCATAACGCCGAAGTCATTAAGAATAGCGCGGTTATCAGAAAATATTGCGGAGACAAGCACCTGGAAACAATGGATTTAAAATATTTATTGGCTTACGGCAGCGGCGGACCGACCTGCTCGCTAGTAATTAGAAACAGCGCCATCCAGAATCTTCCGGATTGGTTTTCTAAAATGAAAGCCTGCGATTGGACGATCCAGACCATGGCGGCGCGGCAAGGCAAAATGAAATATTTTAAAGATATTATGGGAGTTTACCGCAAGCACGATAAAGGCGCTGGTTTCGCGGCTAAAATCAACGCGCAAAAATCAGGCAGTTCAGACTTCGCCCTGCCCTCAAAATATACATTAGAGATGATAGACAATTTAAACCGATATTTTAATTATCAATATGATTGGGAGCTTAAACGGCAGAGCGCTTATTGGTACAATTTGTATATCAACGAATGCTTAAGAATCGGCGACCTAAAAATGGCCAAGCAATATACCAAAAAAATTTTAAAAGTTATTTTACCGTTATCATATTGGCGAGACAGCTGGCTTAACTTTAAACAAGCCTTGCGGCTGCTAGCTATATACTTTCTGCCGACTCCAATTATTAAAATAATAAAAAATGATAACCAGCAAAAATAAAAAAGGCCCGATTGTTTTAATTACCGGCGACATCAGCTATGTCTTTCCTTCCGGCTATGGCTATCTGGCCGGCTATCTAGTGGAACGGGGCGAAGAAGTAAAAATATTGATTAAACCCAAAGAGGAAAAAGAATATCCAGAATTTATAAAAAAAATTATTGAATTAAACCCGTTGCTAACCGGTTTCGGAGGTTTATACGGCGATCTGCCAACTATTAAGCAATTCATTGCGAATTTGTCCGGACGCGATTTCCCGATTGTCATCGGCGGCCAAATGGTTACGCCTACGCCCGAATTCGCGGTTGAAGTAACCGGCGCCGACATCGGCGTTATCGGTGAAGGAGAAATTATTTTATACAAACTGGTCCAGGCTTTGCGCGCCGGCTCAGAAATCGCAAAAGTTGGCGGCCTGGTTATAAACCACGAAGGGAAGCAGAGTTTAACCGGCCCGGGCGAAATTATTGAAGACCTGTCAAAGCTGCCTAAAATTCCCTATGATTTATTCCCTTCAACCGACTGGCTTAATGTCGGACGCATGTATCTGGCTTTCCCCCAACCGCATAACCAATTTACCGACCGCACGGTTACCATCCACGGCGGCCGCGGCTGCCCTTTCCACTGTAATTTCTGCTACCACCATAGCCGAGCGCGTTATCGGCCGATTCCCGCCATGATGGAAGACGCTGAAACGGCAATAAAAAAATTTAACGCCAACCATTTATTTTTTGACGACGATTTGGCCATGGTTACTCCTCAACGCGCCCAAGAATTGATGGATGGAATAAAAAAATTAAGCAAACCGGTTGAATATTCCATGTCGGTTAGAATGGATATTATAAGCCGAACCGATGACCGGCTGCTGAAGGAAATGAAACTATCCGGCTGCCGCTGCCTAGGGCCGGGCATAGAATCAGGCTCGCAAAGAATCCTTGATATCATGAATAAAAAAATCACGGTCGATCAGATTATAACCGGATTGCGACGCTTGAAAAATGCCGGTATTTTAACTACTAGTTCAATTATGGTCGGCCAGCTTGATGAACGGCCCGAAGATATTCAAAAATCAATTGATTTAATGCTGGAAACATTGCGTTATGATAAAAATATTAACTATTTTTTTACGGTCTGCACGCCTTTCCCCGGCTCTGATCTTTATAGAATTTGCTTTGAAAAGGGCATTTTAAAAACGCATTATGACTTTTTTAAACGCTTTAACCAACATGGCAACTTTACCGACATTACGGTTAATTTAACAAAGATGAGCGACCAAGAGCTTATGGAATGGTATAAAAAGCTAAAAATGGCTTACCGGTTAGAAAAAAGAAAAGCAGTCGGGCCGCGCGTATTTAAAATTGAACAGCTGATGACTAGGGCCAATCGGCTTGACGGTCGGCTTAAAAATAAATATTTAAACAAGCTGACAGGCAATTTTTTCGGCGAACTAATCAATAAAATATATAATTTTTTTTATAACCTTATGCAAATCTGCTTTGAGAAAGTCCGCCTTTACTTGCTAGGCATTAAAAAATTTAAAATATAACATGGCTGAATTATCAACACAAAATAATACCTCGCCGACCTTTTCTCATACCGAAGGCAGCAGAAGAAGCATGATTGATAGCCCAAGTTGGACTATCACTTACGGCGTAACCGAATCGCTGATAAAAAAATTCGGGGTTAAAACATTAGCCGAAGTCGGCGTGGCGCGCGGCCACCATAGCGCCCACCTTCTAGAGGCTATCTCGGATCTGCATGTTTATTCGGTAGACCCCTGGGGATATTTCTCGGATGAATATAATAATATGTATAATTACCATACGCTAGCCGATGATGAAAAAATTTATCAGCAAGCCGTGGAACTATTAAAGCCATTCGGCAATCGTTCAACTATACTGCGCGAAACTTCAAGAAGAGCCGCTCAAGAGATTAAAGGACAAATTGATATGGTATATTTGGACGGCGATCATTCTTATGAAGGCTATAAAGACGATCTTAATGTTTGGTGGCGTAAAGTCCGAGCCGGCGGCATATTTTCCGGCCGCGACTACGGCCACCCCCAGCACCCCGGCGTCGCCAAAGCAATAGATGAATTTTTAGCAAACTCCAAAGGATTAAAATTTAATTTAGAGGCCGGCAAAGTATGGTGGATTATAAAATCGCCGGAAGCTGAAATTAAAATTCTGCCGGATGAAAAAGAGCAAAATTTCAGATTAAGACCGCCGCTTCTCTCGCGCCTCAAAAGAAGAATCAAAAGATTTTTTATAATAGCGCCAATAAAAATAAAATCTTTTATAAGAAAAATTCCCGGAGTAAAGCCTATCTATTCAATTTTTAAAAAATACATCAAAAAATAACATGGAAATAAAAAGCCCCCTGACAAATTCCGCCAATATAGAATTAGAGCGCTCAATCAAAACCGATTTTATTATCGGCCTTTGGGCTGTTGACGAAATTGACGTTAGCAGATTCTTCAACGGCCTTAAAGAAATCCAACTTTACCGCTGCCTTGACACCGGCTATAGATTTTTTTATCCGTTCAATTTAAGCGGCGACAATCGATTCTATAAAGATCTGCAAAAATTTCCTTGGTATTACTTTGACTGGAAATGGGAATATAACATGGCCTTAAAGCAGGTAAGGCCCAAAGATAAAGTTTTAGAGATCGGCTGCGGCCAGGGAGATTTTATAGCTAAGCTTGAAAAAGACGGCGCGAGTTGCCTTGGCCTGGAATTTAACGATGCCGCTCTCGCCATGTGCAAAGAAAAAAAATTAGACGTAAAAAACGAAACGATTCAACAACATGCCGCCGTTAACCCAGAAAAATATGACGTTGTCTGCTCCTTTCAAGTTATGGAGCATATTGCCGAAATCGGCGAGGCGATTAGAGCCAGCCTCGCGGTTTTAAAAACCGGCGGAAAATTAATCATCAGTGTGCCTAATAACAGCGGCTTCCTTAAGCATGACAAGTTAAACCGCTTTAATATCCCCCCCCATCATATGGGGCAATGGGATGAAAATTCATTAAAAAATCTGGAAAAATTTTTTAATGTCAGGCTGTCTGAAATTATTTTTGAGCCTTTACAGACTTATCATTATCGCTATTACTACGAAGCCGTCTTCGGCGCTAAAATTAATAAAATTTTCGGTCCTCTAAGCAAATTTATCAATAAAATTCTCGGGCGGATTTCCTTGTATTTATTGGTCCACACCGATTTGCCGAAAAAAATTAAAGGGCATAGCCTAATAGCGGTTTATACGAAAATATAATTTATGAAAATATTTAAAACAATAATAAAAAAAGTTTTGGCTAAATTCAATTTAGGAATATATGCAATTACCGACGGAAAAAACAAATGGGATAATCTGCCAGACGATTTTGCCTTAAGCATAAATTCGCTAGCGGCAATTAATGAATGGTATTCCAAGGATAAACACGTCAATGATTACTTATCTAATGATAGAATAATATTTTATAATGAACTAATCAGTCTAGCCGTTAAACGAGGGATCATTTTTAAAAATAAAACCATTTTGGACGTTGGTTGCGGCTCCGGCGCTTTATTAAATGAAATAAATAAAAAATACCACGACTGCGATCTTACGGGTATAGATCTTTCTCGGACAGCGATTGAATACGCGAGGAAAAAGATGCCCGGAATTTTATTTGAAGTAAAAGATATTTTCCAGTCCTCGACCGAAAAAAAATATGACATTATCTTCTGCACCGAAGTTTTAGAGCATCTGCTGAACCCCGCCCTAGCCTCAAAAAAACTTTTAAATTTAATGCCAGACGACGGAATTTTGATACTAACCGTTCCTAACGGCAGAAAAGACAATTTTATAGGCCATATAAATTTCTGGAGCCCGGAAAGTTGGCCTTTATTCTTAAATGATCAGCTGCCTAGTTGCGAAATTAAAACGCTAACTATGGAAAATAATAATACTAATTTAGCTTTCATCGCAAAAAAACGTGCTTAAAACATTAAAAAATAAAACTTTAGCATCGTTAAAAAGCAGATATTTTTTATTCTGCCGAAATTTTTATAAATTTTCTTCAAAAATAATTTATTTTTTTAATTTTTCTGAAAATGAAAACTTTCACGAAAATTATCATTTATATAAAAAAATTTATATTGAAAAGCTGGGCGATATGTCTAATTGCCAAAAATTTATTATGCCGATGTGGGAAGGTTTAGCTGAAGATATCCGAAAATATTTTATGGGCAATTTCAAGATGTCTTTTTTAAAAAACGAAGTGATAAGGAGAACTATGTTTTTAGATTACGGGGGAAGCGCTTTGCAAAAAATGGAAATTAAGTATCTGGAAAAAACTTTTAGCAAGCCTAAGCTTAAATATTTATTAAAAGAAAGTAAAATCGGCCATCCGACTATAACTTATTTTAAATATTGGACATCGCATAACTCAATTCATCAACTTTATCATTTAAATAATTTTTCTCAAGAAACCGGCTCAGACTATACTAATATATCCCAAATCGTGGAATGGGGCGGAGGTTATGGCTGTCTGGCGAAAATTTTAATGAAAATTAATCCTAATTTGACCTATATTATAATTGATCTGCCAATTTTCTCCATAATTCAAGCCGTTTATACCTCAACAATATTCGGCTCGGACAAAATAAATATTATTACCGACGAAAACAAAAATATTGTAAAAAATAAAATAAATATAATTCCCATCAATATGCTTATTGGCAGTAATATAAAAATATTAAATACTGATATATTTATTAGCACTTGGGCGCTAAGCGAGTCAACTAATTTTTCGCAAGAGTATGTTGAATCTGTTGATTTTTTTGGCGCGAAACACCTGCTAATAGCGCACCAGCAAAAATCCCCGGAAGTTAAATACGCGGAAAGCATAGACAGCCATCTGAAAAATTACCAAATAATTTACCATGAGAAGATACCGAATTTAAAAAATAATTACTATCTATTCTGCAAATTAAAAAACAATCAAAAATCATGAAAAAAAATATTATAATCTTAAAAAGCTATCCCGGGGCCAGGCTGGCTAACCAGCTTTGGAATTTTATCAGCATCTATGCTTATTGTTTGGAAAAAGGCTACTCGTGCCGTAATTTTTGTTTTTTTGAAGAAAAAAAGCATAAAGACAAAAATAATTTAATTACCCATGATAATTACTATGATTATTTTAATATACCCTTAAGCATTCCGGTTAAATTATTTCTTGCCGTCCATTTAATTTTGGCTAAAATTTGCAAAAAAATAAGGCTTTACGACAGATTGGTATATTTTATTGAAAAAACGCGCCGCGAAAAAATATTATATTCCGGCGAACAAGATACTTTCTATCTCCCCCCTTCGGCTAACTCCAGCCAATCACAGTTTAAACAGTTGGCGGAAGTTGAACCGCATAGTAAAATATATTTAAGCGGCTGGCTGTTTAGAAACCCGGACGGCTTAATGAAATACCGCCAACAAATAATCGCCTATTTTCAGCCAAGAAAAGAAATTCAAAAAAAAATAAATTCGTTTACGGCTGAATTAAAATCAAAATATAAATGGCTGGTCGGCGTGCATATCAGGCAGGGCGACTACAAAGGTAAATTTTATGGCGGAAAATTATATTTTAATGAAAAAGAGGTTAGCGCCTTATTAAAAGAATACCTTAAAAATTTTCAAAAAGATGAAAATCAAACTTGTTTCATTATCTGCTCGGATGAAGCGGTTGATCTAAATTATTTTACCGGCTTAAATGTCATAAAAAGCGATTTCAACGCCGCCGAAGATTTATTTCTGCTGGCCGCCGCCGACATTATTATCGGCTCAAACAGCACTTTCGGCGCTTTCGCTTCATATTACGGAAACTTGCCTTTTATAGTATTTGAAAAAAATATTAACTGGGGTTACTATCAAGATAAAAAATATTATTTTGAAAATAAAAAATGCACCACGGCTCACTTTTAACTATTAATTTATGCAACTATCGCCAATAGCATTGTTCGTTTATAACCGGCTAGAGCATACGCTCAAAACCGTAGAAGCTTTAAAAAAAAATAAGCTAGCGCCAGCCAGCGAACTTATAATTTTTTCCGACGGATTTAAAAATGAGGCTGATAAAATTAAAGTGGACGAAATAAGAAAATATCTCAAATCAATTAATGGTTTTAAAACCGTTAAAATAGTTGAGAAAGATAAAAACTACGGCCTAGCTAAATCAATTATCGCTGGCGTTACCGAAGTCGTCAATGAATACGAAAAAATAATTGTTTTAGAAGATGATTTATTGACTTCTCCGTATTTTTTAAAATATATGAACGAAGCGCTGGATTTTTATAAAGATAATCAGGCGGTCATAAGTATCTCCGGCTATGCTTACCCGGTAAAAACGAAACTTCCGGAAACATACTTTTTAAGAGGCGCCGATTGCTGGGGCTGGGCGACCTGGAAAAGGGGCTGGAATTTATTTGAAAGCGACGGGAAAAAATTACTGGAAGAAATTATTAATAAAAAATTAAGCGAAGAATTTGATTATGGCGGTTCCTACCCTTACACTAAAATGCTAAGAGACCAAATCAGCGGCCTGGTTGATTCCTGGGCCATTAGATGGCACGCCTCGGCTTTTATTAATGATAAACTTACTCTTTGTCCCGGTAAATCTTTAGTGGAAAATATCGGCTTTGATAATAGCGGCACCAACAGTAGCTCATCAAATAAATATAATTCTCCGCTTTACAGCAAGGAGATAAAAATCGAAAATATTCCAACTCAAGAATCAGCTGAAGTAAGGAAAATTATGGCAGATTATTTTAAAAATAATTTTGCTAAACCGCCATTTCTTAGGCGCATTATGGAAAAAATAAAAAAATACTTCTAACTCTTATTAGCACGCGAACACTATGACTAAACTAAATCAATTCAATAAATACTCCGACTATTATGACATTATTTATCAAAAAAAGTCATATCTGGAAGAGGCAAAATTTATTAAAAAAACAATCAAAGCGTACTCGCCTATTAAAGTCAACACCGTGCTAAGCTTAGGCTGCGGCACAGCTAGTTATGAAATTATTTTAGCGGCTGATAAATATAATATTACCGGCGTAGATTTATCGGCAAAGATGTTAAAAATCGGCGAAAAAAAAATTACGGAAAACAAAATAAAAAATATCCGCCTGATTAAAGCCGACATTAAAAATTATCGCCTAAACAATAAATTCGATTTTGCCATGGCTATGTTTAATGTTATCGGCTACCAAACCAGCAATGATTTTATGGAAAAAACTTTGCGAAACACCGCTCGCCATCTTAAAAAAAACGCCCTATTTGTATTTGACTGCTGGTATTTGCCGGCCGTGCTTAAAGATCGCCCGACCAATCGCTTAAAAAAACTTAAACTGGGTGAAAAAACTATTATAAGAAAAACCAGCCAAAATTTGGATTTAGAAAAAAGTCTGATAAATATTAATTTTAATATTAAAGAATATAAAAAAAATAAGCTAACTAACTATTTAACGGAAAACCATCCGATGAGATTCTGGACTTTAACTGAACTTGACTACTTTTTAGCTAAAAACAATTTTAAATTAATAAAATCGTGTGTTTTTATGAATTTAAATAAAAATGTTTCACCGGATAATTGGAATATTTTCATAATTGCCCAAAAAATATGACCATCGGCATATATTTTACCGCCAAAAAATCTAGGGGCGGAGTTTACCAATACTCGCTTAATATCTTAGACGGCTTTAAAAGCAACCAAACTGATAAATTTATTATCTTAAATTTTTCTCCAGACTTGCCTCTCGCTGATTATAATTTTAGCAACTGGGAAATAATAAATTTTTTAGAAGATAAGCCTGGCCGCAACTATTTTTCTTTTCTGGAAAAAATCAATCATAAATATGCCGCGGCCTTAAGTTATAAAATAAAAAGTTTTTTTATTAATAAAAAATTATTAACAACGGTTAAAACCAAACGAATTGACCTGATTTTTTTCCCCGGCACAATTAATTATGCTCTAACCAAGCGAATGCCCTTCGTAGCCGCTATTCATGATATTCAGCACCGTCTTAACTCGCGCTTCCCTGAACTGGCCGATAAATGGATCTTTAAAAAAAGAGAGCTAGCCTATAAAACCATAACCAAAAAAGCTTATAAAGTTTTAGTTGATTCGATAATCGGGCGGGAAGACATTATTAAGGCGTATGGCGCGCCAGCTGACAGAATTGTTGTTCTACCCTATCTGCCTCCGGCTTACTTTAAAAATAATTGTTCAGGCGAACAAAAATTGAAGCTAAAAGAAAAGTATCATTTACCTAATAAATTTCTTTTCTACCCGGCCCAGTTTTGGCCGCACAAAAATCATAAAAATTTAATTGAAGCTTTAAAAATTTTAAAAGACAAAAAATTGTTGGCAAATTTGATTTTAGTTGGCGCCAAAAAAGAAGAGTGGGGAGAATTTAATAAAATTCTGGATTTAATTAGCCAATATAATCTGCAAAATCAAGTTTCATACTTAGGTTATGTCAGTAATGAGGAAATTAATCTTTTATACCAATTGGCCACAGCGCTCATTATGCCGACTTATCTCGGACCGACCAATATCCCGGTAGTTGAAGCTTGGCAAACTGGTTGTCCGGTTTTATACTCTGATATAAGAGGTTGCCGCGAGCAGGCCGGCGACGCCGCTCTGCTTTTTAATCCTGACCAACCGTCTGATATAGCGGAAAAAATTAAAACTATCTGGCAAGACGAAAAATTGCAAAAAATCTTGGCTGAAAAAGGTCGTTCCAGATTAATGAATTGGACGCAAGAAAACTTCAATCAAGCTCTTAATCAAATTATAAATAATTTTAAAAATGCGTATGAAAAATAATATCATGGAGATAAAAGATAAAAATAAAATTTTAGCCTTATTTTTTACCAATAAACTTAAGGCGGATGGAGTACGTTTTTTAACTCCATCAAGCTATCCTCTGCAGATTGGCTTGCTTGAGCATAAAAACGGCAGAGATGTCCCGCCGCACAAACACCGCGATTTAAAATATAACGTCAACACTACCCAAGAATTTTTGTATATTGAAAAAGGCCGCGCCGATATAAAAGTTTTTAACAATAAATGGCAACAAATTAAAAAATTGACCATGGGTAAGGGTGATTTCATCTTATTTATCAAAGGCGGCCATAGCGTAAAAATTCATAAAAATACGCGTATTATTGAAATTAAACAAGGGCCATTCCCCGGAGATAAAAAAGCTAAAATATTTAAAAAATAACTATGTTTATACCGGTTAATCAACCGCTAATTTCAAGGCAGGCGAAAAAAAACATTAAACAAGCTATGGACTCAGGCTGGCTGTCTTCGGCCGGGCCATTCGTCAAAGAATTTGAAGAATCGTTCGCTAAATATCTTGGCGTAAAATACGCGGCAGCAGTCTGTAATGGCACAGCGGCCCTGCATTTAGCTCTACTGTCCTTAGGAATCGGCAAAAACGACGAAGTAATCGTTCCGGCCTTTACCATGGCTTCCACTTGGCTAGCCGTAATTTACACCGGCGCTAAGCCGATTTTTATTGATTGCGATATAAACGATTATAATATTGACGTAAAAAAAATAGAAAATAAAATCACTAACCGCACTAAAGCGATTTTACCGGTTCATATTTACGGCCAGGCTTGCGCCATGGATGAAATTATGGCTATTGCTAAAAAGCATAAACTTTTCGTGGTTGAAGACGCGGCCGAAGCGCACGGTGCCGAATATAAAAAAAGAAAATGCGGCAGTTTCGGAGATATAAATTGTTTCAGCTTCTACGCCAATAAAATAATTACCACCGGCGAAGGCGGAATGATCGTTACTAATAATGAAAAAATATATCGGGAAGCTGTTAAATTCAGAAATCTTTATCATTCAGAAAAAACTAGATTTATCCATGAAAAAATCGGCTATAATTACAGAATGACAAATCTCCAAGCGGCGGTGGGCTGCGGCGAAATGAAGAATATCGGCCGCTACATTGGGAAAAAACAATGGCTGGCCAATCTCTATGATCAAGGCTTAAAAAATATTCCGGGAATAAAAATACCTTTTACGCATGAATATAATAAAAATGTTTACTGGATGTATGGCATTGTTATAGATAAAAAAAGGTACGGACTTAACCGAGACGAGCTAAAAAACGAATTAAAAAAACAAGGCGTTGACACTCGTGATTTTTTCTACGCTCCCAGCGATCAGCCGATCTTGAAAAAATATTTAAACAAAGAGAATTTTCCTAACAGTGAATATTTATCGCGCAACGGGCTATATCTGCCCTCCGGCTTAGCGATCACCAAAAAACAAATAAATTATATAATTAAAACAGTTTTAAAGCTTAAATATGATAAAAAAAATTAAAGTTAAAAATTCCGGCATTATTAAGCTGCAATTTTTTGATGATTTTCCTGACGGAAATTTAGTTATCGGCGAAGCGGAAAAAAACATACCGTTTAAAATAAAAAGGGTGTATTTCATCAATAGCCTGTTTAATAAAAAATCTCAGCGCGGCCTGCACGCCCATAAAAAATTGGAGCAGATTATTTTCTGCGTCAACGGCCATTTTACTTTACGATTGGACGACGGAAAAACCAAGCAAAATATTTTAATGAACGACCCGTATCGCGGCGTTAGGCTGGGCGCAAAACTTTGGCATCACATGACGAAATTCTCGTCCGATTGCGTAATCTTAGTTTTAGCCAATGATTATTTTAAGGCCAGTGATTATATCAGAGATTATAAAGAATTTTTAAAATACGTAAAAAATTAATATGGTTATCCCCTTCTTCAGCTATCAGCGACAACTTAAAAAAATCAACCGTGAAATCGACCGAGCGATTAGGCGGGTTTTAAATTCCGGCAAATTAATCTTAGGCCAAGAAGTAAAAAATTTTGAAGAAAATTTTTCAAAATATATCGGCGCGAAATACGGCGTGGGCGTTAATTCCGGCACGGACGCTTTAAAAATCGCTTTGCGCGCTTTAGGCATAAAAAACGGCGACGAAGTTATTGCCGTTTCCAACACGGCCGTGCCTACCGTAAGCGCTATCAGAGAAGCAGGCGCCAGGCCCAGGCTAGTTGATATTAAGGATGATTATACCATAGACGAGACAAAAATCGCCGCGGCTATCACTAAAAAGACCAAGGCCATTGTCGCGGTCCATCTTTACGGCCAGCCGGCCAATCTGCCGGCCATTATGAAAACCGCCAAAAAATATAGATTAAAAGTCATTGAAGATTGCGCCCAGGCGCATGGAGCGAAAATTGGCGGCAAAAACGTCGGTGCTTTCGGAGATTTTGGCTGTTTTAGCTTTTATCCCACTAAAAATTTAGGCGCTTACGGCGATGGCGGCATGATTTTAACCGATAATAGAAATTTAGCCCAAACCTGCCGCGCCTTAAGAATGTATGGCATGAAAGACGGCTACTATTCGGAAATTGAAGGCTATAATAGCCGCTTGGACGAAATGCAGGCCGCTATTTTAAACTTTAAACTAAAATATTTAAACAGCTGGGTCAAACGCCGAAGAGAAATCGCCAAATTTTATTTAAAAAATATTAAAAATAAAAAAATAATTTTACCCGCGGAGATTAAAAACTCTTTAAGCGCTTATCATCTTTTTGTGATTAGAACCGATAGCAGAAATCAACTAGAGAAATATCTGAACGCTTGCGGCATCGGCTATGGTATCCATTATCCTCAACCTATCCATTTGCAAACAGCTTATAAATTCTTAGATTATAAAAAAGGCTCCTTGCCCTTAACCGAAAAATATTCAGGGCAAATTATATCTCTGCCGATTTTCCCGGAGTTAACCCAAAAAGAAATAAAATATATTGTTGATAAGCTCAACCAATGGAAATAACTATAAACGATTGGGGTAAATTTCATAAAATTTTCTACTGCGGAACTCGGCCGGATTACCGGCCTCAAA
>Ga0172379_10006832_pt1 | contig 15085 bp, 11 predicted proteins | sample GrowelOW334metaG_FD_119756 | JGI IMG/M metagenome (GOLD analysis project Ga0172379, IMG submission 119756) | Groundwater microbial communities from an aquifer near a municipal landfill in Southern Ontario, Canada - Groundwater well OW334 metaG | ecosystem: Environmental > Aquatic > Deep...
CCCGGCTGCCCGGTGACTCTCCGAAAGGGAGTGCAAATGTAATGCGTTTTTATTTCCAAAACAAACCTTTTTATAGGTTTTTTTATCTATATCTTTCGCAATACCGGTGCTTATCCAATCAAATTGTCAATTTTCAAATGCCCCGCTCAATGAACTTCGCCTAAAAACCTGTTGGACCTAAACCCATTCCCCTGCCCTTAAACGTGGGTGCAAAGATAGAGACTTTTTATTATGCACAATACCTTAATGGACTTTTTTTGAGAGATAAGGAAAATAATATTCTATATACCAGTATACCATATATTTACATGATAAAAGCCGGCTGAAAACCGGCTTTTATCATGTAAATATATGGTATTTAGTACTTGTAAAGACCTATATCTTCAACCGAAGATGCCCGAATAAATTCTGCCCTGGCTTTTACTTCTCCCTTGGCCATCTTGTTGAAAACCTGTGCGGAACGAAGATGAGAACTATCACGATTGGCATCTAGAACCAAAAGGTAACTCATGGTAATGTAACCTGCCATTTCAACCATTCTGCGGGCATGCAGATCTATAAACTCATCATCCCCGGATGATACAACCTTTTCTACAGCCTCTTCATAATCTTGGGTCAGGGAGATCAAAATCCGTCTGAATTTTTCGAGTTCCGGTTTCAATTCTGCCTTTTCATAGACCCTTATTTGTTTTAGATAACCACCAGTTGTTACGCCTCTTATGGCTGCTACAACCTGCAACTGGGTAGTGCCCTCGTAGATGGAGGTAATACGTGCATCACGGTAAATCCGTTCAACCGGATAATCTTTCATAAAACCTGAACCTCCATGGATCTGAACGGCATCGTAGGCATTCTGATTACAGTATTCTGAAGTGATGCCTTTTGCAAGCGGTGTAAACAAATCAGCAACACGTTGTGCCTCCTTCATCTCATTTCGCTCGACAGGATCTAACTTGCGATCTTCCGATATTTGCTCGTATGTCTTATACAAATCTACAAATCTTGAGGTCTCATACAGCAAAGTACGTGAACCATCCAGCTTGGCTTTCATTACGGACAACATTTCGAATACTGCCGGGAACTCGATGATTTGTTTACCAAACTGCTTACGTTCTTTAGCATATTGAAGGGCTTCCCGGTAGGCAGCCTCGGAAATACCAACAGATTGGGCAGCAATTCCCAAACGTGCCCCATTCATTAAAGCCATTACATATTTGATCAATCCCATTTTACGGGAACCAACCAATTCGGCGGGGGCATTTTTGAAGACCAGCTCGCAGGTAGGGGAGCCAATGATTCCCATTTTGTGTTCGATGCGACGGACAACAACTCCACCACTTCTCCTGTCATAAACAAACATGGAGAGTCCCCGTCCGTCCCTGGTTCCCTCTTCAGATCGGGCCAAAACAAGCGCAATGTCCCCATCTCCGTTGGTAATGAACCGCTTCACTCCATTCAGCAACCAAGTGCCTTTTTTCTCATCGTAGGTGGCTTTAAGCTGTACAGCCTGAAGATCGGATCCCGCATCAGGTTCAGTAAGGTCCATGGCCATTGTTTCGCCATGAACAACACGCGTCAGGTAACGCATCTTTTGTTCTTCGGATGCAAATTCATTCAAAGTCTCTGCACAATCCTGCAAACCCCAGATATTGACAAAACCTGCATCCGCCCTGGAAACAATGTCGGCTGCCATAATATAGGGAACAATAGAGAAATTCAATCCTCCAAACCTGCGTGGCAGTGTGATACCCATCAGTCCGGCCTTTACCAGCGCATCAAGATTTTCCTGGGTACCACGGGCATATTTAACATGACCGTCTACAACCTGTGGCCCTTCAGCATCGATACTCTCGGCGTTGGGTGAGATGATCTCTCCACTTATCTCCCCTACTACCTCCAGAACACGATCATAGCTGTCCATCGCATCCTCAAAATCCAGCGGAGCAAAATCATATTTATCCTTGTCCTCAAAATTCCGCTCTTTCAATGACACCAACTTGTGCATCATTGGGTGGTTCAGATGAAATTTAAGGTCTTTGTTATCGTTGTAAAAATTTGCCATTTGAAATGTTATTTTGGGGGATACCCCGATTCAACCTCGATTTACTTCGTATTGGATTTGTAATACTTGATCATCTTTGGAATGACCTCGGAGATATCACCGGTAATTACATAATCGGCGATGGAGTTAATTGGCGCTTCAGGATCCGAATTTATTGAAATAATCTGCGCCGACTCTTCCATTCCGGCGCGGTGCTGCACCTGCCCGGAGATTCCGCACGCAATGTATAGTTTGGGCCGGACAGTGATTCCAGTCTGGCCAATTTGTCTGTCATGATCAGCATATCCGGCATCCACCGCTGCACGCGATGCTCCAACCTCGGCGCCTAAAACTGCTGCAAGATCATGAAGCAATTTGAAATTCTCCTTCGAGCCAACTCCATAACCTCCCGAAACCACAATGGAAGCTCCCTTGATGTTGATCTTTTTCTTCTCCGTATGCCTCTCAATGATTTGAACCACAAAATCAAGGTCGTTCACATATTTTGAAACCTCCAGATAGTTCACTTTCCCGGGATAATTGGCATTGATTGCCTCCTTTTTCATCACTCCTTCGCGAACGGTAGCCATCTGCGGGCGACAATCAGGGTTGATAATGGTGGCAATAATATTCCCTCCAAAAGCAGGTCTGATTTGGTACAGAAGATCTTTATAAACCACCCCGGCTTTTTTGTCTTCGTGATCTCCGATCTCCAAACTGGTGCAATCAGCGGTCAATCCGCTGTGCAATGCTGAGGAGACACGGGGTCCCAGGTCGCGGCCAATAGGTGTAGCACCCATGAGCGCTATTTGAGGTTTTTCTTCCTCAAATAGTTTGATCAAAATCGCCGAATGGGGCAAAGTTGTGTAGGGTTCCAAACGCGCATCATCTGCAACATGAAGTACATCTACACCAAATGGAAGTATCTGCTTTTCAATTCCTGTCAGTCCTGATCCTGCTATAACGGCTTCCAGTTGACAACCCAACTGGTTGGCCAGGCTTCTGCCTTTTGTGAGAAGTTCGAGGCTCACCTCGGATACAATTCCCTCTTCAACTTCACAGTAAACAAATATATTGTTCATTCAATTAGTATTTTAAAATTTGGAAACCATTAGCCGATCACATGACTCTCAATCAGTTCTCTCATCAAATCATTGATCCCTTCATCGGCCGTATTCAATTTCTTCGCGTCCTTTGCCTGAAGCACAACATTGTCGATCTTTTTCACTTTGGTAGGCGATCCGGTAAGTCCAAGTTGATCAGCATCCGTTTTAATATCAGCAACGGTCATCTCCCGAATGTAGAGGAATGGTCGATGGTCGTACAAATGGGTATAATCTTCGGTAGCCTCCTGTTTTTCTGTGATGGTCCTGGCATGTTTGAATTTCATCAGCATCTTGACATTTCTGGAACGACACTCCGGTGCGCTTCCATTCACCGTAAGGAGCATTGGCAGTGGCGATTTTACAGTTTCAACACCATTTCCCAGCCTGCGACGCATCACGATAGCTGATTTCTCAATAGATAAAACCTCCTCAACATAGGTAACCTGGGGTAAATGCAACTTTTCAGCTACTTGCGGTCCTACTTGTGCTGTATCCCCATCAATTGCCTGTCTCCCGGCAACAATCAGGTCGAAATGTCCCATCTCCTTGATTGCCTGTGCTAAGGCATAAGAAGTGGCAAGTGTATCGGAACCGGCAAAGGCACGGTCAGTAAGCAATACACCACTGTCCGCTCCCCGGTACAAACCTTCGCGAATGATCTCAGCAGCCCTGCCTGGTCCCATTGTCAGGATGGTAATGGTAGTTCCTGGTATGGTATCCTTCACCCTCAAAGCCAATTCGAGTGCATTGAGGTCCTCCGGATTAAAAATTGCAGGAAGCGCCGCCCTGTTTACAGTTCCGTCGGCCTTCATGGCATCCTTCCCAACATTTCTGGTATCGGGAACCTGTTTGGCCAATACAATTATTTTTAAACCCTTCATCTGTTATATTTGTTTTTATTTGATCCCCCGCACATGCAGGTGAATAGACAATGGTCAGAATATTCATCATATGGAGGTTTCCGTCCTTTAAACCGGATACCCTGTCTTATCAAAAAAGTTTTATGATCCGTTTATAATTTTATTTTTCATTTGTTTGATGGAACCAAAGATCGGCTAAGCCAATACCCACAAAATCTTTTTTGGTTGATGTGAACCTATTCTCATGGGTATTTCAAGCTTTCGGGGTGCAAATATAAAACTTCATCAAGTGGTTACCAAAAGGTTGGAAAACACCAAAGAGAGCGCATCCATTGGAAAAATTCCTGCAGGTTGGTTAAAAGAGTTGTTTAATGGCCGTGAAGTCAATTCATACAAGACTTTAGAACATATAAATGACATGTTCAAAAAAAAGAATAACCCAAAAACACCCAAATAATTTAGAATGATTTTTTATTATTTATTTGCTCATAGAGGGCGGAGGTGAAAGGTTCCCCCATTTTTTGTTGGGTTTGGAGCCCATTTGGAGAATAAGCGATCCTCCTTTGACGATCTCATCGTGCGTAATCCAAGGTCTGTTGAAAAGGAATCCATTCAATGTTGCAGACTGGATATATTTGTTTTCGGATGAATTACTCATAGCCTGAATGTCGAATTGCTTATTTCCCGGCAGGTGAAGCACAACCTTTTCAAACAAAGGGGATCCAATGTTGTAAACGGGCTCACCAGGTGTCACCGCGTAGATTCCCATGGCACTCAACGCATACCACGATGAGAGTGATCCCATGTCCTCATTTCCGCACAATCCACCCGGCCCTGATTTATAGAGTTGCTCACAAACCTGCCGTACCCTCTCCTGCGTTTTCCAGGGTTCTCCTGAATAGTTGTACAAATAGGCAACGTGATGGGAAGGCTGATTCCCATGAACGTATTGACCAATTGTTCCCACAACACCCACATATTTGGGAGGGGTAATATTTGGATCCATAGTGAAAAACTGATCCAGCTTGTCATTGAATTTTTTGGTACTTCCGAACAGATCAATCAACCCCTTCACGTCATGCTGAACAGACCAGATGTATTGCCATGCATTTGATTCGGTGTAATGTCTTGAAGGACGCCTGCCAACCAAAAGGGGGTCGAAATATCTATAGAAGGTATGCTTACCAACGGTGTCAATAACCTGTTCGCGTCCGTTCAGCACCTCCAGAAAAGTACCGTCGGCTTTTTTTGGTCGCATAAAACCAACAGTTTCATCCCATAAATTCTTGTAATTCATTGCCCGTTTCATAAACAGATCATAATCCGAATTTTTTCTTAGCGCTTTGGCCATCTGGGCAATACACCAATCGTCGTAGGCAAGTTCAAGGGTGTTGGGTACGGCTTCTGTCACCCTATCAATGGGAGTGTACCCAAGTTTCAGATAATATTCGAGTCCGGATCGTGCTGCACTGACCGGGACCGGGACCTTTGGAAGCTCCAGTGCTTTTTTTCGCATGGCCTGGTAAACAAACCCGACATCAAAATCACGAAATCCTTTCATGTATGCATCCACAACAATTGGAATAAGATGATCGCCCACCATACCCTCACCACAGACATTTAAAAAATGTTGTGCAGGCATCCATCCAAAATCTTTTGCTTTGGCAGCGATGGATTTTAAAAAATCGTTCACATGCCCGGGTGCTGCCAAGGTCAGGAATGGGTGCTGGGAACGATAAGTGTCCCAACAGGAGAACGATCCATAAAAATCATATCCATTGGCCATGTGCACCTTACCATCCATACCAAAATACCTGCCGTCGACATCCTGTGAGATATATTGTGCAAGCAGGGAATGATAAACTGCAGTATAGAAGATCTCCATCTTTTTCTCTGTTGCGCCTGATATCTCGATCTTTGAAAGTTCCTTGTTCCATGTTTTTTCCGCATCATCCCGGACCCGGTCAAAATCAAAATCAGGCATCTCCTTCTTCAAATTCTTTCGCGCCCCTTCAACATCAACATAAGACAAGGCAATTTTAACCAGAACCTGCTCGTTGGAGCTTGATTGAAATGTCACAAACGCTCCCATTTTATCACCAATCTCGCTGTTTTTATAGGGGAAAATACTGCCTCCTGATTCGGGTGTTTTGTAGGTGGCATCAAATGTTCCGTAGTATTCGAATGGCTTGCTGAACTCTGCCGAAAAATAGATATTCCCCTGCTCTGTGCTTTTGCATCCCTCAATCTGGTGGTCATTCACAATATCAACTCTTGAACGTCCAGTGGAAGGAGTGGATCCAATTTGATGTCCAATGTCCAGAATTACCCTGGCATTCAACGTAGCCGGGAAGGTGTAACGATGCATGGCTGCCCTTTGTGTTGCAGTTAATTCAACTTTAACCTGATTGTCTTTCAGGTATACCGAATAGTAACCCGGTGATGCAACTTCATCCTTATGATCAAACCTGGAACGATATCCCTCTTCCGGCTTTTCGATGGTACCGGGAACGATTTTCAATCTGTCAGAAACTATGGGTTGCAGCAATATATCCCCTCCACTTACCATTCCGGTTCCGCTGAAATGGGTATGGCTAAAACCGATGATCGACTGGTCTGAATAGGTATAACCGGCACTGTAGGTCCAGCCTGAAGTGTTGCAATCCGGGCTGACATGCACCATGGCAAAAGGCAATGACGCCCCAGGGTAGGTATGCCCGAAAAAATCTGTCCCCAGCAATGGGTTGACATACTTCGTATATTGCTTAACCTCCTGCCCGCATGCATTGTCATTGGGATAGGATAACAACCCGATGAAACTTATTGCCATCAGGAGGTGAAAATTAGATATGTTTCTCATTGACTGTTGATTTGTTGGCGGAAAGTTAGCGATTAAACGCATTATAAAGTTGTGGTATTTTAACCATTTCTTCCCAAATAAATGCTAATATTGTTTTACCCAAATCTTTAATCGTACAATCATGAAATTTTTTTTCCTTCCCTCTCCAAAAAATTCCTTCATACGTGGGATCCTTACCATTGCCATTGGGGTAATCATTTTGGCTATGCCGGGCATAACCCTTAAATCAGTGATAATGATGGTTGGAGGAATGATTTTGATTAGCGGAATTTTCAGTATGTTGTTCTCCGGAAGAAAAAAATCCAATGGAATAGGATTCAATACTTCGTTTCAGGGATTTTTCAATATTCTTTGGGGAATGCTTTTTTTACTCCAGCCGATGGCCATTGTGAAGATTTTTGGATTTTTCTTTGGGATTATCATCTTATTTCTCGGACTGATGATGTTTCTTGGGACTTTGGGAACTCTTTCAAAGTCCATCTGGTCGTGGATCTATCTGGTTTTTGGCTTTGTCATGATCTCCGGAGGCACATTCCTTCTTGTTCACCCCATCGAAAGCACTGAAAATATTCTCAAATTTTTTGGGGCAATTTTAGTAGTCTATGGAATCCTGGAATTAACAATGGCCTGGAGGTTAAGAAAAATGCCAAAGGGAACAAATGCCGGGAACACAGTGGATACAACTTACGAAGAAGTATAGACAAAAAGGGTTGTCCTTGAAGAACAACCCTTTGCACGGTCAAAACACAGACTTGCAGAAATAGTAGTAGTAGTTGAAAAATACAAATCGTTGGCTGACTTTTTTCGAAATTCGTAAGAGTACTTATTTATTGTATTATTGTTTTGTAGATTTTTTAATTTTTACAATGGCCGAAGCGAAGAGTTCCATCTCTTTCCTTGAACCAAGCATCGCATGCTGCATGATCCAGACAGCTTCGTGGTAACAGGCTTTTTCCGTAACCGGACATTGAACCTTGGTATAATCTACCGTTTCCGGTATAGCATAACACATGAAATTTTTCTTCTGAAACAATGGTTGTTTGTAGAGTGGCTCGGGATAACCCATGAAACATGGTACTCCCTCCGCAGCCAGCATCTTTGCAAATTCCACTTTAGATAGTCCGTTGAACTTTGCCTGATCGTACTTGAATATGTAGATGTGGTAACTGTGAACCGTCTCTCCCAAATCTCTTGTAAGCGGGGTTATCCCATCAATTTGCGACAGCAATTCATTGAGATAAGTGCCATTTGCATGCCGTATAGCTGTCTGTTTTTCCAGCCTTTTCAACTGACTTGATAGCAATACTGCCTGCAACTGCGTGATTCTGTAATTACACCCGGCATTGTGGTGCTCATACCATGCCCCACCTTCCACACGCCCAACATTGCGAAGCGAATTCATCATTTGGTACAAGCCATCATCGTTGGTTACGACGATCCCGCCTTCACCACTGGTAAGATTCTTGGAAGATTGAAAACTAAAGCAGCCGACATCACCAATTGATCCAAGTTTTTTTCCCTTGTATTCCGCTCCATGTCCATGGCAGGCATCTTCTATCACTCTTAATCCATGTATTTTTGCGACGGAAACAATCTGGTCCATCTCACATGCCATACCTGCAAAATGTACCGGGATGATCGCCTTTGTTCTTGGTGTAACCGCAGCTTCAATTTTTGAAGCATCCAGATTGTAAGTCCGTGGGTCAATATCGACAAAAACCGGGACACAGTTGGCTTCAATGACAATCGAAGCTGTTGCAATAAAAGTATAGGGCGGAACAATAACCTCATCGCCGGGTTTAACACCGCAGGCAATCAAAGCCAGTCGCAGGGCAACAGAACCATTTACGCAGGTAAGCGCATATTTTGTTCCGCAAAAGGCAGCAAATTCCTTTTCAAAAAGAGCCACTTCTCCCCCGCAATCAGGATTTCCCCATTTGCCGCTCCGCACAATATCCGCCACACTTTTGATATCGGTTTCGTCGTAAAGGGGCCAATCGAAATCCCTCACAACAGTTTTTGGCCCCCCGTTAATAGCTAAATTCTTCATCTGTTAATTCGTTATAAGTGATCGTAGCATAGTTGTATAGTCTGAAGCGAGGACTCGGGCAAACATTCGACGGGCGGCCTGTTGTGGTTGATACACTGCGCGAAATAGGCAATCTCATTGTAGAATCCTTCTCCGGCTGAACCAGATGGGATTTCTTCAACATTCGAATCAGTTGCCACTTGTATCACATCGCCTTTCACAGTTGAAAACTGAACACTCGCTTGCTCAAAATTTGCCATATAACCCGCCTGAAATGGGAAAGTAGCGTGAAAGATGTTCCCTCCTTCTATCTTAACATGGATATCTTTATCAAGATAATTCCACATTGCACTGACGTAATCATGTTTGCTCAACAATCCCGGAAGATAATCACATCTAATACTTCCCGGTTTTCCCAGAATAAAATTTACATAATCAATGTCATGAATTAGAAGATCGAAGAGGGCACCGCCAGAGGATCCATATGAGATCCTGCGATCCATCCACTCCCCCCAGGCAGGGACACCTGAGAATCTTGACAATGAGAGAAATTTGAGTGCGCCATAAGTGCCATTGTCTATCCACTCCTTAAGCTTTTGATAAGGAGGCATAAATCTGACAACGTGACCAATCATCAGTATCCGCTCTTTCTCACTGGCAAGCCGGATCAGCTCTTCTGCCTGATGAATGTTCAGGCAAAAAGGTTTCTCCAGAAAAACATGCTTCCCATGAAGTAACACTTTGCGTGTCATTTCATAGTGAAGGTCTGTGTGTACACAAATGTGAACGGCATCCAGTTCTTCAAATTCAAGACAGTCGTCTATACTGACATACCTTCTAATTTGGGCAACCTGCTCCTGATCTATTCCTTGAGTGGCAAAATTACCGGTATTGAATTTCAATTTTTCTTCAACTGCTGTGGGATTCTTGTCAACGATTGCCACCAATTCCAAATCGCTATTCTTGAGAATATTTTCGGCATGGGTCATCCCCATAAACCCAAAACCCAAAATCGCGACTTTCTTCATTTGTTTGACTTGCTTGCTTACTAAATTCTATATTCTTAACTCTCCACGCTACAAACTTATATTTTAATATTATTACATTTTAATGCCGTATTGTCAAAGATTAATATAATTTTGTCAAGATATTAAGATCAAATCACTTCTATGAAACAATAATATACCACAATGAAGGCAACTTACCAAAAGATCCTACTTAGTGAAGGATCGTCGTTCTTAGCCACAAGGTTAATATTACCTCGGTTTCATTCAGAATATCATTTTCATCCTGAATATGAATTGAAATATGTGATCGAAAGCAAGGGGAAAAGATTTGTTGGCGACACCATCGAGAATTTCCAGGAAGGAGATCTGATCCTTCTTGGTCCCAATATTCCCCATTACTGGAAAAATGATGCAGTGCATGATCAGACTGATCTGATGAAGGCTAAGGCCGTTGTCGTTCTCTTTTCTGAAGATTTTCTGGGAGACAAATTTTTTTCTGTCCAGGAGATGATCCCAATTATGGAAATACTTAGAAAATCAAACGCAGGACTGGCATTTCCAAATGCCATCAGTGGTCCAATTCCCCGCATGATGGAGGAGTTAACTGTATCAACGGGACCGCTAAGAATCATCCTGATGCTCGAAATTCTTGCTGAACTTGCAAAAGTAGAATCCAGAAAGTTACTTACTGAGGAATTTTCATCAGGTACTCCATTTCTCGATGCCAATAGCCCTTCCTTTGTCAGGCTTCAAAAAGTGCACCACTATGTGATCAAGAATTTTTATTCTCCTTTGCAGATTGAAGATGTAGCCCAAATTGCCAACATGACGCCACACGCCTTCTGTAAATACTTCAAGAAAAGCACCAAGAAAACCTTTATGACATTCCTCAACGAATTGAGGGTGTGCCATGCAAAAAAATTGCTGATAGAGAACCGAATTCCCATTTCTCAAATATGTATTGAATCAGGATTTAACAATATTTCTAACTTCAATCGGCAGTTCAAGACAGGAACAAACATGACGCCGAGTGATTTTAAGGCAATGTATATCAACTGAAAAGGATAAAGGATAAAGGATAAAGTAAAATGGATAAAGTAAGGAACTCCGCATCCAAGATCGCGTAAAAAAGATAATCCATTATTCCAAATCAATAACTCTATGACTACTACATGAAACTTCTATTAACATTGACCATTTGCGCTCTTTTCCTCGCGGGGAACAGTTATGTTTCAGGGAAAACTACTGAATTCAGGCTCCCCCCTAAACTTGCTGACTATCTCGCTTCCAAACCGGAATATGTCAAAACGAAGGCAGAAATGATGAAATTCCGTGCAGCCAAGACCCCTGTAGTTGGTGTTGCAGTGCACCGTGCTGCCAATGAATTTGCGCCTGAAAATACATTGGCAGCGATGCAAATTGCACTGGATCTTGAGGTGGATTACATTGAAATGGATGTCCGGCAAACAAAAGATTGCAAATCATTGATTCTGCACGACGGTAACCTGGACCGTACCACCAATGGGAAAGGACCATTAAAAGATGTGAATTTCGACGAAGCCCGTGCGCTTTCCGCCGGATTATGGTTCGATCCGTTCTATGCCTCAGAGAAAATCCCTACACTTGAAGAGTCGTGCGCGCTTTTGGCTGATCACAACAAAAAATCAGGGCACAAAACCTACTTCTATGTCGATTGCAAAGATATCAACGCCAAAGTACTTATTGACAATCTAATCCAATATCATCTTCTGGAGGGTTCCGTTTTGTACATTAACAAGGCAGAACAAATTGATCAGATCAGGGCAATTGCCCCGAAAGCGAAAATACTTCCCGGACTGAGAAGCGGTAAGGATTTAAACAAGATTGCGGATACCCTGCATCCTTATGCCCTGGATGTTAACTGGAAAGATCTCTCTAAAGAATTGATTGACAAAGCCCACGCTAAAGGAGTGAAAATTTTCTCAGATGGATTTGGAGAAGATATGAATATAGAATCTTATCAAAAGGCGATCAAATTAGGAATTGATGTGATCTCAACGAATAAGGTTTCGGTGATTTATGAGGCGGTAGTGAAGATCTCGAAATAACGTTAATAGCTTTTTCAATCGTCAAAAACTTTTCCAAAGTTTCAAACTATGATAATGGAATGAACAAAGTATCCAACTTTGGAAAAGTTATCAGCGTTTATTGATTTTTATATACACGGAAATTTCATATTCACCTCAAATTTCTGTAACTTTATAAGAGTCAAATGAATGTGGATTTATTATGGAATCTTTGCAACCCGATAGCTGTTACCACATTTTCAACCATGCAAATGGGTTCGAGAGTATATTCAGAATACGAGAGAATTTCATCTATTTTCTGGAAAAGTACCGGCTATATATCTCACCTATTGCTGAAACTTATGCGTACTGCCTTATGCCTAACCATTTTCATCTGGTGGTACGGATGCGAAAACGCGAGACAATAGAAGAGCTGATTCGAATTAATAACGACCCGTCGATTAGATTTAACTTCTCCAAAGTTTCAAACTTTGATAAGGTAATGAGCAATATATCCAACTTTGGAAAAGTTATTAGCGATAACGATATCGAAAAATATCTATCGAAACAATTTGCAAATTTATTCAGTTGTTACACGCAGTCCTTCAACAAAGTATATCACCGCAAGGGATCGTTGTTCATCAAAAATTTTAAACGCGAACCAATATCCGACAAAATCTATTTTCTGAATGCAATTGTGTATACTCACCGGAACCCCGTTCATCACGGCTTTCGTGAAAAATATCAAGATTGGGAATACAGTTCGTATAACGATATTGTTGACGGAGTTTGTGATTTGACAGAAGTCAGCAAACTTTTAGCAATAACTGACGGTCTGAAGTCTTTCAAAGAGATGCACCAGCATTCCCTCGAAGATTTTAATACTGAATGCGATCTGTAATTACGAACAACTTTTCCAAAGTTCGATACTTTGCTGTTTCCCTTATCAAAGGATGAAACTTTGGAAAAGTTATTTGATTGGAAAAGTTATCAATAAAAAAAAATCCCCTTCGAAAATTCGAAGGGGATTTTTTTATGCTTGACCTTTCGGCGTACCAAAAGGGGTAGATGGAAAAGGTTCATATCCTCCTTGTATCTGAATCGGTCCGTAGATCGCTTCGTATTTCTGGAGGTTCTCCTGCAACGCCTTCATCAGTCTTTTGGCATGATCCGGCGTCAGAATAATCCTGGATTTCACCTGTGCTTTCGGTACACCCGGAACCACTCTGACAAAATCCAGTACAAACTCCGAGGGAGAATGGGTAATGATGGCCAGATTGGAATAGGTTCCCTGCGCCACCTCTTCACTCAGTTCGATGTTAAGCTGATTTTGATTGTCGTCCTGCATCCTGAACTTTTTAAGATTACTCCTCTTCTTCTACTGTTTCGTATTTCTTATGGTCAATCAGACGATCATACTCATCTTTTGAACCAACCACGATATTCCTGAACATTGGGTTACCGGTACCGGCAGGGATCAGGTGCCCGCAAATAACGTTCTCCTTCAAACCTTCCAGGTAATCGACCTTGCCGTTGATAGCGGCTTCGTTCAATACTTTGGTAGTTTCCTGGAACGATGCAGCAGACATCCACGACTTCGTTTGAAGCGAAGCCCTGGTGATTCCCTGAAGGACCTGACTGGAGGTTGCAGGAACGGCATCCCTTGCTTCGACAACCTTTTTGTCGCGACGTTTCAACATAGAATTCTCATCCCTCAAACGACGGGCGGTGATAATCTGTCCGGCTTTCAGGTTCTCTGAATCTCCGGAATCCGTAACAATTTTCTTACCAAATACCCAGTCATTCTCAGTATTGAATTCCATCTTATCAACGATCTGTTTTTCGAGGAAGCGGGTATCACCCTGGTCTACTATTTCAACCTTGCGCATCATCTGGCGCACAATCACCTCGAAGTGCTTGTCGTTGATCTTCACACCTTGCATCCGGTAAACATCCTGAACCTCATTCACGATATACTCCTGAACTTTGGTCGGCCCTTTGATGGCCAGGATATCAGACGGAGTGGTAGCACCATCCGACAAAGGAATGCCCGCGCGAACGTAGTCGTTTTCCTGAACCAGAATCTGGCGGGAAAGTGGTACGAGGTATTTCTTTTGTTCTCCGGTACGTGAAGTAATGGTGATCTCGCGGTTACCACGTTTGATTTTACCAAGTGACACCTCTCCGTCGATCTCAGAAACAACGGCAGGATTGGATGGGTTACGTGCTTCGAAGAGTTCTGTTACCCTTGGAAGACCACCGGTGATGTCACCGGCTTTCCCGGATGCCCTTGGAATTTTCACCAATACATCTCCGGCTTTTACCATCTGACCTTCGTCCACGCTGATGTGACCACCCACGGGAAGGTTGTACAACCTGATGTCATCACCATTCTCATCGAGAATACGTAACGTCGGGTTCTTGGTTTTATCTCTGGTTTCAATAACTACTTTTTCGCGATAACCGGTCTGTTCGTCAGACTCTTCACGATAGGTCGTACCATCAATAAAGTCCTGGAAGTTAACCCTTCCGTTGAACTCAGTGATGATAACCCCGTTGTAAGGATCCCATTCGCAAACGACTGAATCTTTCTTTATTTCCGAACCGTTTTGGATGAACAATTTCGATCCGTAAGGCATTGAGTGTGTAGAAAGTGGGATTCCGGTGTTTTTGTCCAGAATCTTCAACTCTGCCAAACGACTCACTACGATATCAACTTTTTCGCCCTTTTCATCGGTCCATTCTACCGTACGCAACTCCTCAATTTCGGCAATACCGTCGTAACGGGAAATCACGGTAGATTGAGTGGAGACGTTACCCGCGATACCCCCTACGTGGAATGTACGAAGTGTCAGCTGCGTTCCAGGCTCACCAATGGACTGTGCAGCAATCACACCGACTGCCTCGCCCATCTGTACCATTTTACCGGTTGCCAGGTTACGACCATAACATTTTCCACAAACTCCATTCTCTGCTTCACAGGTAAGAACCGAACGAATCTCGACTCTTTCAATTGGGGAGTCTTCGATAACAGCAGCAATCTCTTCAGTTATCTGTTCACCCGAATGAACGATCAGTTTCCCTGTCATCGGATGGTAGATATCGTGGACAGTGGTACGACCCAGGATTCTTTCAGA
>Ga0172379_10006833_pt1 | contig 15083 bp, 10 predicted proteins | sample GrowelOW334metaG_FD_119756 | JGI IMG/M metagenome (GOLD analysis project Ga0172379, IMG submission 119756) | Groundwater microbial communities from an aquifer near a municipal landfill in Southern Ontario, Canada - Groundwater well OW334 metaG | ecosystem: Environmental > Aquatic > Deep...
CATAATATTGATAGATTAAATATTATGCATTTATTATAGCACAAAATGATGATAATGAATAAAAATCAGGCTTTGCTATTTACAGCTTTAACATAACTGGCAGCATACTTATTTAATTTTACCGGACATTTTTTTAAACTCCAAATCTTTTTTCACTACCACCTCGCTCACCTTCAGCGCCATTTCGTTGATACCCATCAGCCGAATGCCGTCCAAAGTGCGGACGCGCGACAGCGCCACATAACCCATCCCCCGCTCAAATGATTTGGACAGATCAATTTCGGCCGCGTCCAAACTCATGCCTTGACTTTTATGCACCGTGATGGCCCAGGCCAATCGCAATGGCACCTGCCGGATACTGGCCAAAATCACATCGTCTTCTTCAATATTCCAACTGTCGGGCGTCGCCACAATTTTTTCTTTATTTTTGGTTTTCACCACCGGATAGTTATTGGCATCAAATTCAATCACCTCGCCCAAAGTGCCATTGACATACCCGGCGTCAAAATTATTTTTTACGAACATCACCACCGCCCCGATTTTAATTTTTAATTCAGGGGAAGCCGGATAATTTTTCTTTAACATCTTAACTAATTCTACCGGGCCTTCTTCGGTCATGTGGTAGACCTGCTCTTTTTCGGACAGACGCGCCAGTTCAAAATCGTTAAGCGCGTCCACATTGATATTATGCGTATATAGTTTGGTGGGTTGGGACGCGCAATCAACCGACTGGTACAACCTGGATTTCAAAAAATCCAACTCCTTCTCGCCCGCTTCATTGGCGCGAATCTTATTCAAAATATTTAGAAATTTATCATCATCCTGCCGAAATTGTTCGTCTAAATAACAAACTCTGATATCGGAATTCCGCCACGAAAACGCGCTAAACGCAAACAAGGAACCCTCATCGATCGGTGGAAGCTGAAAGAAATCCCCGCACAGCACCACCTGAATCCCTCCAAACGGAGAAAACGGATTTTTCACCGCGCGGCAAATTTTGTCCACCAAATCCAATCGCGCCGCGTCCAACATGGAAATTTCATCAATGATCAATACTTGGGCGTTGCTGATTCTGCCCACCACCTCTTCCCGTCTCAAAATTTTCTTTAATTTTTTGTCGGTCAATTTCCGCTCTATCCCCATGCCGCACCAGGAGTGAATAGTTCGGCCATTCAAATGCGTGGCCGCGATGCCGGTGGAGGCAGTGACGCCGACTTTAATTTTTTTACTTTTCAAATATGCGATAAATCGGTTCAACAAAAAAGTTTTCCCGGTGCCGGCCGAACCGGTGAGAAAAACATTGGCGCCGGATTGAAGGATTTTGAGGGCTTGGGATTGGTTCATTAAATTAACTATTATTATCCGCAAACAACTCCGCCTGTTTCAAAATATTTTCGGTCGCCAACTTTTGCTTGTCCGGCGGATAGCCATATTGATTGAGTAGGCGTTTCACCAACACCCGCAACCGCGCGCGCACGCTTTCCCGAATCGTCCAATCAATAGAAGTATTTTGTTTAACCTTTTCCACCAAAATCCGCGCCAAGTCGCGCAAGGTATCATCGCCCATAACATCGCGCGCGCTACCGTTGTCGGCCAAAGCATCGTAAAACGCTACCTCATCAAAACTCAATCCCAAAGTTTCGCCCCGCTCCCCTTCTTTGCGGATTTCTTTGGCCAGCCCCACTAATTCTTCTATTACTTCCACGGCCGTCAATAAATTATTATGATATTTTTTGATCGCCTTCTCCAACATCTCGGATAATTTGTGGCTCAAAATCACATTGCGCTGTTTGATAGACCGAATTTCATCATTTAATAATTTGTTCAATAATTCCACCGCTAAATTTTTGTGTTTCATGCCTTTGACCTCCTGTAAAAAGTCATCGGACAAAATAGAAATATCCGGCTTGTCCAATCCGGCCGCTTCAAAAATATCCACTACTCCATCGGACACCACGGCCTTGTCCACAATTTGCCGAATGGCGGTTTCGATATCCGCGTCGGATTTGCGGCCCTCGCCCGGTTCAAATTTTACCAGCCGTGCTTTCACCGCTTGGAAAAAAGCCACATCTTCTTTGATTTTAAACGCCTCCGCGTGCGGCACTACCAACGCATACGCCCGCGACAACAAATCCACCTGTTTGGTAAACCGATTCTTGCCGTCTTCCAATGCCAACACATATTCCTGCGCTTCCAAAATTATCCGCATCTTGGCATCCACCGCTGACATAAAATATTTTTTATAATCAAACCGATTAAACATTTGACACACTACCTCAAACTTTTCATGCAACAAATCCAAAGCATCGCCCATATCCAGTGTAGGCGCACCCTTGCCGCCGCTTTCGGTATAAACCGCCAGCGCTTTTTTCAAATCAGTAGCAATACCAATATAATCCACCACCAAACCGCCGACCACATCTTTGTACACCCGATTCACGCGCGCTATCGCCTGCATCAAATTATGTCCGCGCATTAGTTTGTCCACATACATCGTTTTTACGCAAGGCGCGTCAAAACCGGTGAGCCACATATCGCGCACAATCACCAACTTCAACTCATCGGACGGATCTTTGAATCGGTCCGCCACTGCTTTGCGTTGTTCTTTGTTGGTATGGTGGGGCTGGTAATTCTCCGGATCCGACGACGAACTGGTCATCACCACTTTAATATTGCCCGCGCGCAAATCAGCGCTGTGCCACTCGGGTTTTAATTTGATAATTTCATCATACAAATCCACCGCGATGCGCCGACTCATCACCACAATCATCGCTTTGCCGGCCACCACCTCGGCCCGCGCAGAAAAATGTTCCACAATATCTTGCGCCACTGTTTTGATCCGGTCGCGGTGTCCCACAATGGCCTCTAGTTGGGTCCAACGCGTTTTGGCTTTTTCCGAAGCGGTAGTTTCTTCGCTTTCCAATACTTCATCCACTTCCTTGTCCAGTTGTTCTTTGAATTCGTCTTTCAAATGAATTTGCGCCAACCGCGATTCATAATAAATTTTCACGGTCGCGCCGTCGGTGACGGCCTGGGCGATATCATAAACATCAATATAATTGCCAAACACGGCGCGCGTGGATTTGTCGTCGCTTTCTATGGGCGTGCCGGTAAAACCAATATAACTGGCATTGGGCAAAGCGTCGCGCAAATATTTGGCAAACCCGTATTTAATTTTGTTGTCGGTAATTTTTCCGCTAAACCCATACTGACTGCGATGCGCTTCATCGGCAATCACAATAATATTTTGCCGATCGGATAACAAATCAAAAGTTTCCGCGCCGTCCGTAGGTGAAAATTTTTGAATGGTGGTAAAAATAATGCCTCCGCTGGCCACCTTTAATAACTTTTTCAAATCCGCGCGATCTTTGGCCTGCACCGGCTCTTGGCGCAAAAGTTGTTTACTGCCGGCAAAAGTATCAAACAACTGATCATCCAAATCATTGCGGTCGGTAATCACTACCACGGTGGGATTATTGAGCGCGAGCACGGCTTTGCCGGTATAAAATACCATGGACAGCGACTTGCCCGACCCTTGGGTATGCCAAACCACGCCGGCCTTATGGTCGCCGCGCGGTTGGTTTTTCACGCTGGGCAGGCCGTACGCCTCGGGGTGTTCGCGCAATTTCATTTCCAATTCCGCGGTGGCGCGCAAGGTGGATTCAATCGCCATATTGACGGCGTAGTATTGATGATACGCCGCAATCTTTTTGATGGTATGAACGACAGTCAACCCCGTGGCTTCATCAATTTTTTTGTCTTTTTCGAACACGGTAAAATGCCGAATGATATCCAGCAAGGTGGCTTGGTTCAATAACCCGGTAATCAAGGTTTCAATTTGCGGTACGGTTTTCTTGGCTTCTTTTTTACCATCGCGCGTTTTCCATTCGCCAAACCGCGACCAATCGGCCGTGAGCGATCCGTATTTGGCATCCAACCCATCCGAGGCCACCAAAATGGTGTTGTATTCAAACAGCGATGGAATGGCGGTTTTGTAATTTTGTAATTGCGTAAACGCCTTGTGCACGGTGGCGTTTTCATCCGCCGGATTTTTCAGTTCCAACACCACGAGTGGCAACCCGTTGATAAACAAAATCACATCCGGCCGTTTATTTTTTTCATTTTCAATAATCGTGAACTGATTACAAACCACAAATTCGTTGCGGTCTATATTCTCATAATCCACCAGCCACACCTTCTTACCTCGCCGGACTCCGCCCGCCATTTCCTCCACCTCCACCCCATTGGTCAAATATCCGTGAAATTTTTCGTTGTTGTCTATCAGATTCTGATTATCCAACCGCAGAACCTTTTTGATCGCCTCCTCGCGCAAACCCTCCGCCACCCCCGGATTAATCCGCGCCACCGCTTGGCGCAATCTATCTATCAACACCACATCGCCAAAACTGGCCTCGCGCTCCGGCACAGTCCCATCAAACGCAATATCCGGCCCGTAAACATACGAAAAGCCGTGTTTTTTGAACAGATCAATCACATGCTGTTCTAAGTGGTCTTCGGTGAGTTTGGGCATAAAATAAAATTAATTAACCTTCGTGCTATCTACAATTTCATCAATTGCCTTGCCATCCAAACACTTCTTTTCTATGTTCAATTTTTCTTGTAAAAACTTGTACTTACTTTTTTGCTCCACATTAATTATATCTGACCATTTTTTAACATATACTTTATGCCTATCATCAAAAATAAAAGCAAGACCATCCAATTCTTCGTTATAATTTTTCATCACTTTTATTTGATCAACAATATCGCTATTGTAGTCAGTGCCTATAAGATAAAACTTGAATGATATTTTTCTACCATTACATGATTTTTCTCTAACAATAGTTTTAGCGTAATCACAAATTTGGTCAAATTCTTTCTTGCTCAAAGTTACACTTGGCCGTTTTATCTCAACAACAATGGATTTGGTTTCGCTGGATGTTTCTTCTGATTTTGTTAAAAATAAATCTAATTCTTTTTTTGAAGTTGTTAATACTCGTTTATCGGTCTTTCTTAAAATTTGATCCTTAAATTTAATAAGCGTATTTCTAATCGAACCCTCAGTTGTTGAAAACAATCTATAATTTTCTCCAAAAATCCAAAAATTATCATCCAAAACTTTTTGCAAATGATCTACCTCTCTTGTAAATTTACTATCGTCTCCAAGGAGTATCTCTTCTAATGAATTAACAACGTGGAGTCGATGATCAATCTCTTTGATAGTTTTAACAATATTTGATAATGTTGTTCTATCCAACAAACTTTCTAAAACCTTTTTTTCATCATCAGATAATTTATACACTTGCTCCAATATCTTTAAAATTAAATTCTTATCTTCTGTACTAAGCAAAGTGGATAATAAATTTAATATAATGGTTCTTTGCTCATCGCCTGACCCAACAAATAATTTCGGTGCTACAACATAAATCTCTTTAATAATATTCTCATAATCAACCTGATCAATGCCAAGACACTCTACCAATGGGAGAACGTGGGCATTTTTCCATTCCAATACTTTTATATCCGATATTTTTCTCAAATATGGTTTTCTGGCTTTTTCCAATATATCTTTAATTTCAATTAATAATTCCTTAAAGATTTTAGTTTTTTCCTCAAAAATTGAAAAGGCACCTTGATTGACATTATTTATATCCTCGTGTGTTCCTAAATATTCAAAATTATCAAAAAAACTGGATTTTATAAATATGGAATGATGAAAATCATCTGATTTTTTGTTCAATCCTGTCGTCATTTTAAATGATTCTACTCCATTACCGTTTAAAAAGTAATATTTACTATATTCCCTTGTCGGCTGCTCAATCCATTGAACAAAACTGAGCTGAAAATTACTGTTCCCAAGTGCGACTTCACACTCTTCAATTTTATAGACATAACTACTAATCAAAATTTTTTCACCATTCAAATATATACTTTTCTGCGGATACAATTTTAAAAACCAGCAAAATTCGGCTACTATCGCTTTCTTTAAATCATTTTTAAAAAACATCTCAGTTAATCTATCTGAATTAACACTAAATGATACCCTAGTACCTTTTCCTAATATCACCTCTTCCTCGATCTTTTCCAATGAATATTTATCAAGAGAATCTTCGGAATATCGCAATTTAAACTTTTTGTCACCAAATACGCTCTCCCATATCGCACTCTGTGCAAAAGAAAAAAATGTAAAGCGCCCTACGCCATCTTTACCTTGCGGTAACGATTTAGATGGCGAATGATTTTTTTGTGAAACAAGAAATAATTTTGTAGTATCAATATTATCAAGATTCCAGCCAATCCCATCATCAATAATTTCTAATTTTGGATAGCCAAATGACACGCCGCTTGCATTAACAGAAAAATTATAATTTATATTCAAATTATTTGCCTCAGCGTCAAATCCATTCCAAATATACTCTAAAATAGAATTAATTGGCTTACCTTTAAAATTTTTTAATTCATTTTTTATCGACTCCGTATTGATATCAATTTTTGGCATACTCGACAATTATTTAATATCCACTTCCCCACTCATCAACTTCGGTAATATAGTATCACGAAGTTTGGCGAGGGTTTGAATTTGTGAATTATTATTTTTTATTTTTATAAATAACACGGAAACAACATGGTGCCACATATTCATCGTTTTTTCGTCGGTTAAAATCACTTTCACCTTTTTTAGATCACCTTGTGTTACAAGTGGTTGAGTACTCCCGCGATTCATGCTATTAAAATCTAAACTTTTAAGAACAAAATAGGCATAATGAAAAAACTTGTTTTCTCTTGGCTTAGATATTAAAACATTATCAGAAATCCAAACCTTGCCATAAGATAAATAAACCTTACCAAGAGTGCCAACTCGTCCAACTAGTATTAAATCTTCATCATACAGATACTCATTCGTTTTGCCAATTTCACCATTAGCACCAAGAACCGGATACATTCCATGTGGTTCTAAATCCTCTTTTTTTAACCCCTTGCCAGTCGTCAAATCAACAATATCATCAAACATCCCCACCCGCCACCCCGCCGGCAGATTGGATTCGTCTTTCACAAACCACTCCTTAAAAATCGTCTGGGCGATGTTTTCCAAAGTTTTGTTTTCCGCTCGCAACAATTCTATCTTATCATCAAACCCCGACAACACGCCAGCAATCGCGCGCTGGGTGGGGAGGGGCGGGAGCAAAATATCTATTTCATCAAATGTTTGTTTGGTAATCGTATCAAACACAGCGCCGTGTACCATCTTTTTGATCTGATTCAAATTGTACTTAACCAAATAATACAAAAAATTATTTTCTGCCTTACTGTCAATCGCACGCAAACCGTAACAGGACTGATTAAACGCCATTGGCTTTTTTAATTGCGCCAGAGCGCCGACAGTACCGCGCGCGGAAACTATTATATCACCAGCATTTAATAATTTTGTGGGACTATTTTTCAACCCATCTTCGGTAATGGTTTTTTCAGTTTTAAAGACCCAACGACTGTCATCGTTAAAATCAACAACTGAAAGCCACGGAATGTCACCATTCCAATATTCCACCACTGATGTTTTGGGAGTGCCACCGCCTATTATTTCTATCACATCACTCAAAATTGTTTTTTGCCAATTATTCATATTTTAATCCGTCTCAATTTTTGATATTTTACCGTTTTCTAGTTTAAAAAATTCTAAAACCACTCTCGAAACATTGTCTTTACCAAAATTATATTTAACAAAATTCATAAGCTCAATCTCTTTACACATGGTTGTCGCTGCTTCTTTTGTCATACTTTCAGATACAACCACCAACCGTAATGGGATACTAATCCCCATATTGGAAAATCTTTTAAAAACGCGGAACGCAATATATCCAAACGACCTAAAACTCATCGCAGTAATAAACTTAATCTCAACAATTTCACGCACGATATCACCCAGGCGTATAACGCCATCTACCAAAATCACACGACCGGAAATGTCGTCTTTAATCTTAATTTGTTTGTCAAAATTTTCACCATACATCTTTGAAAGGTAGTCAAACGCCATATTTTCCACAGCTCGGATCTTCTGCATCCTTTCTCTCATCTTTTCATTTTTTGGAATTACTTCATTAACATCAGAATGAGAAACACAAAACATCTTTTCTCCATTTTTATCTCCTTTTTCAACTTCCGAATCCTCTTTTGCTTCTTCCACTAATTTTTGTTCCGATTCTTCCTTGTTTTGTTTTTCTGTGTTGTTGATATTTATTACTGGATTAAAATGATTATCATTTTTTAAATCAATCTTCAATTGCCAAATTGAATTTCTGATCTGCTCTTTTACTTCATCAATTTCCTTTTTAAATCTAAAACCATAAATATCAATTTCATTAAACAAGGGTAGTAATAATAAAATTATCAAAACGATAATTAATAAGGAATCTATATTTTGTGTTGACATAATAATATTTCCGATTCGCAGACACAAAAATATTACCAACACAAAAACCAATAGCAACCAATAAAAAACTTTGAAACTTTTGGAAAAAGTCATAATTATTATTTTAAGCCAAGCCACGCTAATACTATTGCGGCCGCCACTGTAACCACAACTCCAATAATAACTTCTTTAACATGCTTAATTGTCCATCCCCAAATTGATCCGAAAAGCATCTTAAAATATTCTTTGTGCGGATTTTTTACATCATATATTGTAATTTTTTCTGGCAGTATTCCCTGAATAATATGAACTGACCCGCCATCACCTCCGCGACCGCCGCCAGGACCACCGCCGCCACCTCCGCCACCACCTGTATTCGCAATGATTGAAGGCGTATCCGCGACTTCTTTTTGTTGCTCAAATATTTTTTTTAATTCCTCTTCGGACATAGCATCCAACGTACCGAGCACATGATCTAAATCTTGCAAAACAGATTCAATAGATGGGCCAACGCGCAACAAAATATCGGTTGAAAATGCATTGTCATATACGTGGTAGTATTCGGGATTTAAACCGTCGCGCATGCGGGGGTTCTTGCCAAGCTTGCCGAGATATCTTTCAAGTCGCGCTCGTGTTCTAACCAAACTTGATCGTTGCGTCGCAATTTCAGCGTGATTTCTCACAATATCCGGAAACATATCATCGCGCGAATCCAACAACAACTGCCTAAACAGCTCTACATTATATCTAAAATCAGATACTTCTTTGATTAATTCTGCTTTTGTCATAAATTATTTTCTAACAAACAAAACCCTTAATTGCCTATGATTGCCTCTAATACTTGCAAACTAATCAACATGGTTTTACCCTATATTTTAAAGCATTTATTGAATTGCTTATAAAAGCCTCTAACTTTTTATCACCACGATTTTTTTACCACCATTTCGCCCTAACGGACAAAATGGTGGTGGATAACTGGATTTGGCCTAAATTATTGATGTATTTGCCATCCTGTGGATAACTTGACTATTGCGCGAAAATCGTGTATTATATCTCTGTAAGTTGTGGAGCAATCCTATGCTTACTGTAGAAGTAAGTCCTCCTGTGTTGGGATACCGTAAGGCGTCTCGTTAAAACAGGGGGTTTTCTTATTTTACGGGAACAACAACCTTTCTTCGATTATCTTGTCTTTGATAATATCGTAAAATTCATAATCATTAAGTTCATATTTTCTGAATATCGCCCATGACGCAAAATCAACCGCTTGCAAACACTTCTCCGTATGTGATGGCTTTATTTTGATATCAATACTGTTACTCCAATTGCTTAGCTTGGATTTAAGATAATTTTCAAAATTTTCTTTAATAAATTTATTAGTATCTTTTTGATCAATAAATAACTTGACAGATTCACCGGCCGGAAGCACCTCCTTGCTGTGCAATCTGTCTAAAAGTAAATTGGCTGTGTAATTGTATAAATAATTTTTTTGATTCTGCAAATCAATGTACACCTTCTTTTTGTTCAAAATAATACATAATATTTTCATATCATCCACCTCTGCCAAATCCGAGAGCAGGCGACGCTTGGTAAGGGCATTCATGTGATAAGCATGCAACTCGCTCACTTTTCTATTTTTCTTACTTAGTGACTTGTGGATACTTTTAACAACCTTTTCTATCCGGCGATGTTTTCCGGTCAATAAAATTGTAAACAGAAACCATCGGCTTGATCTCTCCCCAAATCCCAAATCACCGCTTTCGTCTAAAAAAAATATGCATACTAATAATCCAATTTTGTCAACTGTTCTTTGATATTTTTATTCATGGCTTCTTCTTTTTTCATTTGCTCGTCCAATTCTTGGGTTAATTTATTCATTTTATCCGCAAACGGGACGCCATCGTCCACTTCGTCTGGAATGCCTACATAACGCCCGGGCGTGATAACAAAATCGTGTTTTTCGATGGTGGCGATTTTTTCTGATTTACAAAATCCTTTGATGTCTTGGTAATTCCCCTCTTGGCTTTTCCATTGATGATAGGTCGTGGTGATTTTCGCGATGTCTTCATCGCTAAATACCTTGTGCGTGCGGTCGGTAAGGTGGCCCAAATCTTTGGCGTCAATGAATAATACTTCGTCCGCGCGAGCGCGCTCGCCATTGCCGGATTTTTTGCGCGAGATAAACCAGATGCACGCCGGGATTTGGGTGTTGTAAAATAATTGGCCAGGGAAAGTTAGAATACAATCCACCAAACCGGCCTTGATTAAATTCTTGCGGATTTCGCCTTCGTTGGAAATATTGGATGACAGCGAGCCGTTGGCGAGGACCATTGCCATTATGCCCTTGGGCGACAAATGATAAATCATGTGTTGCATCCAAGCGTAATTGGCATTGCCAGCCGGAGGCAGACCATATTGCCAGCGCGGATCTTCGCGCAATAGTTCACCCGACCAATCGCTGTCGTTGAACGGCGGATTGGCCAAAACAAAATCGGCTTTCAAATCTTTGTGTTCGTCTTTTAGGAACGACCCTTCGGTATTCCATTTTACCTGACTGCCATCCACCCCGCGAATCGCCAAATTCATCCGGCACAGGCGCCAAGTAGTTTGGTTGGATTCTTGCCCGAACACCGAAATATCATCACGGCGGCCGCGGTGCTCTTCCACAAATTTTTCACTCATAATAAACATCCCGCCCGATCCACAGCACGGATCATACACCCGGCCTTTGTACGGCTCAATCATTTCTACCATCAGCTTGACAATGGATTTGGGCGTGTAGAATTGCCCGCCTTTTTTACCTTCGGCGTTGGCAAACTCGCCCAAAAAATATTCATATACCCGGCCGAGTAGATCCTTGCTTTTTTCATTCTCCGCTTTGAGCGCGACATTGCCCACCAAATCCACCAGTCCACCCAACGCCATCTTGTCTAAATTCGGACGCGCGTAAACTTTGGGCAATATCCCGCGCAAACTCTGATTATCTTTTTCCACCAAATCCATAGCATTGTCCAAATCCTCGCCGATACTGGGGAGCTTGGCGCGAGTTTGGATATATGACCAACGCGCCTTGGGTGGCACAAAAAACACGCTTTCGGCCGCGTATTCGTCTTTGTCTTCGGGATTGGAACCCTTGTATTCACCCTCGCCTTTTTCTAATTTGGCGTGCAATTCTTCAAAGGAATCAGAAATGTACTTGAGAAATATCAGGCCAAGGGCGATGTGCTTGTATTCGGCGGCATCGATATTTTTGCGCAGTTTGTCCGCCGCTTTAAATAGCATTTTTTCAAATTGGTCGGTTAAATTGGATTCATTTTTCATAAAAAACAGGATTAAAGGTGGGTATATTTTAGCACTTTTGACGCGCCCTGTCAAAACGAAAAAACCGCCTGTTACAGCGGTTTTACTTATACGACATGCTCCCCCGGTGGCCAATTTCCAGCACTTCTACCACACGCCGGCTTTTGTCCAAACGATAGATGATCCGATACGGCCAAACGCGGATCTTGCGGCAATCAGAGAGCTTGCCAGCCATCTTTTCACCAATATGCGGATCACTGCTCAAAACATCCAACGCCTGCCCAATTCGCTCTATCCAGGGTGACGGAATGCGCAAAAGCGACTTGCGGATGGATTTGGAGATATAAACGCAGTATCCAGCGGCCATATTATTTGGATTTATTACGGACGGAATATTTTTTCTTGCCTTTGTCGGCCAACACCAACGCCGGGCGACGAGTCACGGCCAATTCCTTTTTCATGTCTTGCCAAGAAATATATTCGCCTTTTTCATATTCCTCTTCGGCCTTTTTAATGCTTTTCATAATATCCGGATCGCTCAAAATCTCCATAGTTTCGCGCATAGAATCAAACTCGTCATAGGACATCATCACGACCTTAGGCTCACCTTCAATACTAAGGGTGTAAAAATTATTTGGCTTTTGCACTTGTTCAGCAATTTTGAACAAATCTTCGCGAGCTTTGGTGATAGAGAGGGTTTTGTTGGACATACAATTATGATTATCAACGACTGGATTCCCGCCTGCGCGGGAATGACAGTTTTGTATGTACATAATAACGTACATACCATAATATGTCAAGACGAATTAATCACAGGTGCCCCAACTCTTTCAAACTTACAAATTTATCCTTTGAAATAATCACATGGTCGAGCAATTCAATCCCCAACAATTCTCCGGCACTGTGCAGGCGTTTGGTGATAGCGATATCCTCGTCGGACGGCTCTGGATCACCCGAGGGGTGGTTGTGAGCCACGATTATCTGTGCGGCGTTGTGCGTGATGGCCGGCTCGAATACCTCGCGCGGATGAACCAAGTTGGCGTTGAGCGTGCCGACTGAAATTATTTCTCGTTGGATTTCTTGGTGGCGCGTGTCCAAATAAAAAATCACAAAATGTTCTTTTTTGTGATCGCGAATATCTTTGAGTTCTTCCCAGACATCTTGGGGAGACAAAATTAACGCAGATTTTTTATTTTTTAACAATCGTCGCCCCAGTTCCAAACTAGCCAATATTTGCCCTGATTTGGTTTGACCCAGGCCTTTTATCTCCAACAGATCAGCAAATGTCAATTTAACCAAGCCGACTTTCTTGATTTTTGCCAAAATTTGTCTGGACAATTCCACCACATTTTTCCCAACAATACCGGTACGAATCAAAATCGCCATCAGTTCACTGTCGTTTAATTTATTTACACCGTATTTCGCCAATTTTTCTCGCGGTCTATCGACCGCTGGAACCTCCTTGATTTTCATAAATGATTTTATGCTTACAAAATTATTTTCTATTATTCCATATATTTTACGCTTTTTGGGGCAGACGGTCAAACACCACCAAACGCGTTCGCGGGGGTCGTCCACCTTCGGCCTTCGGACCTACGGCAGGATAAATAGGAGTCTCCCCTACCTGAAAAAAACAAACACCAAAACTCTCTACCGCCCCACCCACCCTCTTTGCACTTTCGCGATCACCAACCGAATCTGCTCATAACTGATTTCTTCCGGTAATTTGTCTTTGATACTCCTCAACTTTGTCCGATCGTCCGCTTCAGCGATAGCATGTAAGATTTGTTTTTCTTCCGTGTCGGTCACATATTTTTCTATCGGAAATGCCCCACCAAGCAAATACCACTGCACCAAATGTCCCCAAACTGTGGTCGTGGCAAAATTGCGTGCTTTGGCGATACGCTCCGGCGGGTAACCCTCTTGATACAGCCGAACAGTCTCGGCCACGGTTTCAGGAATAACCGCGGTGTTGGTAGTGGCAGAATATTTTTGCGGTGGCGTTTCGTCGTCGGATGAAGATTGGGTCACTTGGGGCGCGTACTTCGGTCGTCGCGATCTTGCATTATCTTTCGCCACGCTTTTTTCCCATTTAAAATTCAAACAAACATCACACCCACCGCATTTTTTATCCGCATAACTGGCGACATCCGGATCAGCAAAATATTCCAAAATTTTTCGGCGCCGACAACTACTGCCGAGCGCATAATCTTTGATCGCTTCCAAGCGCTGGTATCGCAACGAACACAGCGCATTGGCCTCGGCCCAACTTTTGCCCTGACTGATTGCCTCTTTTTTGCTTTGCAAAATAAAAAAATTATGCAGACCAACATCGCGACCGCTATGCAACAAAATACAATAGGCCAAATCCCCATCGCGTCCGGCACGACCGGATTCCTGGTAATACCCCTCGATCGTGCTCGGCATACCGGCGTGGATCACAAACCGAATATCGGCTTTATCGATCCCCATCCCAAAAGCAATCGTCGCCACAATAATCCGAAACCGACCTTCCATAAAATGATTCTGAATTTTGCTGCGTTTATCGCCGGACATGCCGGCATGATAGGCGCGCGCCTCCTCGCCATTTTTGGTCAAATAATCGGCCATCTTTTCTGTTTCTTTGCGACTGATGGTGTAAACAATTCCCGATCCGGATAACTTTTTCGCGATGCGCAAAGTTTCTCTTTCTCTTTGCTTCACAGTCAGATCGCTTTTTACGAAAAAACGCAAATTGGGACGATCAAACCCGCGCACAAATACGCGTGGATTTTTGAGCACCAAATTTTTGATAATATCATCGCACACTTCCGGTGTGGCGGTGGCAGTAAACGCAGCGACCACCGGTCGAGGCGAAAGCGTTTTAACAAAATCTTTGATCAATAAATAATCGGTACGAAAATCATGACCCCACTGCGACACGCAATGCGCCTCATCCACCGCCAAAAATTTAATTTCTATTTCCGCCAAAAATCGACGAAAATCCGATTGATTCAAGCGTTCCGGAGATACATAAAGCAGTTTGGTCGCACCCGAACGCACCTCGTCCATCACATCCTGAATTTCAGCGACAGACAACGCGCTATTGATAAACGCCGCCGCCACGCCCCGCGCGCGCAAACTGTCCACTTGATCTTTCATGAGCGCGATCAGGGGCGAGATCACCAAAGACACCCGGTCGCCGATCAGCGCGGGTAACTGAAAACACAGCGACTTGCCGCCTCCGGTGGGCATGAGCGCCACCACATCATGGCCGGCCACGATACTTTCGATAATTTCCCTTTGCCCCGCGCGAAATGAAGAAAAATTAAAATGTTTTTTTAGATGAGTTTCGAGCATGAAAAAAATTAAGACAATCAATGACTTTAAGCTCATATTA
>Ga0172379_10006834_pt1 | contig 15081 bp, 12 predicted proteins | sample GrowelOW334metaG_FD_119756 | JGI IMG/M metagenome (GOLD analysis project Ga0172379, IMG submission 119756) | Groundwater microbial communities from an aquifer near a municipal landfill in Southern Ontario, Canada - Groundwater well OW334 metaG | ecosystem: Environmental > Aquatic > Deep...
CACGATATCACCAGTACCAGCTTCGGTCACTTCTTTTCTTTTTACACCTTCAAACGTAAACAGTTTTACAATTTTTCCGGTTCGCGCTTCGCCATTGGCTTTCTTAATTATTACATTATCATTATTTTTAACAGTGCCTTCATAAATTCTGCCAATCGCTAAACGACCAATATAATTATCATAAGCTAAATTGAAAGGTTGGATGATAAATGGTTTGGCTAAAGCGTCTTTGTTGGAAGCCGGTTTTACTTTCTCTAAAACAACATCAAGTAAAGGCGATAAATCCTTGCCTTCGTCTTCCATTTTTAATTTCGCAATACCCTGCTTGGCAATAGCGTAAACGGTGGTAAAATCTAGCTGCTCGTCATTTGCGCCTAAATCCAAAAATAATTCATAAACCATTTCCAAAACTTCCGGTACGCGCGCAGCCGGCTTATCAATTTTATTAATCACGACAATCGGTTTTAAACCTAAAGCTAAAGATTTTTTTAAAACGAATTTAGTCTGTGGCATCGGACCTTCCTGTGCATCCACGACTAGCAAAACCGAATCGATAGAACGCAAAACGCGCTCAACTTCTGAACCGAAGTCGGCGTGTCCTGGCGTATCTACGATATTGATCTTCGTGTTCTTATATAAAACGGACGTATTTTTTGAATAAATCGTGATACCTCTTTCTTTTTCTAAGTCATTACTGTCCATACTGACTCCTTCTTCAGTCATGCCTGTTTGACGCATCAAAGCGTCAGTTAGCGTTGTTTTTCCATGATCTACATGGGCAATAATGGCAATGTTTCTAATTTCCATATAAGTTCATTGTCATTCCGGGCTTGACCCGGAATCCATTCATTATTTATTAGTGCTAATTTACAACCTTTTCTGGATCCCGGCTCGGAGGCCGGGATGACAATAAAAGTCAAAATAAAAAGTGGCCTCTAAAGTGGGCAACTTTATTATATTACTATACATGAAATTCTAAACTATGTCAAATATATTAAATTTCTGGTTTTTATCTTATAATAAAAGCAGATATAAAAAAACGATACTGATTATCTTATATGTGTTATTTTTTGCAAAAAAAAATATTTGATTTTAAAGACTTTCTTTTTGATAAAAAAATTAGTATTAATGCATTTTTATTTCCAAATGTTTCTGCCGTACACGTATCTGAGATTTTTGAACTTCTAAAAAAATCATCAAAAAATAACTTGAAACAATTCACCTTAGAAATATTCTTTGAGTTTTATATAAATAAAAAAAAGCTTTGTATCAATGAAAGATTTATTAAAAATAAACTACAAGAACTTAAAAAGAATAAACTAGTAAGAATCGAAGATCAGCAAAAATTAGCAAAATTATATAGAGATATTGTAAGCGATTTATTTGACCCATATATTACTTTGCTTGTAGCTTGCCATCAGTTTATGGAGGGAAAATTTGATGGATATGCTAACTCGAACCTTAGTTTTGGAGAAAAAGATAAATTTAATTATTGCATGAAGAGAATGAACGCAACTACATTGTTAAATGGATATGATCCTGTTATCAGAAATGCAATGTCTCATTCCGGAACTGATGGAGTCCAGTACGAAGATAACTATATATTATTCAAAAGCATCAGAAGAGGACATCCGTTAAAAATAAAAAGTCACAAATACACAACTCCAGCTTTAAAAAATAAAATTTTTGAATTATTAAATTTTATAAGCGCGGTTGATATTGCAATGAATCTTTTTGGAATAACCTACGTCACGGAGCAACAAATTGATGACGAACTTAACAATAAGTTTGTAGATCGAATCTTAGACTATGATGACAGGAAAAAAATGAAAAAAAATTTTTACTTATTTATAAAAAAAATAGAGAATACTATAACTGATAGTTTACAAAAAAATAATATTTTTACAAATATTTATTTTTATAATTGTAAAAAGAGAAATATGCCGACTAACTCAGTTAGCTTTAATGAAGAGTTAAATGCATTATTAATAGAAATACCAGAAAAAAATATCAACTCAAACAACGATGATGATTTGGTATTAAGATTGAATGAACTTTTCAGGTATGCAATTGTTGCCTACCCTTGCTATGGACATAGATTCAACAAGTATGTAGTCAAAGAAATATCTACCGAAAAAAGAGAGGTCCGCAAAATCATTCTCAGACATGATGATTTGAGAGAGTATAGCGAAGAGAAATCTGGATTAATAGATTTATTGTCTGACTCTGATATTTATTTAAATGGGAAAAAAATTATTATTAATGTAGACTTCGACAAATTACAAGAGATCGAGGAAACAAGTATAGAAAGAGTATTTCCAAGAAAAAAAAGAACACCCATATGTCCTTTAACGCCTCAACTAACTCTAAATAGAAAAACTTCTGTAAAAACTCAAACTTATGAGAATTATCCTCATTGTATAATATTCGTTTCCAACCTCGTTTCTCTCGCCCTATACTTAATAGGCGCTATCATTATTTCTAAAATCGGGCTTGTCTGGTTGGTGGCGTACTTACTTTATATCGTGTGGCTGGAAATAAAAGTTATGAGAAAAAGTTGTGTTAATTGTTATTACTATGGCAAGCGCTGTGCTTTTGGCAAAGGGAAACTGGCCGCGTTATTTTTTAAAAAAGGCAATCCTGAAAATTTTATAAAAAGACAGGTTGGTTGGAAATCAATGATTCCCGATGCTTTAGTTTCTTTAATTCCGCTAATCGTCGGAGTTGCGCTATTGATAAAAGATTTTAGTTGGTTTATTTTAATACTGATGATTTTATTAACCGCTTTAACAACTGCCGGCAATGGTTTTGTCCGCGGCTCACTAGCCTGCAAATACTGCAAGCAAAAAGAACTTGGCTGTCCCGCTGAACAGTTATTTAATAAAAAGAAATAGAAAATAGAATTACAAAAGGCGCTGCGGAGTAAACACACAGCGCCTTTTTCGAATGCGCGATAAGAATGAGCTTAATATTCAAAACCTTCCCTGGTTTTGGCGACTATCATCCCGATGATGATTGCCAGCATCGCAGTACTTGTATACAGAATTTCCTGAAAAATATAGCCGGCCAGACTGAGCGCATCGCCGAAAGCGATGACGAAACTCAACTGGTAAAACACTAGACAGCTCGTCACGATAATCAAAGCTTTCGTCGCATCGAGCTTGAACAGGTAGCCTGTCAGAAAGTCTGCTTTGACTGCCTTATAGCCGATAACCAACCCGAAGACAATCAGAATGATGTTGATCAAACTGTAGATCGGCAGCAAAGCAAAGCCGTAAATCGTCAGAGCCGTGATTAACCCCCTTTCTTCTCCCTCCATCGGGCAGCGCATCTCGTAATACATCTTCGCCACAAAGTACAGGATCAGGAAGGCGACGATAGATACAAACACATGGAACACGGTCTGCCTGAATAGCCCGTGGGAAAGACTCACGGTAATGGGGTGAATACCGAAAAGATAGGTGGCGTCCCTGGCGATTATATTGCCGTTATGAAATGTCGATACGGCTGAATATGCCTTAATGCTGAAATCACCAAACAGTCCTATGCCAAAATTAAGCAAGGACGAGCGGGTTGCCACCACATCCATAAAGTTGGCCACATTGGACGGCCAAAACACATCAATAAACATGGCTCCTAAGCCGACATTCGCAACAGCCTGGTACTTATCTCCGTATATCTGAAGAAAGTAACCGATGGCGAAACCAGTGATAGCTCCGAACAGCGTAGAAACCGGTTCCTGCCCGAGAACGAACACTACACCGAAAGACACGAGCAGCCACCATTTACACCCAGACTGTTTGAAAAAACCAGCCAGGATGAAAAAAATGGCGAAAACCTGAACGACATGAAAAACGAGCGCAAGATAGCGATACAGATCACGCATCGCCATACTGCTATGAAAGATAAATCCAAAGAGCACTGTCACCCCAACTGCTAAAAAAACTTTCGAAATGGTATTCATTATCAGTCACCTCCTCAAGGGTTTTTGTCAATGTTTTTGACTTTTCATATTAATATAAATAGCCAATTAAGTCAACTATAAAAAACCCCTTGGCGGATGCCAAAAGGCTTTTTGCATGGCTAAACTATGATTCCAAATAGTTTCCGCCAAATATATTTTATTTAACTACTTTTTGCGTGACCACACCCTGATCGTCAGCTATAAATTCAATTCGCGTACTGGTGATTACTTTATCTTCGCCTTCCGGTCTGGCTTCCAGATTCACATAAATAGGTTGATTCGTATTTAATTTAACTTCGCCTGGAATATATGTCCAAAATATTTTTTCTCCGGCGTCTTTAACATCAACTTCCTGAACATAATTAATGTTATCCCAATTTTCTACTAAATATCCCTGGTTGGTTGTAAACCTGAAAATTATATTATTATCAGCGTTGCCGTAAAATTCCGGTGTTAGACCGATACCACGGATGGAGGACATAATCGGACTGTATTGCTTCACGTCGGTCTTTATATAAATTTTATTGCCGGTTTCGCTATCCGTTTCGTCGTTTCCTTGTTTAGCAATAGTGCTATTACCGGTTGCATTTTTTATTAATTTGTCTGGCTCTCCTTTATAAGTTATAGACGCATTATCCGAGATGGTTGCTTCTAGCTTTTTATTTGCCCATAAATTTGCATCCGAAAAGTCGCTGGCTTCTATCTTTATGTTATCAACCGATAAATCTTTAGCGATTAGTTGGCTATTTCCGGCTAAATCAACTTCCATCTCACTGACTTCTCCTTCCAAACGGGCGTTGCTAAATACGCTCATCGCTAATCTCATTTTTTGCGCGATTAATTCGGTTGCTATAAGATCGGCTGAGCCGTCCATTTTTAAATCAATCGTTTTAGCAACTCCTGATAATTCTAATCTACTGCCAACACCGCTCAAACTGCCGGTTAAATTCTGGCCTTTCATTTCCATATCTGCTCGCGCCATTTCGCCCAAGCTCACGTACAAATCCTTGTCAAAACCTTTTAATTCAGCTTCAGTGTTGCCGATACCGACGAATGAATCTAGTTTTGGCATCGTAATTTCGCCGGTCACTTCTTTATCAAAACAGAAGATGCAAATGCCTTTTTTATCTCGGCTCTTTTGCGTGATTTGTAATTGGCTGTCTTCAATATTGAACATCAGCCGGTCAATGTCCGCTTGTCGTCCGGCCAGTTTTATAGAATAACTATCGCCCTTGGTTATCTTTATATTCTGATTGCCGCCCAGATATAATTTATTAAAATCTTTGTAATCAAAATTTTTAGTGATCGTATCCTGTTTGTTGATTTCGTCCACGCGTGTTTTTATCATCGGCGCTAAATTAACGGTTGACACGACAAAAGCGATAATCGCCAGCATCCAGATGCCGACTAGAATGCTTGAGCCGATCAAATGAAAAGAATTCTTTCGTCTGATTAACGTTATGCCCAGAGTAGTTAAAAATATCATCGGCAAAACGCAGACGGCGTATAATGATATAACGCCGACGTAATATAGCGGCGCGCTAGCTAATTCCTGCAACGGAAAATCAGAAACTAAATAAGGGGAGTTGATATTAAAAATCGCCAATGACGAAGCAATGCTCATACCTAAAATGCCAAACACCGAACCGATAATCGCAAAAATCCCAATCATAATACTGACCACCGGCCAAAATATATTCCAGATTCTTTTGATGAAAAGAAACATAATCTCAACTACTCTCACCGGAAAATTTAGGAGTTGGCGAAAAGTACCGTTCTTCTGCCATCTTCCGATTGCCTCTTGTCCTTCTTCGCTTATCATTTTTGATTTTTCTTTAACGACCTGCTCAATCTCGGCCAGATTAACCGGCTTACCGCGCATTTCTAATTTTTGCGCGTTCGTTTCTGCTTTGGGCATAGCAATCCAAAAAACAAGATAAGCTAAAATACCGATACCGTTGGCTAAAGCTAAGACCACAAAAATAATGCGAACGAATACCGGGTCGATACCAAAATAAGTAGCAATGCCCGAGGCTACGCCGGCAATGATCACGTCGTCAGTATTGCGATATAATCTTTTTTTGGAAATCGGCGCTTCTTCTTTTGTATTTTCTTCTTTTTCACCGGCTTCTTCCGATTCTGAGGCCGTAATTTCTTCAACCGTACCCATTATTTTTATAACTTCTTCTACATCAACAATAGTTATCGCTTGCTTAGCCGACTTTAATTTAGCCGTAAATTTTTCAGCGATGCTTGATTCAATGTCAGCTAAAATTTCTTTTTCTTCTTCTGGACCTTCGTAATATTCTTTAATTGAATCCAAATATTTTTTTAGCATCTCGTAGGCATCTTCTTCAAGACTGAAGACTAAACCGTTGAGAGTAATATTTATACTTTTTTTCATATGCCAATTTACTATTTAAACTTTTTAACTAACGAATTGATAGATTTATCTAAAGCATTCCAGGTCTTTGTTAGCTGATTCAGCGTTTCTTTGCCTTTCTGGGTTAAAGAGTAATATTTACGCGGCGGGCCGCTTGGCGATTCTTCCCAGTCATAAGACAAGAGCCCAGAATTTTTTAAACGAGTTAGCAAGGGATAAACAGTTCCTTCAACCACCAGCAAATCCGCGTCCCTAAGTTCGCTTAAAATATCGGAGCAATAAACTTTGCCGCGGGAAATAACCAATAATATGCAAAATTCTAAAATGCCTTTGCGCATTTGCGCCTGCGTATTTTCAGTGTCTATTTGATGTTGCGTAACCATAGTTATCCACAATAAATAATAACCTACTTACAGTATAGCACAAGATACTATGTATTACAAGGTAGTGTACGTAATTTATAAATTTATTTTAAAACCTAGAATTTACCAATAAAAAAATCCCTTGATATTCCAAGAGAAAATTGGTGGTCTACTGGTAGGTTTGTTGATCTCCCCTACCAGCAGACCGATGTTGCTTGTCTACTTTTTTCTCTCTACCTTGTGTCTTAGAGAAGGAAGTAACATGTTGCCCATCCTTGCTTCGTTTTTGATTCCGTCCTCGTCAATGGTCCACTTGCTACGGTCAATGACTTTCCCGTTCTTCGTGGTAACCATTCTCCATGCGAACGGAAGAAACAATCTCTTCCCTGGCTTCAACACTTCGGCAGTGCTTACTCCATTAATCTCGGCGATAAACTGACTATCGTTCAGCGAAGAGTATCTGCTGACAAGATAAGAAAATGTGTCGCCAGGCATCGTCACAACCTCCCAGCCTCCTAAAACGATTTTAGCTGGAACAATTTTGGCCTGTCGGTTTTCAGCCGCCAAAGTCAGGGAAATGTTAACAAAGAGCACCATAACTGCCATAAGTACCGTGGCTGCGTAAAAAAAAGTCTTTTTCATCCTATCCCCCTCGATGGTTTTTAGTTTCAAAAAAGTATAGCACGAAGCTATACTTTTGTCAAATTATCCTCTATTTTTCTACTTTTTGAAGTCACATTCCTGCTTTTTTGCTTTTACTTCTTCAGCGGTAACATCAGAAAAATCTCGCAAGTCCTCCCACTTTTCCCGAAAATCCTTAGCATCTAAGTAACCAACAAATTTTGAATATTGCGAATGCGGTTCTTCTACTCTTTTGGCGTACTTAATCGGACACCAATACCTCTCTGTTCGCGCCGCTATCTCCATACTAAAACGCAAAACATTAACGCCGTAACTGCAGTAGATACAATTAATTTTCTCCAGCCAATTTAAATATGGCAGCAAATGCCGGTCATAAATAAAATAATCTTTGCTTTTGACGCGCGGGATGCGATAAATACGGAAGCAGACGTGCTGATAAATTTGTACGCCGAGATGCAGCAGGACAAACGGTACAATCATACCGTAAATAAAAGGCATGCTCAAAACGTACTTAAAATTAATTGGCCAAATCGTTTTAAAAACACTAATACGCCATTGTCGTAATTGGCTTCTTTTCTCCTGAATTTCTTTTTTGATGTCTATATCTCTGGCTTTGACCAAAGCTTTAATAGCGTTATCAAAAGATCTTCTAGTCTCAGCACTTAATCTCTCCAATTTTTTGACCCCTACTTCTCTCTCGCGAATTATGGCTTGCACTTTCTCAATCTTTTCCAGCAATGTGTTTTTCATAATATAGCTATAACTTAATTATATGCGCCTACTAAATGACACCTCTAAATCCCATATAAACCATAAACAAAACTAAAATTTTTAAAAGATAATAATTGTGTGGATTTAAAAACATCTCAGTCAAAGGCGTGTGCTTGCCAATTAAAATGTGTATCAAAATGGCTAGCGGTAAAACTAGCCACATAATATTCATTTTGGTAATTTGGATATGAAAATAGTGAAGCAACTTTATAATCAGTGGCGACAAAAGGAAGATGCCGATATAAGCGGTGGCAAAATCAAAAATGCTAAAGGATCCGACTTTATATTGTCTTAAAAATTCAACGATATTCATGCAATCATTATATACTGAAATAAACAAAATTACGAGCCAAACGGTGAGTTACCAAGAAAAGCACAAAAAAACAGACGATACGTGTCTGTTGCAAAAAAAAATTATTTTTTGGAAGATAGATATTTTAGAATCTCTATGTCAATTTTCCCCCGCATTTAAAAATACTTGATAGTCTTTGGCAAACATTCTTTTGACAATACTAAAGATGCTATGCGCAATAAATAGTGCTGCAAAAACATCAATAGAATAATGAAGATGTCCTAATAAAACTATAGTAGCAAAAAAGATAGTTGCTAACAAAAAAACGATTCTCAAATTTCGGTTATCCCAAAAAATCAAAGCCATTAAAAATGGCAAGCCGGTATGGGATGAAAAAAACATATCATTGCCTGAGGTAAAAGCCAGAAAGAAATTATAGGTATCAAGAAGTGAATGATCTGGCTGGGGTGCCAAATGAGTTAAGGTGATAAATACCGATCGGATTACGATAAAAACAGCGATGCTCTTAACCACAAAAGATATTCTCTTTGGGTCGTGCAGTAAGACACAAATAATAAGAACAAAGAATAAAATAAAGCCTTCATAAAAAATTAAATCAACGTTAAATACGGGAATATTATCTAGAATAATGTCAGAAACATAATTTCCGGCACGAAGACTTGTATAAATATTGGCAAAATAATTTACCAGCAAACTAAACATTAAAAAAACAATACTTAACATTGCACTAGCGCGCAAAGGTTTTTCAGACCAGAAAGTCTTATGTTTGTGAATTATTTTATTCATTGGCTTATTGACCGATATTTCTCATGACTGGATTGCCAGGAGCGTCTTGAGGACCTTGACCGATAGTTTGTGGTCTAATTTGGATAAAACTAGCCGTAACACTGCCGTCCGGATTGGTTGTGCCATTTACCATTACTTGCACATTGTCTATTAAATCAGCTATCGTCCCAGACGCAGATTTTGTCACTTGAGTGCTGGCGGCCAGAAAAATAATTTTAGAGCCGCCATCTGCTGATTTAACGGTTATACTTTTATCGTCTTTCGCAATAATTTGACCGTTAACAAAACCAAGACCGCCAGCTCGTCTGCCGCTAGTTACTCCCGTTCTATTACCTTGGCCGAATGACCCTTGAGTACCCGTTCTTTGCAAATTAGTTCCGGCTGATTTTCCTTGGCCATATTTCATACCGCCCCAAAAACCACCAGTACCGATTATTAAAGCTGCAATCACGGCAATAATGATAATGTTTTTGTTGTTCATAGATATTTTAACTTAATTTTTAAATTTTATTCAAATCTTAATGCTTCAATCGGATTTAGTTTAGCGGCTCGCCTAGCGGGATAATAGCCAAAGATTAAGCCGATAGCGGCTGAAACTCCAAAAGCTAAAGCTACCGATGTGAGAGAGATATTGGTTGTTAAGCCGGCAAACTTAGAAATTATTAGAGAAACTGCCCAGCCAAACAGGATACCAAGAATACCACCTAAAAAAGTTAGCATTACCGCTTCTGTTAAAAATTGCGAACTTATATCATTCCGAGTCGCACCGATTGCTTTCCGCAAACCAATTTCCCTCGTCCTTTCCGTTACTGTCGTTAGCATCATATTCATAATACCGATGCCACCAACAATTAACGATATTCCAGCAATCGCCGCGAGTAGCATAGTAAAAGTGCTGGTGACGCTAGAAGCAGTACTGACAATATCCGATTGGTTCATTACTTGAAAATCAGCTTGAGAGGAATCAGATATCCGATGTCTTTGCAATAATAAATTAGTAACTTCTTGCTGGACGGTTGCCATAACGTCCGTGCTTTCCGCGGCAATACTAATGGTCGCAACGTAATCAGTGTCTGACAAAAAATGTTGAGCAACGGATAACGGCACAAAAATTATATCATCTTGATTGGAAAAACCGCTGCCGCCTTTAGCTTCAGTGACCCCAATTACTTTAAAATCTAGTTGATTTATTCTTATAGTTTGGCTAATGACATTTTCGGTACTGGAACCAAATAAATCAGTAACCGTTGTCGGGCCGAGCACTGCTACTTTTGTCATACTACGGTTCTGCTGGTCGGTAAAAAAAGATCCTTGGGCAATATTTATATTTCTAACTGTAGGATAAGCTGAAGTAGTACCTACTACTTGTGTATTAGTATTAGAACCTTTCGCTGTGACCTGGTATCTTCCAGAAGTATTTGGGGCAACCGCCTTAACGGAAGCGACACTACTGATAGCCTCTGCGTCTGCTAGCGTTAATGTTTGAGCGCTACCACGACCGGCACTGACTGACGATCCGACTCCGCGCTGAAAACCGGGCATAATCATTATCAAGTTAGACCCGATTGATTGGATGCTGGATTGGATTGAACTTTGTGCACCTTGACCGATGGCGACCATAGCAATAACTGAACCGATACCGATAACAATTCCGAGCATAGTTAAGCCGGACCTAGCTTTATTAGTAGTTAAAGCACTATAACTCTCTTGAAATAAATCGCCGGTGTTCATATTTTTTCTTTACCGTTATTATTCATTATGGTACGATGCTCGTTTTTTTTGTCGCTTTGTATTCTGCCATCTTTTATAGTTATTATGCGGTCGGCATGTTCGGCTACATACAATTCATGAGTAATTAAAACAATTGTTCGCCCTTCTTTATTTAAACGGCGAAAGGTGGCTAGTACAATATCGCCGGTTTTAGAGTCAAGATTGCCAGTCGGTTCATCAGCTAAAATAATTGTTGGATTATTGACTAAGGCGCGAGCAATAGCGACTCTTTGCATCTGCCCGCCTGACAACTGATTGGATAAATTATAATAACGAGATTCGTCAAAACCAGCCTGAGCCAATGCTTGCCTGGCCATCTCCTCCCTCTTCTCTTTGTCTATACCAGCGTAAATTAAAGGCAAAGCCACGTTGCGCATAACGGTTGCTCGAGGCAATAAATTAAAGGCCTGGAAGACAAAACCAATCTTGTCTTTTCTAATGCCAGCTAATTCATCATCAGTCATTTTTGAAACATCGTGGCTATCAAGCAAATACTGGCCGTCAGTAGGAGTGTCAAGCGCACCGATAATATGCATTAAAGTTGATTTTCCGGAACCAGACGGACCGGTAATAGCCACAAACTCACCTTCGTTAATCGTAAAATTAATATCAAGCAACACTTCTGTTACCACTCCGTTATTATCATATGATTTACAAATATTTTTACACTCCAACATCTCTATAAAATTATTTTTATTATCTGCCTGGACCGCCACCGCCCAAGAATCTGCCCAGTCCGCTGCTATTTGATGTTGTCTGCGACGCCGCTGCTCCTGTAGTTATAGTCTGAGTCACAACCTTATCGCCTTCATTCAAACCGGAAATAATTTCAGTCATACTTTCATTAGCAATACCGACTTGGATAGTTTTACTGACGGGATTACCGCTCGCGTCAAGCATCTGTATATAAGAGTTCCCGCTACTATCTGCTTTTACTGCAGCATTAGGAATGGCTATAGCGTCTGTCTTGGCATCAGTTATTATCTCGCAATTAGCGCTCATATCCGGTTTTACTCTATCGTCTTGCGTGTCAAAACTTACTTTCACAGTATAAGTGACGACGCCCTGTGATACTGTTCCTAGCATATCTATCTGTATAACTTTCCCCGTTATAGTTAAACCGTCAACAGCATCAAAAGTTGTAATTACTTTGTCGCCGACTTTAATTTTAGCCGCATCAACTTCGTTAAGTGATAAGGTGGCTATTTTTTGGGTAGTAATAAGAGCGCCGATAATTGTTGAGCCGCTGACTTGATCGCCTGTTTGCACGTCCATTTTCGCCATCTGCCCATCAAAAGGAGCGGTTATAATAGTATTATCGTAATTATTTTGCGCTTGCTCTAATGAAGCTTGCGCGCTAGTAACCTGAGCTCGGGCTGATGCTACTTCCTGGTCCGTAGCTGGCTCTGTTAATTTTTCTAGCTGGTCTTCAGCTGACTGCCAAGAATTATAACTAGATTGAATCTGATTTTGAGCTGAAGTTAATTGTGATGCAGCTGACAAGTTGGCGCTATCTAAAGAATTCTGAGCGCTAGTAATAGCGTCAGTTAAATTTTGCCTGGCTGTTTGGATTGAAGAGATGCCCGAACTCATACTAGACGCTGCTGCGCTAGCAGATGACTTATCGCTGTCTAATTCTGATTGCGTATAGATAGTGTTGGTAACTGTTCCTTGTAACGCGTCATAAAGATTGTTGGCCGAATCTAAAGTTATATTTAAAACATTTAAACAATCGCTAACAGCTGCGTTGATATTAATGTCACTTTCACTTTGTCTGGCAATACTTAAACTATTGTAAGCTATACTAAGTAATGGTATCGCCTGACTATAATAATTCTGAGCGTTACTTATGGAAATAGGATTTTTTACGCCAATCGCGTATTTTTTATCATCGTCAATTAAAATTTTATTTTCAGCATCTAGTGTTGTTTTGACTGAGGCCAGTCTATCTTGAATAGAATTTAAAACTGCTTCTCGTTTAATGCTGGGGGGAACAAGTGATATCAAATCATTTAGAGTCTTTTGAGTTTGGGCGATAGATAAAGATGTGGATTGTTTTGTTAATTCTAGACTAGTCAATGCGTTATTATAGTTTTGCTCGGCTTGGGTTACGCTATTCTGTTGAATTTTTATTTCTAAAGCTGTGGCCCCGGCTAAGATACTAGTCAGATTAGCTTTAGCGCTAGTTAAAGAAGATCGGGCTTGATTAAGCGATGATCGGCTATTCTTCTGATCAAGTACTGCTATGACCTGGCCGGCTTTAACCATATCTCCTGTCTTAACATTCACTTTCGAAACTACCGTATTGGACGTTCCTAGGGCTGGCTTTAAATCAATTGAGTTTAATTCGGTTACCTGTCCGGAACCGCTGACTGAAACAGTAATAGTTGTTTTTTCAGCTGCTTGGGTCAAATACTTTACGGTCGTAGCAGCAGCAAAAAAATAATTATAGCCATAATAACCTATGGCTAATAGAACCGCCGCTAAAACTGTGGTCCGGATTTTATGTTCAGTAAAAAAGAGTATTATTTTGTTTTTCATAAAATTATTGCTACCGCCAATGTTAAGTTAAAAATTAAGATAATAAAACTATTTATTTTTTAAAAATTAATAAAAAAACTCATCTGAAGCTAATCTTTCTCTAATATTTAATACGAAATTAAAGTATTTTTCTTCACTATATTATAGTGCGTATACATATTATTCATATTAAAAATGAATATTAATTTAACATTAGCCATTATTTCGATAGAAATAATAAATAAAAAGAGAGCGACTTACTAAATTTCAGCCGCACTCTTTTTAACATTTATGCACTCTATAATGTTTTAATTATTGTCTTTCGAGCCTTAATTATGCGGTCCGCCAAAACCAAATTCACCTTTCATACCATGACCACGGCCGCCCATATTGTCGCCTCCGCCAAATCCTAATTCCTGCATTATACTGTTAGCTTGCTGGCGCAACTTCCAAGCATCAACATAACGACTAAAGTTATCAGTATTTATTTTCGTTAAAACTGGAGAGTTTTCATTTACTGCCTTTTCCGCTGTCACCCAAGCAGCATAATCTCCTGCCTCCAAAGCTGCTTTGACAGCATCGGTTTTAACTTTTTGCTCTGCCATTTTTGTTTCTCGCTCTTTATAATTTGCAACGTATTCTTTAAAATTATCAGCAGTTACTTTGGTTAGCATTGGCGAATTATCGTTCGTCGCTTTCTCGGCTGCTACCCAGGCATTATAATCTCCCGCCTCTAAGGCCGCTTTCACGGTTTCCATTTTTGTTTTCATCTCAGCTTTTTGTTCCTCGGTTAAAACTTGGCCTGACTTTTCCCAGAATTTGCCAAATGCATTTTTAATATTAGCGTTGTCGGCCGCAAAAACTGTTGAGGTAACACCGACCGCTGTGACCAAAATAGTCAAAGCGATCGCGCTGTAAATAATATGTGATTTCTTCATGGTTGATTATGCCCTCTGCTGTATCAAGTAGGATTCCCAATGACCAGATACAGCAGAAAGGCTGTATTGAATTATTAAGTTCATCTGCTAGAGAATCAATCTAGATATAATTCTCTAGGGCTGCCCCTAAATAATTATACGCGTCTAATATTTTTTTTCTTCAAAAAAATAGAACCTATTTTTTAAATAGGTTCTATTAGCGAAAAAAATAAAATGAATTATTGCTGTAGTTCTATTATAGTATCAGTTCCGATTCTCAAAGATTCTAAATGTTTAATCAATTCCGGATCATCTTTTATTAGAACTTTAATCTGATCTTTATTTTTTAATAAGTCATTAACAAAAATTGTTTTTATGTCTGGATATTTTTCTAGCAAAAAATTAAAATCTCCTGGTGTCTGCTTAAATTGTTGGCATTCACCTCGACGGTCATCGGATATATTTGGAAGTCGCGGTATTTGAGATGATGGTCCGAGATGCTCAAAAAATCCTTTGCCCGGCATCATTGGTAAAATTTCCTTCGCTTTAAATCTATGTTCTGATTCAATATCGCCAAGCAATCTTATCGGTCTACCGATTTCTATTTTTTGTTCAGAAGATTGCTTTGTGCTAGACGTTAGTATATACCATTC
>Ga0172379_10006835_pt1 | contig 15081 bp, 12 predicted proteins | sample GrowelOW334metaG_FD_119756 | JGI IMG/M metagenome (GOLD analysis project Ga0172379, IMG submission 119756) | Groundwater microbial communities from an aquifer near a municipal landfill in Southern Ontario, Canada - Groundwater well OW334 metaG | ecosystem: Environmental > Aquatic > Deep...
GCCGACGCGGAAATTTTATTTGAAGTTGGAAAAGAAAATTTTGAACCAGCGCCGGAAGTGGATAGCGCCGTAATACGAATGTCACGAATCACGAAAATTAAAGAAGAACGAATAAAAACGAATGATTTTTTTCGTATCGTAAAAGCAGGATTTTCCGCCAAGAGAAAAACTTTAATAAATAATTTATCCAACAGTCTGCATTTGGATAAAACGATAATTGAAGAAAAAATAAAAACCGTTGGGTTGAAACCAACAGTCAGGGCTCAGGAGTTAAGTGTAGAAGATTGGAAAAAATTAACTGCTCTTATAAAAATAGAGTCTTAACTAGAATCAAGCCATAAACAAAAATGACTCCCAGGACCCACCAAAATAATTGGTGCGGTTTTTTTGACAGTACAAACCAAAAAGCTAGGCCGCCAAAAAGCATTGCCCACCAAAACAGCCGGAATTCATTGAGCATAAAAACGCTCAGCATAAACGAGATAAAAATACTGGTTGCCACTATCAACCTGCCTCTTTCTTCACCAAAAATAACCGGGATTGTATAAATTTCATATTTGCGATCGCCCTCGATATCTTTAAAATCTTTGATTGGCAAAGAAAGAGTCAGAGATATAACCAGTAGCAAAATTATCCGCCAGGAAAGGCCTACGATGTTTTGGTCTCCGGAAAAAAGTATAAAGCCCATAAAAATAACCAGAAGCAAGGCCATTGAACTAACGAAAGTTGCAATAATTGGAAATTTTTTCAATCGGAAAGGACGCGCCGAATAAATCCAAGCTAGAAATTGATAAAAGAAAAGGAGCAGTGCAAATTTCACATCTACCACTAATCCGCCTAAGATCGACAAGCCGAAAAGCAAAATTCCCAATTCAAAATACTCCTTTTTCTCAAATACGCCTTTTTGCAATGGCCTCCAAGTATTGGAAATTTTATCGATTTCGTAGTCGTAGATGTCATTGACAATCACCGAGGCTAACCAGGCTAACCAGACACTTATTAACAAGTCAAAAGTCGCAAAAAAGGAAAAGATTGTCACATTAAAATTGCTTGGATAAGCCAAATATCCCAGCCCAAGGCCAATACAAAACAATCCGGAATGAAAAATAATTTGCGGAAACCGAGCATTGCCTATTATGGCTATGAATTTTTGCCTATTCATAACCCAAAAAAGTCCTGCGAGTAACAGCAAAAAGAAAGCAAAATAAACCAAATCCAGATTATATGGGAAAGAAAAGGCCAAATTGCCAAAATAAACTCCAAAAATCTTGGCCGGAGCTCCAAAAAGCTGGGCGATTTTAAATCCCTGTATATCGCCAAAATTGCCGGTTTGGGTAAAATAATAGTAGATAAAAGCAAACCAGGAAGGGAAGGTGCCCATAAAAAATAAGGTGGCATAAGTCAGAAAAGCCCCCAAAAAGGATTTCACCAGCTTTTTGGTTCTTAGCTGAATCAAGCCAAAAACCAAGACGATAGTGAGAATAAAAACAATTTTGGTTCCAAAATAGACTATCCCAGACGGCAAATTGCCAAAAAAGGTCTTGAATTCGCCCCAAATTCCACTCAAACTGTCTAGCGCATAAAAACTCCAAAAAACACCGCCGTTAGTCTTCACAATATCGAATAAGGGTGGCAAAACAACTAGCCAGGAAACCCCCAAAAAAAGCATGGCCAACTTTTGCGGCTTTATTTTAAGTATTTTGCTTAGGAAAAGCCAAATAATCAGATAGGCGATTAAAAAAAAGAAGATATTGTGTAAATAGTCTGTCAAAACAGCAGCCGCGGAATCTTCCGATGGGATAATGATCCGCTCGATCAATATCCTGCTCCCGATGATGCTTGCAAACACGCCCGCCCAGACCAAAACATTAACTTCTATTTCAAAAATTTGGTCGATTATTTTCTCAATTTTAGATAATATTTTTTGCATACTTTTAATTTATCAGTCTTCCGACTTTTGAGCAAATATAAACAACGAAGCTGTGTATAACTGTCTGTTCGCCAAACTATTTTTGTGTTATAATTTTATTGATGAAAACTAAAAATTTCAAATTATCACTACTGGTTTTAACCGGCTTAGTAATTTTAAGTTATGGTTTCTTAATTTCCGCTCAAGAGGGCTTTAACTCGACATCTAATGTTTTAACCAACACAACCAATAACGCCGACCAAACTAGCAATAACCTGACTAAACAAGTGGCGCAAAAACTTTCGACTATCGCCACTAATTCTGACCCAGCAAGCCAGCAGATATCTCTGGAAACATTGCAAAAAAATATTAACGAATCAGTTAGCGAGACTTTTTCTGAAAGCGACTTGCCAAAAATATCTCCTGACAGCATCAAAATCAAAAAACAGGACTACAAGGGCACCTCCGAGCAAATCAAGGCCAAGAAAAAAGAAGATGTCGTTAATTATATGATAGCGATTTATTACATCCTCTCCAGCAATTCGCCCAAACCGATCACCTCAAACTCTGACGTATTGGCCACTTTCAACTCATTGATTTTTGATGTTGTTTCTTCGATTGGCACGCGGCAAAGTGCGGCGCTGGATCACATTCAAAAAAGCGGAGAGAAAATGCTTGCTCAGATGCAAGACATCGAAGTTCCTGAGGAGCTGATCGATTTGCACATTAAGGGTTTGAAATTTGCTCAATATGCGATGTCGATCAAGAGCACTATCTCGCCTAACACAGACGATGCGTTGCTTGATCTTTCCAACTTGGCCAAGTTGGAAGGTTTTGTCGAGGCAATATCTAGCTTTTTCGGAGAAGCCCAGAATAAATTTACCGAATACGGCATTGACTATGACGATTTGATGATGCAAAAAATAAACAACCTGGGAGCACCGGCGCCAGATCCGGAGGATTTGGAAAAAGCGGCAGCCCAAATTCAAGCGAGCACTTCAACTAGCGACACAACGTCCGACAGCACTTCTACTGACAGCGCTGATACATCGGCCTACGATAGCAGTGATACTTCTGATTCAACATCTGGCGACACTACGAGCACAACAACAGATGATACAAGCACGAGCCCAACAACCAATTAATACTTTTGGCAATGCAAATTAGTTTTTATAGAAAATTTATCCGCGTAATGGCAGTTCTTATCCTTTTCTCTTTTTTGTTTTTCCCGGCTCACAAATCAGAAGCAGCCGCCTGGCCGGCTATTGATCCCGTTATCAACAGCGCTTTGACCAAAATCATGGACCAAATCAAGGCCATGCTCTTAGGAGTTGCCAAGCAAGCAGCTATCAAAGCTATTCAAGAGGAAATGACCTATCTGATCACCGGGAAATCTTCCGGCGGGGCAATGTTTGTCACTGATTGGAATGATTATCTGAAAACACGCCCCCAGGCCGCGGCTAATCTGGTTATCAATGATTACATCAGCCAATCACTGCGAGGCAGAGGTTCGCTGGTTGGCTATGTATCGGCCACGACAGCACAAGCAGAGGGGGTCGGCATGAGCTATGTCAGCCAATTGGGACAATGGGCACAAAACAGCACATCTGATCAACAGGTGGGGCAAGTAATGTTCACGGGCAACCCAACACAAATATTTTCCGGCCGGCAACCTTTTCAACAAATGAACTTGTATTTTTCGGGCGTCAATAACCCCTGGGCTTTTAGTATGGATGTGCAAGCTAGATATCAAGAAGAAATAGCAAGACAGGAGAGGATAGCTGAGGTTAGAGTTATCTCCGGCCAAGGATTCCCCGGCAACGATTCCGATGGCATGACCATTACCCCAGGCGCATTGATCAAGGATCAGTTAGCTAAAGTTCAAAGTATGGGCGTCGATATGATCGCAACTGCCCGAGAATTGCCAGAACTTATTACTTCGGTTGTTTCCATGACTATCAGTCAAACTATCCAGCAGGGTATCGGTAATTTGCAATCCCAGGTGCACCGGGAAATTACCAATGTGCGCAATAATGCTAAAAATCAAATGAATCAAACAATCAGAAATATTGGACCAGCCGCTTATTATAAGTTCTGAAAATTTCAGCTGATGCATTTTTTAAATAGAAAATTGAAAATATTCAGCGCGATCATTATTTTTGTGATAATGGGCGGTTTTTTGCTTTTTACAGGAATTAGGCACGCTAGAGCAGCTACTTCAGCAGAAAATTGGGCGATGAACTATTCTCGTTTCGTACTAAGCGGTTTTGGTATTGGTGACATGCTGGGGCTATATAATCCAGCCGATATAATCTACGATCAAACATCCGGCAGTCCTCCTGGCACATCTGCTGAGACCTTTAATAACGGCTGCAAACTCACCCTTAACCCATCAACTTGGGTTACTTGTCTTCTTTTGGCGGTCTTGGATTTTGTTGGTTGGATTATGTCCATTGCTGCTTTAATATTCGCATGGGCAGCAGATGCTAAAAATCTGACCGCTGTCATTAACGGACCCGCTGTTTATAACGCTTGGAAAATAATCAGAGATTTTCTGAATATGGCTTTTATTCTGGTTCTTGTTTATACTGCTTTTACGATTATTTTCCAAGTTGATTCAACAAACAAAAAAAGAATTTTGACTGTCGTTTTAATGGCTCTCTTGGTTAATTTTAGTTTCCCAATCGCACGCTTTATTATTGATGTCGGCAATTCGATGATGTACACCATTTTTAATAATCTTTTTGATGGAGTAAAGGATCCGAGCGCCATTTATGCTTCCATCACTGGCAAGGCCCAATTGGGCCCAATAATACACCCCGCTGATCCGACCATTTCAAGCCTCTTAGCCTCTATTGTTTTTGTAGCTATTTTAGCTGTCACCCTATTGATGATGTCAGTTCTCTTTGTCATTCGCATCGTGGCCCTAGCTCTGGTCATTATTTTTTCGCCCATAGCTTTTGTCGGCGTAGCCGTCCCATCTATGGAATCAAAGGCCGGGCAATGGTGGGATTATTTATTCAAATATACTTTTTTTGGCCCAATTATGGCGTTTATGCTTTATATTGCGATTACTCTTATGAACACGATTATCCCTGTCAGCGTCGGAGCGACAACCGCAAATGAGCAGCCAATTTTGGTTGCTATGTCCACATTTGCAATCCCAATTATTGTTCTTTGGATCGGTATGGGTTTCGCACAAAAGATGGGCATTGAGGGCGCTGATTTTGTAACCAAGCAAGGCAAGGGCGCGCTCGCTTGGGCAGGCAAAAAATTCAGCGGATACAATGCGATCAAGCGGCAATATGAAGGATTTAATAAACAAAGAAAGGCTCGCCAGGATGAAAAAGATAAAAACACTTATGGTGGCAGTCTTGGTAAGAGGCTAAATAAAATGCAGGATTCTCTTCATGGTGCGTTTACAACCAAGGATGCAGCTACTAAAAAAGCCAAACATTCAGTAATTCCTGGAGCAAAAAGCGCGTGGGAAAGAGCTGAAAGAATGCGTCAAGCAGAAACAATCAAGGATGTTAAAGACAAATCAGAAGATCTAAAGGGAGCGAAAATAGAAACCTTGTCCGTAGAGGTAAATAACAGCTTTGATGCTGCCGGGACAGTCAAAGGCAAAATCACAAAGGATCAAGCTGGAAGCGCACAAGCATTTATGAATAAACAGGGTGATGACCGCAAAACATTTGTTGAAGAGGCCATAACGACTTACGGGGGAGCGCCAATTGCCAACATGATGGCTGGTGCTCCAGCAAATATTCAACAAGCCGCTGCCGTTGTTGCTGGAGCGCCTCTTGCTTCACCACCTTTCCCACCGCCACCTTCTTATCAAGATGCTCTACGCCAAATAACCTCCTTCATCAACAGAAAATCAGAAGAAGTAGTGACTCAGTACACTAAATAATTTTGCTATGAAAGACTTAACAGCACAAGAAGAATTTAATATCCAAGGGATCATTCGGGAACCACATTTTTCCTATATTGATAGCACGCTAACAAATAGGAAGAGGGTCTCTTATTCCGTTTTGGCAAGAAAAGAAGGTGACGTCCTTCTTATCGATAGCTCGGGTTTTCTTATCGATTCGGTTTTTGCCGGGATAACAGAAAGGCATATTGAATATATAGCAAAAAATGGTCCAAAAAATTATAAAGAAAATTTATTTAAAATTTTACAAGATAAAGAGATGCTTCATGGAGTTTCCGAAATTATCCAGGCCTTGGATAAGGAATTAGGAGAAAATGCAACTCAAAATCGAGAAAGGATAAATAACGTTATTCGATATATAAAAGACAACCGCATAGTTTTTGAATTTTAAATTTATTACAAATGTCTGTTTACCCACAACAACCTAATTATTCGCAGAAGGCTCCATCACCGATGGACTATGATTTGCAGTCCGAAAAACAAAGGATTGCCGAATCGACAGAAGAAATCAAAAAAGAACTGCTGGAAAAATGGCAGAAAAGATACGCCAACGCACAAATTTTCCCTGATGCGATTCTTCCCATGAGTTCGACCTTGCGAGACTTCTTGCTTTCTTTCCAAAATACGCTTTTTTACAATGACCTCGCCAGAAAATTCAATTTGAACCAGAAACAACGGGATGCTTTGCCGCAAATTATCTGGCAAATATGTTTGAATAAAAAATGGGACCAACTTGGGGCTCTCATCCAAAATAATTTATCCATCGGCCTGCCAATTGCCGAGCAAATTGTGGCTTCACTAAATCAAAACATTATTCTAAAAGCCCGGGAATTGTCTCAACAAAATTTTGCGGGGCAAGGAGGACTCTCTGATTTGAAGACCGAATCGCCGGAAAACAGAACAGCCAAGCTGACTTTAAATGAAGCCCTGAAACAATATCCTGGAATCGGAGAACAGTTGATCACTTCTGAACATATTTCGCTCAAAAATTTTCCTGAACCGGTGCGTCCATCGATCAAAAACTGGTTGGCTGACTACACATTCACGCTCGGCTATGAAAAACACAGCTCCGTTGAAAGAAACAACTATGTTTTTCACGGGAGCAATTCATTGCACCTATCTTCGGCTGACAGACAAAAGTTGACATATATTTTAAGCGCCTACGACACAGATGTTTCTATCACGATAAATAAAGTTTTGAAACAAGTTATGTTTCCGGCAGTCAGCAGTGAACCGAAAATTTCTCCCGTGCCAAAAGAAACCAGCGCCCCGCCAACACGCGTGGCTCAAAACATGATTCCCGAAATCAAAGCACAGAGACCAGAACTGGCCCATATCCAAACTTCACGACCAGCGCAAGAGCCCAACTCCAGAACGCAACCATTGCAATCGGCCGCAATTCATCAAAATTCTTTTTTCCACAACGATGCACCCTCGCAGACCGCAAGCATGCCTGCTCGTCCCGCCGAAGTTCCAGCGAAGCCTGCCTCTGTAAACGATCAAAAAACATCGGCTGCCAATATAAGTTTCTCTTCGGCTCAGAAACTGCCCTATGAAAAAATTTACCCCGTTAAATCCCTGCCTCAACAGGATGCGACAAAGCCGCAACCCAGTGAAGAAAAACCCCACTCCTTTGTTATCCGACCCGTTTTCAGCCAACCAGAAAAGAAGCTTGAGACTAGGCCGTTACCTAAAAATGTAATCAATCTTAAAGAAGATAAATAATTCAGTTATGTTGTTTAATATTCCACAATTTATCGATAAGGAAGATAAGATCGTCGGATTCCTTACAGCCAAACAATTGGGCTGGCTATTCGGAGCAGGCACGGTCTTAATGGTGCTTTGGACGATTTTAGACACCACCGGCTTGATTATAGCGGCTATTCCCGTGATAGGGATTTTCGGCGCCCTGGCCTTCTACCAACCGAACGGACAGCCTCTGATTTCATTCGCCCTTTCCTCAATCAGCTTCATGCTTAACCCCAAGATTTATATCTGGCGCAGAATTTCAGAAAAAGAAACCGCTAAAAAAACCGAAAAGAAAAGAAATGATATTATACAGGTGCAAAAAGAAATAAATACTGATAAAATAGAAGAACTTTCGAGAGTGCTTGATCACAAGCAATAATTTTAAATCACCACTATTATGGAAACCTTGCATTCGGAAAAATTAGCCAAAAAAGCATCGACTTCACCCACCCAACAGTTTTTGGATGTAGCGGAAGTCAGGGAAGAAGCTATCGTGCTCAAAAGCGGCGCTTTGCGCTCGGTCTTGGCCGTCTCAGCCATAAATTATGATTTGAAATCATCCGAAGAGCAAGATGCGATCGTCAACCAATATCAAAACTTCCTTAATTCTTTGGATTTCCCGGTTCAAATCCTGATCAGCTCCCGCAAGCTCAATATAGAAAAATATGTAAGCTTTATCGAGACTAAAGAGAAAGTACAGGAAAATGAATTGCTCCGGCTGCAGATATCTGAGTATAAAAATTTCATCCATCAATTGGTGGCGGTGTCAAATATTATGGAAAAAAACTTTTATATCATTGTTCCTTTTTCACCCATCGAAAATAAAGACACCGGGCTTCTTAGCAATTTAGGCAATATGATCAATCCCAAAAAGAACATCCTCGAAAAAAGAGAAAACTTTGAAATCTATCGCAACCAGCTTTTTCAAAGAGTCGACCACGTCATCGCTGGGCTTTCCGGCATCGGCCTTCGGATCGTCCCCCTGCAAACCCAGGACCTGATTGAATTATTGTATGAATCCTACAACCCGAAAGTTTTCAATGAGGAAGAATTGGGGAAAATGGAGGAGTTAGACATTAAATAAAAAATTTTAAGTACGAAATATTATGCTGAGCTTCCTAAACAAAAATAAACAAAAAACCGAACAGCTTCCCACTGATGAAGTTTTGTTAAGCGAAAAAATATATAAAGAAGGAATTTCCAAGCTCAGCGACCTTATCGCGCCGGCGGCTATCAAACTTACCCCGCGTTATATCCGAGTCGGAGAAACATTGGCGCAAACTCTCTTTGTCATAACTTATCCCAGATACCTCCACAGCAATTGGTTTTCCCCTATCATCAACATCGACATGCCAATGGATATCTCCATGTTTGTACATCCAATAGACACTTACGATATTTTAAAAACACTCAGAAAAAGCTCCACCCAGGTCCAGTCGGAATTGCACATCGAAGAAGAAAAGGGCTTGATCCGCGATCCATCCCTGGAAACAGCCGCGACTGACATCGAAGAATTGCGCGACAAGTTGCAGCAAGGAACGGAAAAATTCTTCCGTTTCGGACTTTATCTCACGGTTTATGGCCAAGATGAAAAAGAAGTGGATAAGCTGGGAAAATCAATTATTTCTATCCTGGAAGCGCAACTGGTTTACGTCAAAGCCGCGGTTTTCAAGGCCGAACAAGGATTTGTATCCAGCCTGCCGATTGCTAATGACGAATTGAATGTAGGCACCAGCATGAATTCCGCTCCGCTTTCTACGACTTTTCCTTTTGTATCTTCAACCCTGTCTAATGATGAAGGAATTTTATATGGCATTAACCGGCATAATAATAGCTTGATTATTTTTGACCGTTTCAAGATGGAAAACGCCAATATGGTCGTTTTTGCCAAATCCGGCGCCGGAAAAAGTTATTGCGTCAAGCTTGAAGTGTTGCGATCCATGATGATCGGAACGGATGTTATCATTATTGACCCGGAAAATGAATACAAACATCTGTGTGACACGGTTGGCGGAGCTTTTATCAAAATTTCTTTGAATTCCCAAAATCATCTAAACCCCTTCGACTTGCCTAAAATTTTGGAAGACGAAGACCCGGAAGATGTTTTGCGCAATAACATCGCAAACTTGCTGGGGCTTCTGCATATTATGCTCGGCGGCATAACTCCTGAGGAGGATTCCATCCTGGACCGCGCCCTGCACGAAACATACTCGATCCGCGACATTAGCGCGCAGACCAATTTTAACATCTTGACCAAAGAGGCTTTCCCGACCATGTCTGATTTATATCAAGTTTTGCGCAACATGGATGGTGGAGAAGATTTGGCCACTCGGTTGGAAAAATACACTGAGGGTGTTTTTGCCGGATTCCTAAATAATTCAACTAATATCAAAGTTGATAATCAACTGGTTGTTTTCAATATCCGCGACATGGAAGAAGAGCTGCGTCCGGTGGCCATGTATATCGTTTTGCAATTTATCTGGAATGAAATGCGCACCAATCTCAAAAGACGCTTAGTCTTGGCCGACGAGGCCTGGATTATGATGAAATATGACGATGCCGCCTCTTTCTTGTTCGGAATCGCTAAGCGTTGCCGCAAATATTACACGGGACTTACCACAATCACTCAAGACGTAAATGACTTTTTGTCTTCCCGTTATGGAAAACCCATCGTTACAAACTCTTCGATCCAGTTGCTGCTCAAGCAGTCGCCTGCGGCCATCGATGTTATTTCTGAAACATTTTATCTGACTGACCAAGAAAAATTTTTGCTCCTGGAAAGCAACGTAGGAGAAGGGATTTTCTTTGCCGGCACTAAACATGTCGCCATCAAGGTTATTGCGTCTTATTCCGAAGACCAGGTCATCACCACTGATCCTTCCCAGCTGCTGGAAATAGAGCAGGCGAAAAAAGAATTTGCCGAGGAAGAATAAGGGTTAATTTTTGTTTATGTCCACTGAGTACGCATACGCCAACAATTTAAACGCTACCCGCAAAGGGCACCGCCTGAAAACCCCCGTGAGCATGTCTAAGGAGGCCAAACAAGAATTGTCGCTGTTTAAATATGTGCGCATCGAAGATTTTATTTTTGTTGGATTCGCTGTCACAATCGCACTCCTAAAAGATATTCTGGATTTTGTCGGCATCGGTTCTTTGCCGGCAATTGGGACGGTGGTTACTGTTGTAGTTTCCATCTTTATCGCCGCTTCCATGTATATTGTTGGTGCCAACAAAAAAATGAGAAAAAAAGCCCGCGCACAAGCAAATTCAAGCAAGTTTGTAATGAAGCGCCTGGGCACATTGTTTGGAGGCACAATAGCAGAATTTATATTTGGTTTGGATTTTCTGCCGATTGAAACACTGATGACTCTTTTTCTTTATAGATTAATATTGTTAGAAAGAAAAGAAGAGAGTGGGGCCAAATAGAGAAACCCGGTCTATTAATGAGGCTGCGCGAATGCTTAAAAAAATTATGCCTTACGCAAAAGAGAAAAAAATATTTACAGTTTACCAAGAAGACCTTCTAACCGCCTTCGTATTTTTGGCCTGTTTGATTCTTTTGACATTTTTCCCAACTGACGGCGCTTCGCAAAAAATTACATCGGGTCTTGTTTTCTTATTTATTGCGCCCATTCTCTATCTAAAGCTTGTTTTGAAAAAGGGCTTGGCTGATTTCGGGTGGCAATTAGGAGACTGGAAAAAGGGGCTTGTTTTTTCAGCAGTTTGCTTTGTTCCCGCTCTTCTGATTTCCTTCGTGCTTTTCAGATACACTCCCTTTCTCAAAGAATACCAGCTTCCGTTGGCGGCTATTAACAATTTTTGGTACTTTATTTTTTATGAGTTGGCAATTGTTGGAATTTTTGTAGCCCTCTATGAGGTGTTTTTCCGCAGTTTCGCCATGTTTTATCTTTCTGTCAAAACCGGAATTTATTCCGTTCTCTATCAATTTTTTCTTTTTTTCCTGTTTTTTTGGGTCACGGGCAATCTTGATTGGAACATCATTCCGCTTTTAATCGTTGCTTTCTTTTCTGGGTTGGTTACTTTCAAAAGCCGCTCTCTACTATATTCCTTCGCCACTAGCTTGTTTTTTCTAATAATTTTTGATTCATTAGTAATTAAATTCACCCACTAAATATATATAATTTTTATGAAAAATATCAAAATTAAAAAGAGCCTATTTTCCTTATTTGTTATTGTGGGGTTGCTGGCTTTAAACATTTACCCGGTATTTGCCTTTAGCATTCCCTCGCCATCGAAAGTTGCTTCCGACCTGGAAAAACGCTACCACATTAATTTGGGATCTGTCCAAAGCCAAGGGGAATCTTTTAACACCGGCGATGATAAAAAGCCAGGCGTGGAAGTTTCTCTGTCTTTTGACCCAACCGATCCAAAACTTGGAGAAAAAGTAAGCGCCACCGCTGCACCGCTAAATTTCTATAATGATGACCCCAAGCACCTTTATTACACCTGGTATTTGAAACATCACTATGCTGATGGAGTTCATTCTGTTTATGATAATACTTTGGGCAGAAATATCTCTTGCGACGGTTATGGTAATTGCGATCTCAACGGCGAAGATGGTATCGATATCGAAGACTACAAAATTGCCGCAGCTAGAATTATTGCTGACGGCAGCTTTGATTGGAATGTAGCTCTGGGTCAAGCCAGCAGCAACTGCACCGGCAGCACCCAGCCGTCTTATTGCGCCCAAAGCAATCAGTATCTGTCTGCTACTGATGACCAAGACGGATATAAGTCCGTTTCCGGCGGTGAAGATAAACGGGGCATGCCTCGACATTGTTATTTGCATGATTTTGAATCGGGCACTGATTATGAATTAGTAAATGGAGTTGCCGAAAGCAGCAATTACTGTGTAAACGGCGGCACGCCTATCTGCGCTCTCACCCAAGAAAACCTGACTGGCGATATCGTGAACGGATTAGCGTCAGAATTTGTTTGTACTAGAACCGATGATGAGCCAAGCTGCAGCATCCAAAACTCAACGACTGGAGATTTTTCTTGCCCGTCACCAGATGAGATCCCGATGTGCGTGAAAGAGGATAATATTGTAGATGATATAATAATTAGAAAATTTGATTATACTACCGTCCCACCAACAGCAATTTCCCCGTATGTCAGTGATGAATGTGAAACTATCGATACTGATTGTGTTGTTTGGCCAAAAGCCACCGCGACAAGCACTTGCGCCGCATACCCAAATAGCCCTTTTGATGAAAGCAGTTGCATTACTGGAAGCAACGGCCATACAATTTCTGATATTTCTTTCATCTGTGATGATCCTGATAAACGCCACCTATTCCCTTATCCGCCATCTGGATCCAGGCGGGATAGCGGCGATGAATCCTTCGATTTGGACGAGGAAAAATTTTGGCATACCAATCCCAATTCCGCTTCTTCTATTAATAATGGAAACAAAGACGAAGCCAATGTCATCGGTCTTGGCCAAATGAGTTTTTCCTGGAATTATGAGCCGGGAGACTTGGTGGGTGTCGCTGTAGAGGGCGTTTCTACAACTACCACCAAGTATGATGATTCTTCAATGATGCTTGTCTGGGCACTGCCTAAAAATAAATGCGACATCGAAAATACCGGTACTTATGTAACAAACATCAAGGGCTATAATGTTAAGATTCCCGTTACCGACACAGATATCAATGAATGTCTGGAAGATAATCTTGTCGATCCGCGCGGCGACCAAAATAGCCTGACTGTCTCGCTCTCCTACTCGCCGGAAAGTCCAGTTAATGATACTTCTGTTGATAATGTCGGGGATGAATTAATCGTCTCTGCTTCTGTTCCAAACGGAAAAAACAAAAATTACCTGAACTACCAATGGGAAGTTTATGCAGGCAGCAGCATAAATCCAATCAACGGCTGGGGAGGACCGATATCAAAGTCCGACCTCAAGGTAGACCAGACATCCGGCATTGGGTTCTCGACTTTCAAATTTAAACTAAATTTTCCAACTAGTATTTGGGGAGTTCCTGAACCAGCCACCAAGCTTTTTAGAGTCCGCGTAACAGTAACTGAAAAAAGCGATTCAACCACTACCAACAGCGGTTCGGCTGATGTCATTATCCCAATTTCTTCAACCTCGAACAAAATTCATGTTTATTCAACTTCTGCCGAAAGCGACCTGTCGGTTAACTTATTAACTAATGACGAAAGATGCTCCCGCGACATGGAAAACGTTGTTTGCCCGGTTGTTAAAAATGAAATTGTGGGACTGCAGGTTGATTCCGCCAGCAACACTTTATCCAACTTCCTTTGGACAGTCGACGGTCAACCTTTGGCACCGATCAATCCTAGCTGTGCTTCCGGTGATTGTGTTTCCAGCACCGGCGCCGCTACAGACATGGTCTTTTTCCCGGTTTTAAAAGAAAAGGGAGAGCAATATTCTATTAATCTGACCGCGGATACATCTTCCGGCAGCAGGCTTAATTTAACCAAGACCTTCAAGGTTGAAGACCCAAAGGTGATCATAGCCATAGATCCGTCTAGCAACGACACCTGTAAGGCAGAATATCTAGGTATGTACGTAGATCTAGATGGAGTTGAGTGGCCAGATTATAGCGATACTTCCTTTGTGGCTGTAACCGGAACCATCACGCTCAAACCCGAACTCAATATGCCCTTTATCCAAAACGCTCAGTGGCTTATTGACGGTGTCGAAGCAACCTCTTTTGGCGCTACTGTCCAGGCTGATGGCACGCTAAGCTTCACCGCTGACAAAGCACCTGGGGAAACCTATAATATTACTTATAGCGGTATTTATGCTCAAGATATGAACATCAAAAAGGTTTTGAATTCTTCTTTTGACGTGCAACTAAATGAGTTCTTCGAAAAACCGATCGGCGCTGCCGTTGAAATCACAATGACGGAAACTTTTGCTGATGCAACGGCCCAGGCTCCAACCGTTCGTAAAATTCTGGCCAGTATCGCCACTGATATCCCAGCTTATATTATTTTCCTTTTTCGTATTGTTTTGACGACATTTCTGATTCTATTTATTTCCTGGATATTTTCGGCTTTATTTCCACAAACAAATGAGGATTAAAAAATTATTTTTAGCTTTTATAGTCTGTGTTCTTTTTATCCCCATTATTTCCTGGGCAGCCGCTTCTGACCCTTTCAACTACACGCCATTGGAAAAAATACCCGGTTCTGACACGGTAGAGATGACCGATTTCTATGTCTACATCAACGCAATTTACAAGTTTGGCATTTGGGCTATCGGCATTGCGGCGCTACTCATGATTTCCATCGGAGGCTTTATGTATATCACTTCCGCGGGGAATAATTCCAGCATGGAAAAAGCCAAAGGTGTGATTACGGACGCGGTTGTTGGTTTGATTCTGGCTTTAACCGCTTATTTATTGTTGTATATCATCAATCCTGATTTGGTGAAAATTGTGAAACTGCCGACAGCGACTTTTAAGCCGGCGCCACCGGCCCCGCCGACGGGGCC
>Ga0172379_10006836_pt1 | contig 15079 bp, 15 predicted proteins | sample GrowelOW334metaG_FD_119756 | JGI IMG/M metagenome (GOLD analysis project Ga0172379, IMG submission 119756) | Groundwater microbial communities from an aquifer near a municipal landfill in Southern Ontario, Canada - Groundwater well OW334 metaG | ecosystem: Environmental > Aquatic > Deep...
GGCAAAAACTTGTACAATATGCGATAAGGGTTCTCAAATGGGTGGCGGATACAGCAACCGTATTCGTGCTACACAGTTTAACCCTTCAGGAATGCGACGACGATATCCAAATCTCCAATGGGCGCCATTGAAAGAAGGCGGTCGAATAAAGGTTTGCACCAGCTGTCTCAAAGCAAACAAACACCTCGAAGTCAAAGCTAAATAGATACTTTAAAAACACCCGGCTTTATTAAAAGTCGGGTGTTTTTTATTTTTTTAAATTCCCTTATGCACAACTTTTTATGCAAAGCATCCGTAAGTTTGCTATCATAAGAGACATGGAAACAAGAAGTAAATATCTCATTGCTGTTTTTATCCTTCTTATACTCGTCGCAACAACCGCATCTTTTTTCAGATATATCGTCTGGCATGATTACGACATACAAATAGAAACATCTCCTTCAGAAACCACCCGTCAATAATTACACCTTATTTATTTTTCTATCATTATGGACCCACACGTACTCATCGCAAAAGACGCCCTCGGATGCAATTGGGACACCACCAATTTTTTTCTTTTCTCGGGCAATATCGACTCGATCTTCATATACTACTCGCATATTTTTCCCGCACTCGCGTGTTTGTTCCTCGTCTTTCTTGTTTGGCCGCAAGACCGCAAAAATCCGATCAACATAAGCTTCCTTGTTCTGGGGATCGCATTCGCACTTTGGTCGCTTTTAGATCTTATTGTTTGGGCAACGGGAAATATCGATCTCATGATGTTCCTTTGGTCACTCCTCCCCATACTCGAAATTATTATTTTTGCCGCCCCGCTCTATCTGATCTATTTTTTCGTGAACAAACAACACCCTCCTTTCAAATATCTTTTTATCGTATTCTTGCTTGTACTCCCCATTGTTCTTTTAACGCACACAAAACTCAATTTGATAAATTTTGATTATACGAATTGTGAAAGAAATGCAACCGAAGGAATACTCATGAATTACTTATATTCCCTTGAACTACTTGCAACAATGTCCGTCTTTTATTTTGTACGAAATAAAATGTTCAATTCCACAAAAGAGATCCTCACCATAGCAACAGGTATCACGCTCTTTTTTCTCTCATTCTCTTTAGGAAATATCATCGGAGGAAACACCGAGCTCAGTTGGGAAGTCGGCCAATATGGACTTTTTGGAATGCCGATATTCTTGGGTTTCTTGGTCTATAGCATGTTCAAATACAAAACATTCAATATCAGGATATTCCGCAACTCCATTGTTGCTATAACGTGTTTTGCGATCGCTTTTTCGTTGTTATTTTTCTACTAGTTGACAAAATTGTCATAGTATTGTATAAATATCGCCAGGTTAGGTGACAGCTACCCTGTTTTATTCATAATTATTAAAGTATTTAAAATACTCATAATATGGAAAACAACACAGATCAAAAAGATATTGATCTTAAAGATGAAGCGAAAAAGAAATATAAAGAGCCTTCTCTCACTGAGATCTTTCTAAAAGAACTCAGCGCGGCAAAAGCAGCCTGATCTGATCAGAAAGTCGAACCATAAGCCGAACTATCATATAGTTCGGCTTTTATTAGCGACGTAGAGCGAGAGAAGTATAAAAGTGGAGCGAGTAGCGGAACTTTTATACTTCCGAGCCGAGGAGCTAACAAAGGTTCCACACCTCAGACATTTTGGTTGGAACAACATGAGTTATGGAGAGTTCTAATGTAATATCTCGTGCCTTTAGATCGAGGAACCTTTATTTTTTCACTCTTGTTTGCATGTGTGAGCGTAGTACTATTATTGTATGGACAAAAAAGGAAAATTTATTCTCATCAGTATCATTATCATCATTTTCGCGGTCGTCGGTTTCAAGTACAAACAATTCTTCTTGGATCGCGACTTTTTATTTCTCACCCAAGTGAATTGCGATCCGAAAACGGAGCAATGTTTTCGAGTGATCTGCGACGGAGAATGCGACACGTCATCAAAACTGCTGTTCATGGACGGTTCACCGTATAAATACGTGGAACTTCCCGCTTACAAAGCACCACAATGTCTCGTGGAAACAAAGTGCCCCGACTTTTCTTGCAAAGAAAACGATCAAACATGTACCACCACTTATTGTTCCGATGATACGTTGAGCGACGAGGAAGAATGTATCGCTCCAATAGCCACCACGACAGACGCCGGTTTCACACCTCAATAATTTTATCAACCATAACCATAGTATAATTTTATGTTCCCATTTCCATTTGTTGAAGAAACCGCCTATGCAATGACCGCCGGTCAAGTTCAAATATCATACGCTCTTCTGGCTCTCGCCCACATACCCACAATGGTCATCTCGCTCTCTTTCGCTATTTGGCTCTATTGGCACACCAAAAAATTAAGTTCTTTTTATTTGCTTCTTATTACCATTGCGTTCTCGCTTTGGACATATTTCGATTATTGTGCGTGGACAAGCGGTCCCCGATCAATAATGTTCAGCTGGTCCGTTCTGGATCTTTTCGCCACGTTCTTCACCATTCTTACATATTGGTTCTTCTACTCATTCATCAAAGAACAAGACGTTCCGACGTGGCAAAAATTGGTCAGCGCCTGTTTTATCATTCCGCCGGTCGTATATGAACTTTCAAGTTTTAATATGACCGAATTTTTAAACACACAATCACTCGCATTGGAAAATCAATATACCCGTTATTATGTTCCCGGGATCGGAGTGGTCTTTTTATGTGCCGTCATTGCTCTTGCTGTTATTGAATATCGCAAAACGACGGACACAATAGCAAAACAAAAAATATTGTGGTCTACGCTGGCGACCGGACTTTTCCTTTCCATTTTTCTTCTTCCTATTCTCTTAAGCAATTTAGTGCTTTTCCTCAATATCGGACTTGCTCAATATGCGTATAATTTTATCGTGTATTCTCTTTTCAGTATGCCGTTCCTCACGGGAATTCTCGCCTACCTCATTGTGAAATATCAAGCGTTCAATATTAAGGTAATCAAATCAATTGTTTATATATTGATCTGCATGGCAATACTCTTTGTGAACATCTTTTTACCCTATTAAAAACACCTTTGAAAAAAGCGGCAACCTGAAAAGGTCGCCGCTTTTTCTTTTCCTTGACTTCCCCTCGCAAAACAGCTATAACCAAGCGGTCGAAGTTTTTTTTACAAATAAATACATATTTATTATGAGCTGTTGCAAACATTGTAAACTTCATCGTGGGTCGGATACTATTCGTCGTGAGATTAATAAAAATATCGAAACGATCCAAACTTTGGTCACTCATATCGAAAATCTTAATACCACCATTAGTGGTTTTAAAGACAATGATCCAATAAAAGAGCCCGCACTTAAAGCAGTCGACAGAATGCGAGAACCCACCTCAACACTCATTAAAGGAACTGCGAGATTTTTTGAACTCTATTACGATTTTGAAAAAGAAGTCGCAAAGAACCTCTGAACGAAAACTCCCTAATTATTTAGGGAGTTTTTATTTCTTATTTTTTTACCAAACTTTTTCCGTCGCTCTCAAAAACTATCGTACCGACATCCATCGTATCAAGGTACGGAATATTGTCTTTGTTCAAAAGATCCAAAACTTCTTTATGCGGATGACCGTATGAATTTCCTTTTCCCGCGGAGATGATCGCGTATTCGGGCGAAGTGTTCAACAAGAATTCTTCGGAGTTGGAAGTCTTTGATCCGTGATGTCCGAGTTTCAAAACATCAACGTCGAGAACTTTCGGATCCTGCGATATTAAATATTTTTCTATTGCTTGAGGAGAATCTCCTGTGAACAGGAACGACGTTTCCCTATAGATTAATTTCATAACAACCGACGACATATTCGTTTCAAGTCCCGTCACTTCTCGATCGGGAAAAAGAATGTCCAAAAAAATTCCGTGTTCTTGATCAAGAACGATCCTTCCGCGTCGCGCGAAACGAATATCGGTATTTTCTTTTTTCGCCCCATTCATCATTTCTTCATACGCGCTATTGTCCGAACTCACTCCCGACACCAAAAGATGTTTCACGGAAAATCGATCAAACAATTCGGGTAATCCGCCCACATGATCCATGTCGGGATGCGACACCAAGATCATATCTATCGAACGATCAAAGAACGACATTCGTTTCCCCAACTCGCGCAAAACCCCACCATTGGGCCCGCCGTCTATAAGTATCTGTGTCCCATTCGGCGTTTCAATGAATATCGCATCGCCTTGACCCACATCCAAAAAGGAAACGGTAAGCCGTTGCGTGTCGGAAAGCTTCATAAAAACAACACTGAACACGATCAAAACCGTCAGTGAAAATACCCCCAAGATAACCGCCTGTCGCCTGTTCATATTTGTTGCATTTTATACGATTTTTCTTCAAAAAGACAGTTCTTGACACCCTACCGCATTGGTATAGACTCAAGTATAAATTCGCACACAATTATCAATCATTTTATAAGTTAATTCATTACTATGAAAAAAACAAAAACACTCAACAAGTGGCTCGCTACAGCGTTGATGATCTCAATGTTGCCTTTACAAACTTTTGCTTTATCGGCAGACCAGATCCACGTAAAAACAGAACAACCAAAACAATCATTATCTCTTGAAATTACTCGCGACGGGAAAAAGATCCGCGGAGATCGGGTTGTGGTAAAATACAAAAATGACTCAAAACATTTCCGAACGATAAATCTCACCGCCGGTGAAACAGTTGAATCGGCACTTGCTAAATACAAAGGTGATAAAAACGTTGTTTCGGTGGAACCTGACTATATCGCCTACGCAACCGCTGTTCCAAACGACCCGATGTTCTCATATCAATGGAACATGGATAATACAACGGGAAGCGGTATCAATGTAAAAAAAGCATGGGACATCTCAACCGGCTCGGGAGTTGTAGTTGCTGTCGTTGATACCGGCGTTGCATACGAAACATACTCAAGCACCGGAAAAAGCTATACCAAAGCACCCGACCTCGCGAACACTTGTTTCGTTCCGGGATACGATTTCATAAACAATGACGCGCACCCAAACGATGATAATGATCATGGAACGCACGTCGCAGGAACGATCGCGCAAAGTACCAACAACGGAGTTGGTGTCGCAGGAATCGCATACAATGCCTGCATCATGCCGGTCAAAGTTCTCGATGCGAACGGCAGCGGTTCATACTCGGCTGTTGCAAACGGAATTTATTATGCTGCCGATCACGGCGCAAAGATCATTAATATGAGTTTGGGCGGACCGTCCGATTCTTCAACTCTCAGAGATGCAGTTGCGTACGCGTATGCTCATGGGGTTACCGTTATCGTTGCCGCCGGAAATGAAAATACTTCAGCTCCAAGTTATCCAGCCGCATACAATGACTCTGTTATCTCAGTCGGCGCAACGGACTATGCAAAAAACAGAGCTTGGTATTCAAACTATGGACCGGACGTTGATGTTGTTGCCCCGGGCGGTGACACTTCTGCCGATCTTAATGGAGACGGATATGGTGACGGAATTTTACAAAACACATTTGATACAAACCCAAATGTTTTCAGTTATTACTTCTTCCAAGGAACATCAATGGCAACGCCGCATGTCGCGGGAACAGCCGCTTTGATAATTGCAAATGGAAATGCAACAACCCCCGATGACGTTCGCGAAGCTTTGCAATCAACGGCACAAGATATCGGGGCTGTCGGGAAAGACAATCAATTCGGCTATGGTTTGATCGACGCTTTCGCCGCAGTACAGTGGTCAAAAACAGCGCCGACAGCAAACGCGGGAGCTGACCAGACAGCGGTTGTTCGAACATCAATTTCTTTTGATGGAACATCTTCAACAGGAACCAATCCGATCGTTTCATATGATTGGAATTTCGGAGACGGAATTTTGGGAACGGGAATAACAACAAACCACACATACACGAATGTTGGAACATATACAGCAACACTCACCGTAACCGACGATCATGGTTTCACTGGAAAAGACACAGCAACTGTTATCGTGAACGGAGCGGGAGTCGCACCGATCTCACAAGCTGGTGACGATCAAACGACAACCGTCGGAACCAAGATCGCTTTCAACGGAAGTGCGTCGACCGACGATGGTTCGATCGTTTCATACAATTGGAATTTTGGTGACGGAGTTACCCCGACAACATTTGTTGTTCAGCCAGGACCTGTTGATGGAAAAGATACTGATTATGGAACCGTCTACAACACAACAGGTTGCCCCGATTGCGAAACTTTGTATTCAGGCGGATGGGGCGATGCATATTATGACTTCTTCCAATTTGGTTTGACAGGAACACCGGATGCACCAAATACCTCAAAAGCTGAAATTTGGCTTTGGGCAAATCGACCAGCAGGAGGAGTTGATCCCGCTTTCCAAATGAACCGAATCACCTCTGATTGGACGGAAGCAAGTACGACAAAAACAATGAACCCAACTTCAGTTTTATACAAAGCAATGCCAGCACTCGCAATCGACGGAACTTCAGCTTGGGTAAAAACCGATGTCACCGATCTTTACAAGGCTTGGAAAAATGGAACATACGTAAATTATGGGATCAAAGTTGTTCCAACAAATACAAATAATTCAGCCGGAAGCATTGCCGCTTCAGAAAATTCAAACGCGGCGATCCGACCGCAATTAGTTGTCACTACCGGTTCTGAAAGTCTCGGAACAGGAATGATCACCGAACACACATACACAACAGCGGGAACATACACCGTAACTCTCACCGTCACCGACGACGAAGGACTCACCTCTACGGACACCATGATCGTTACCGTAGATCCTGCAACACCTGTAAATCTCGCACCTGTCGCGAATGCAGGGATCGATCAAACTGTTTTGGTAAATGACTCTGTTTCATTCAACGGAACAGGTTCAACCGATGACGCAGGAATTGTTTCTTATGATTGGAATTTCGGAGACGGAAGTTTCGGAACAAGGGCAACAACAAGCCATGTTTATACGACAACTGGAAATTACACAGCAACACTTACCGTAACTGACGTTGAAGGACTTACAGGAACAGACACCGCTGTTATTACAGTAAACGATCCAGCCCCAGAAAACACCGCACCGATCGCGAACGCGGGTGTTGACCAAACAGCTCTCGTGAAAGCTTCCGTTTCATTCAATGGAAGTGCTTCAACCGACGATAAGGGAACCGTTTCATACGATTGGAATTTTGGTGATGGAAGTACTGCAACAGGAATGACAACAAGCCACACCTTCAACACCGTCGGAACATTCACTGTTACTTTGACGGCCACCGATGCTGAAGGGCTTACAGGAACCGACACCATGATCGTCACTGTACGAGCTGCGAATGTTGTTGTAAGTACAATGTCAGCCGCAAACACCCAAGTTAACAAAAATTACAACATCTCGGTTTCAGCAAAAAATAATGAAACAACTTCACAAACGGTTGTCTATCATATTGACGTGGTAAATCCAAAAGGCGTTGTGATGACATGGGCAGGACTTGCAGATAAAACAGTAACCGTTTCAGCCGGAGCAACCGTGAGTCAACAATGGCAAAATAAAGTACCCGCAGGATCTGTAAAAGGAACCTACACCGTTAATGCAAAACTAATGGTAAACGGGGTTGTCACCGGAACCAGTTCAAAAACATTCACCGTCAAATAGTTTTAACTAACAAAGTAATTGTCAAAAAAAACAAAACCCCGCAGACAATGCGAGGTTTTGTTTTTTACCAAGAACGGCTTACCCGTTCCTTTTGAGGTGAGTTCCTAAAATGAAGGAGGTTCGGCCTCCTTCATTTTAAGTTAATTCCCGTTCGTTCCGTCCGTCGTCCGTCCTTGCGAGGTGAGGAATGGGACGGGACCCATTCTGCAAGACTCATTGAGAGCTTTTGTGAAGAACGAAACAAAAGATCCAATGAGTGGACAGCTCCTGTGTGGAGGAACGGCGCGGCAACCTGCCTGTCCGGCAGGCAGATACCAAATACCAATACAAAAAAATATGCTACAATAATCAACATGTTTTTCAACACGGAAGCAATCATCGTCGCGCTCGGATATCTCGGTATTTTCTTAATGATGATCACCAACGGCATCGCGACCACCCCATCAAGTCAGATCCTCTATATCATCTGCGGTTATTTCATTTCTGTCGGACACCTCTCGTGGGCGCTCGTCATTTTCGTCGGCGCGCTCGGCAACGTGATAGGTAACATCGTTCTCTATGAACTCGTCCGCGGAAAAGGTCTTAACTATATTTTGAAATGGAAAATTTTTCCCGAAGAACAAATTAAAAAGATCAGCCACGCGCTCAATCGCAAAGGCGTCTGGTTCCTCTTCTTCGGCAAACTTCTCCCCGCCCTGAAAGTCTTCGTTCCCATCGCCGCCGGCATCGCCAAGACCGATCGCCGAATTTACATTCCATTAATGACTGTTGCTTCAATAATTTGGACCCTCCCATTCTTAACCATCGGATATTATTTCGGCAAGTCCTCCAACATCTTCGGAAAATATTCCGTCATCCTCATCATCGTCGCCGCCCTTGTGATGGGAATGTTCTACAAATATATAAACTCGGAGAAAGTTATTGAGGAGATCGAAAATTAGTAACGAGTAAAAAGTATCTGGTATAAAGTACGAACGTCGTCGTCCGTCTTTGCGAGGAGGCACGACGAAGCAATCCAGGGTTTAGTAACAATACTCCTGGATTGCCGCGTCGCAAGCTCCTCGCAAAGACGACGTTCAACAGCCTACCCGCGCTTTTCAAACTCAATTCTTTTTTAAAAAATAAAAAACCGCTACGAGTATTTCACCCACGGCGGTTTTTATATTTTCATTTTTTACTTCGGAGCCTCACACCCCTTCAAATTTTCTTTCGTGCAGTTTGTAGGAACAGCTCCAATAACATGTTCTCCATTTATGGGTCCCATCCCATTCCTCACCTCGCAAGACAACGTTCAACATCAACCCGCGTTTTTTAAAGTAACCACTTCCAAAAAATTGCGGAAAAGGTCTTTCCTTGAGGAGGAGTGTAGCAGAGCGGAACGACGGGAAAAGGAGAGACCTTGAAGAGCAATTTTAAAATTGACACCAAACATTGTTAAATAAAAAATCGCCCCGAGCATTTCACCCGCGGCGGTTTTTTATTTGTAAAAATTATCTTTTAGTTGTTGTCGAAGTGTCACTGTTTTTTATTGTTGGCACGGTTGTTATTGCATTCCCCGTTTCCGTTTTTTGTACACGAACAACCGAAACATTTGTCACGTCAAACGATGTGTCTGAGAGTTCGGATATCTTTACCATCGTTCCTCCAAGCGTGGCACATAAAATAATAACCGACAAACCGAACCATGTTGGAATTACTTTTTTGAAAAAAAGCGGAGGTGTTTTTGTTTCAACTTTCTCGTGATTTGTGTCCATAGATCTTTTAATTAAAATAGTAATGTTTCGATCGTATTAAAAACTTTCAATTATTTTTCTTGTTCTGCAGAAACGATCGCGGTATTTTGAAAAAAATTTTCCTTAAAAAAGTAAAGCGTAAAGATCGCGGCGAACAATATCAACACGATCATCCAGAACGGAACTTCTTTATTAAAAAGTTTTCTCATAAAATATATTTTACCATAAAAATCATTCTTCGACTTTCCCCGTTTCAAAAGTGTTCAAAGTCAGCGAGTGTTTTTTATGCCACTTCCACAAAACATACCCATACACTCCATACCAAAGAAAAACAAAATAAAGCGGAAGGCTCACAACCGCCACCGACGCGAATGGGATCTTTGCAAAAAATTCCACGACAGCAATTTCGTACCATAAAAAAATATATGCGACGAATGCGAACATGAATGAAAGTATTCGACTAATGAAACCGAAAATTCCAGAGAGGAATCCGAGCAACATCGTGAGCGGGATCGGAAGTAAAACTAAAAGATTCACAACAAGCGCAACGAGTGAAATTCTTCCCGTCATATAAATAAGAAGAGGGAGGACAAAAATTTGCGTCGCGATGGTTGCGGTCATCACTTCGCGAAGTCCGAATTTTTCAGGAACGAACGAGAGACGTTTTTCAAAAAGCGGCGTGACCAAAAAAAGTCCGAGAGTCGCCATGAACGAAAGTTGGAATGACGGATCGAAAACGACAATGTATGGATTTTGCAAGATCATAAAAAATGCCGCGATCGCGAGCAAGCGAAAAAGATCGATCTCGCGACCGAGTGCTTTTCCGACTACGATAAGTGTCGCCATGATGGAAGCTCGTACCACCGTCGCACCCGCCCCGGTCATGATCGTGAAAAGTATGATACCAAAAATTCCCATTCCCATTTTCAGAATGATCGGCAAAAATGAAAAGATGCTCATGAGACCCGCCGCGACGATCGTCACGTTGTATCCCGAGAGCACGACCATGTGCACGACACCTGTCGTCTGAAGATCGTCGAGTAAATTCTTTCCCAACGATTGTTTCACGCCGACCGTGAGACCTCCCAAAAGTGCCGCGTACGGTTCGGGCAACACATCTTCGATCTTCGAAAGAAAATTATTTTTTATCTCGAAAAGTTTCGCCTTCACAAAATTTCCTTGACCGCTTTCCATCAGTGTCACTTTCGGTTGGAACATCTGATACTTGATACCGTCCTTTTTCAAATATCCGACATAATCGAATTCGCGTCCGAGGTCCGTTTTAAAATTATCGGGTTTCTCAAGGACACCATTCAAGGACACTTTGTCGCCATATTGAAAACGCGGATAGAGCGGCAAGGTCACCAAAACACGCTCGTGTACCGTGAATAACATGTTGTTTCCCCGCACTTTTTTGGTTTCAACCGTTAATCGCACGACAGTATCGCGAACATCCGGTTCCTCTACCACCACACTCTCAAAGACCGCGCGTTGACCCAAAACGTTTTGCAAAACATCTTCGCGAAAACCCATTTCCGCAAAATCAGTCCGTAAGATACCACATCCGAAAAAGAAAATTCCGAGTGTAACCATGAAACTCGCCGCCGTTCTCCGCATCCCAAATCGGGGGGAGAGGAGAAGTGCCGCCGCAAGGAAAAGGATCGCCACCGAAACCACCGGACTCATGTTAATCAAAGTTCGAGAAACCACCCCAAGTGTGAAACACGCGACACAAATAACGATCGTTGATGTTCTTTTGATCAAATCCATTTTGAACATTCTATCACGCGAAACGTTTTTGAAAAACAAAAAATTCGGACATCCGATGTCCGAATTTTAAATTTTGTCCGAAACAAAAAAGAGGTTTGAAAAAAATCCAAACCTCTTTATATGAATGACTGTTATCTATTATGAATAATGTCATCCGCCACCCTTACACAGAGCTCTGTGCCATATAAGACACAATTCTTTTTTGACCGATGGATTGCTCGAATGTTTTCAAGGATCTTGGCCCCCGACATCTGCCCGATCAATCCTGACCCGATCGCAATAATTGCGATCGGCTCCCTGTCATCAACTTCGATATTATTGAGACAAGTGACAATAGCTTCCGGAGCATCTTTCCACCCACCTTTGAGTGAGTGACAAACAAGTCCGTGAAACGTTTTGTGTCCCGCATTAATTGTAATCACTTCGCCGAGTTTTTTCGGACCGGTATTTGCAAGTTTCGGAACAAATTTCGAAACAAATCCCGCAAACCCCGAGTCATTAAAACCCTCGGTGTTTATCGCAAACGCGATATGTTTATGAGGAGTGTCCATTACATCTCCTTCAACAACATGTGTAATCATTTTGTTAATGTACAAAGATCCCGCCGTTATCACTAACAGGCTTTCTCTTTGTAAAAAAGACAACCTATTAATTAATAACTTATGACCCTATAACTAACACACTTTTAAGAAACTGTCAAAACCCCCTCGCCTTTTTAAATTTTATAAGACAAAATAAAACCACCCAATTCATTAATTTGAATTGGGTGGCTGTGTCGGTCAGTGTTAAATCGCAATGCGAAGAGTTGGTATGATCATTTCATTTATCGAAGTATCTGTAACATCAACATACACATCTACAGCTTTCGTTGAATTTGTGGTAACAATAAAATCAACTGAAAAATTGTTCGATATCAACGACGGGTTTCTGATAGGGGTTGAAAATGTCAGCCCACCATCCAATGAAACCTTAAGGTTTGATATGTCAAACACTTCAACAACACCCGCAGATCCTAAAAAACTAATGTTAAGATTCTTCACGTGAATCGCTTCTGTTGCCCCTGCAACAATCGTGAATGAACCAACTTTAACGGTTGTGTTTTTAGTTGAAATTGAAACATTCACTCCGTATACTGAATCGATCAATTGAATGTCTCCTGCTTTTTGCAATGAAACATTAAATGTTCGATCAGCTCCTGCGACTATATCAGCACGAACCTCGAGGGTGTGCGTTCCCGTTGCGAGTAACATTGTCTTTGCAATTACAAAGACAATGTTACCTGAAGCATCAATCGACGAATAGTTTCCTACTCGTTCTCCATCAACAACAAGAGCAATATTACTCAATGATGTTGAAGGTGCCGAACCAACAACTTTAAAAGTAGCTCTTCTAAGTTCGACGGATCGTGTTCCAACAATAAGTGAATTTTTCCATACTGTGTATCCCACAGTTCCAACATTCACTGTTGATGAACTCACAGCGGTGTTAGTCACCATCGAAACCGTTGCGATAATACTGTTAACAAAAGGAATCGTTGCTCCTTGTACATTAACGGCTGTTGCAACTCCACCCGTTGTGTAGCATGTAAGAGCTACGGCAATATTTGCGTAAGTTGTAACCGATGACGCAACATCACCTTTTACTGAAATAACCTTTGAACCGTTAACAGCGATGTTAAGATTGTTCATAACAAGGTCTCCAGCTGAGTTGAAGGTGTATCCATCCGTAAGACGAGTTTCCCCATCATAGAGATATACAGAGGTAAGAGCGTTTACATCTGAGAATCCTGAGTGGTGGAGTGTTACTGATGTAACTGTTCCTGCACCCTTGAATTCAAGATCGATCAGTTTTGCTCCAGATTGTTTTGAAAGCAAAGCTCCTTCCTTTGGGCTTGTTGCTGCCAAATCAACGACGATCGAATCTGTTGTTATTGAAAGTTGCTGTTGCAAATTTTCAATGAGTTGGGTTTGCAGCCCAATGACTCGCGACATCAAGTCAAAAATATGCTGTTCTTGCGGCGTCATTGCACTCGCAACATTTGTAAACGAGAGACCAAACAAACACACGACAACGAACGTAAAGATTTTTGTCTTTTTCATTTTATTTTATTGACAAAGATCCGACTTATCAAAAGTCGGCTCTTTAACCAAAGTTAAATTAACGACTTTTAATAATTTTTAATTCCCGAAAGGTTAACACATTTTTAATATTTTGTCAACCCATATTCCCTACGATCCTTCACTTCCACAAACAAAAAAACCGCCTCTCAAGCGAGCGACGGTTTTTAATTTTTGATCATTTCTTTCTCAAGAGCAATTGCCCGTGAACAAGAAAATTGTTCGACCTCTCATCAACGTTTATGTTGAGTACGGACGTTGAATTTTTTATACCTTCAAATTCCTTTTTAATAAGGAGGAACGCTTCCTTGGCAACAACGAAAAGTAAATTCTTTTCAGTATTGCCCAAATTTCCACGCTTCACAATGAAGGTCAAAAAGTATCCTTCAACGGAAATAGCGTCGATCTGAATATTCTGTTTCTTAAACGAAATTTCAAATTCAAACACTATTCCATTGACCGAGGTTTTTTCTATGGAAAAGAATTTTTCTTCTTTCCTTAATTTCTCCTCCCAACCCACCGGGAACTTTTTAGTTCCATTCGCGGAAACAGAAAGAAAAACTTTATGAGGATTCGCTGTTAACATATCAAAGCCGACTTTCAACGGCGCGTCTTTGAACGTTCGTTCGCAGAATATTAATAGCGGAAAACTAAATGTTCCCGCGACCGCCGATGAATTTCGTTCATGCGACAGACACAAACAACCTTGTAAAAAGATCGTCTCTGTTTGTCGCACAAAAAACCACACCTATCAAAGAACCGAATTCACTAGCACACGTTTTACCATCATTGGTATTTTTTGTAAACCCTTCCGAGCACGGGTAAAAGAAAACTCCCGAAATTCGAGAGTTTTAATTTTCACCATTGGTCGATCTGGCAAGAAAAACTATTTTTCGTTACCGGAGTTGAACCCGCCATCATCATGAGACATGGGTCAAGAATTCCAAGTGCCCCGACAACAAACGGTGTGGAGGCAAAAACCCCGCGAGTCTTTTCGGGAACTTTTGTTTCCTCCCGAAAAAACCAAACTCCGCTCATTGAAGCAACAATAAGGATCGGCGTCACAAAAAGTACCATTGGCGATCTTTGTGTATTCATTTTTTATTTTTAAAACAACTTATAAGCTCCTCCGACAAAGAGGTTACCATCCTGCACGTTTTGTGTCAAAAAAATAAAGAAAAAACCCCGCGTATTTCTACGGGGGTTTAATATTCACTGAGCAGGAACGAATTTTTGAATGGATTCATCCCACACAAAACGCGGATCAACCTTGTTTTGTTTTTCTTCCGAAAGTACAGGACTTGTTTTTGATCCGCACGGAACAACTGTTTTAAAAGCGTCAACATATGTGTCGGTAAAAATACCGCACTCCGTTATGATACTTTTTTTTACAGCAACCTGTTGCGGTAGATTTGTTACCAACCGTTCCTTTTTTGGATAACATATCGGGACATTTCCTCGTCCCATAATATAACAATCTTTTGTCTCGTCCGCCATCATTTTTATTTTTTCGATCTCCGTGTTTTTAGACACCGGGATCAAAACAAAAAAGAAAAACGCGAAGAGCGCAAGGAAAAAAATATCTCCTCTATGGTTCTCTATGAACGCTTTGAATTTTTCATTCATATTTTAAAAGGGCGGGCTTGCTAATAACAAGCCCTTTAAAAGCTTGTTATTAATAATGTTTGATATCCTCCAAAGAAACTAACACACTTGTCATAAAGTGTCAATCCCACTCGGTTGACAAGATCCTTGAAACACGTTAGAACTAAAACCGACAAGAACATCGAGTTTTTATTCATTAAAAAACC
>Ga0172379_10006838_pt1 | contig 15077 bp, 13 predicted proteins | sample GrowelOW334metaG_FD_119756 | JGI IMG/M metagenome (GOLD analysis project Ga0172379, IMG submission 119756) | Groundwater microbial communities from an aquifer near a municipal landfill in Southern Ontario, Canada - Groundwater well OW334 metaG | ecosystem: Environmental > Aquatic > Deep...
AGGTACCAGATCTGTTGATCGGTGGCCACCTGGCCGCTCTTGAGGTAAACGCTGCCATCCTGGAGGTTGAGCGGGCCCTTCCAAAGGTTAAGCCCTTTCGCGAGCTCGCCGATGAACTTGTCGACTCCGTCGGAAGCGGCCTTGGAGAGGGTGCCCTTCGCGAAGCCCACGGCCGAAGTGTCCGGGTTGTTGATATTCTTCCAGTCCGGGCTGTTCCACTCGTGGTGGCTCTTCCAGCTGCCGGCCATGGCTTCCTTGATCACTTTCACGTAGGCGGGGCCCCAGTTGAAATAGGGCACGCCGAGGGAGACGCCTTTACCTTCATCGATGGCCTTGGCGTAGTCGTAGGGGATGGCCCAGACCTGTTTGCCCTGAGCGGCGAACTTGGCGGCTTCGGTGACGGCCTCGGTCGTGTCGATGCCGGAAACGACGACATCGGAGCCCGAGGTGAAGAATTCGTCGGCGACTTGGGTGGGGTCGGAGGTTACGCCGGGAATGTTGAACCAGAACCCGATCCAGGTGACGCGGAATTTGAGCTGGGCGGGATCTTTCTTCAGATAATTGCCCCAGGCGTATTTCGCGCCCAGATAGACGGAGGCGGCGAGACGGCGGGTTTCGTCGTTGATGAGCGGCCCGAGGTAACCGATCTGTCCGGTTTTCGTGGTCAGCGCGGCGGCGACGCCGGCGATCATTTTGCCGTATTCCATCTTGCCCATGATGGTGACCATATTGGCCATGGGCTTATAGGCTTTCCCCTCTTTCCACTGCTGGTCTCCCGAAGCCATCACGACGAAAATCTCGGGATGGGCTTGGGCGAATTTATTCGCTTCGTCCATCATGTCGTCCGACGAGAAGATGACAAGCTTGGCTCCCTGCGCGACGAGGCTCTCGCCGAGCTGGGCTACCGTTGTGCCGGGCCTGTCCGCTGTGTTGGCCTTGTCGATGTAGACGAGTTTGGTGCCGGGGACTTTACCGAGGACATACTGCAGGGCGTCGTAATGAGCCTGGCTCCAGCCATGGTCGTTGTAGGGACCAACCATGACGAGTCCAATGGTCAGATTCGATCCTGCGGCCTTGGGAGCCGTCTGAGCGAAAGCGGACAGTCCCGTCACGGCGATTAGCGCCGCCAGGACGAGGATGCGGAAGCTCTTCATCTGTCTTCTCCTTGGCCGCTGCTGGGGTTCTTGGCGGAAGGGCCGCGGCCTTAGCCTTCGATTGAATTATATGCGGCTAAAGGGCCGAGAGGAAGCCGAAAAAGACAGGTTTGCGAAAAACAATGATCAGCGGCGATGCTCAATCCATATGGAAGACGCGGGTCAGGGGCACGGAAACGGGCGAGCCATCGGGGTTCGTGTCCATGATGTCTTTCATATACGCCCACCAGCGCCGCACAATGGCTTTTTGGGGAAGATCGTCGGCGGTCGAACCGTCGGCGCGCGTCTGGACGGCGAACAAGGCGAGGCTTTCGGGGTCCAGGAAAATGGAATAATCGGAAATGCCGGCGGCGCGCAGCTCGGCGAGCATCTCGGGCCATATCGCGTCATGGCGGCGCTTGTATTCTGCCTCGAATCCCGGCTTCAGCTTCATCCTGAAGGCTTTCAGTTCCATGATTTCGCTCCTTTCCCGGGGATGCGGCTCAGCGCGCCGCGAGGGCAGCGCGGTACTTTTCGACTTCCCAATTTCTTATGAAAGCGACCGCCGAGGGGCTCATGAAGAGTGGCCCGCCGAAGGCCTGGGCATAGGTCGCCACTTTGCAGGAATCGATGAAGAGGTCGAGGATGCGGCCGGCGGCCGTGGCGGCGGCGAGCTTCGCCGCGGGATCGGAAGCGCCGCCGGCCGCTATGGCGAAGCAGCCCAAGCCTTTCGCGAGGACGAGGCGGGGGGCGGCCCCGTTGCGCGCCCTGTAATCGGCCCAAGCTTCGCGAAGCGAGGATGGGCGGCGCGCCTCAGAGCCTTCCGGCGGCTCCGCGGCGCCGATTCCCGCGGCGCCATCGACACGCAGGTATTCATGGCCCGCGTAGACGATGTGGTCGGGGCTGTAGGGGAGCGATATCGGGGCGAAGGCATCGGCGCTCTCGGCGAAGCCCAACGTCATGCGGTCGGCTCGGTGCAGGATGAAGGCGCTTTCGCCCGCCAGGTCGCCCAAGGCGGCGATGAAGCCGGAAAGCGAGGTGGCGTCCACCGCCGCGGCCCTCTCGTCGGGCTGGTGTATTCCCGAAGCCTCCACTTCCGCGCGGAGCCGGCCCATGATCTCGGCCGAAGCCGCGTCGATCTCCTCGGGGCTGTCCCCCGCGACGAGGAGCCCATGATTCTGCATGAACATGACCGAAGGCGCCCGTCCTTTCCTCGCCACGAAATCATCGAAAATTTCCCGCACGGCCTTCGCGAGCGTGAAGCCTGGATCGACGAAGGGCACCCAGATGCCGCGCTCGCCGAAAAGGCGCCTGAAGGCGGACTCGCCGTCGCGACCGCAGGTTAAGCCATTCACGAGCGTGGGGTGCGTGTGGACGACAAAAGCCTGGGGGAAAAACCCATGCAGAAGGGTTTCGACGGAGGGGCGCTTTGTCTCCCCGGGAACCCTCGCCGCCATGAGATCGGCGAGAGCGGCGTCTTCCCTGGCGGCGACATCGGTCGGATATCGCTTTTCCCAAATGGCGTCCAATTTTTTTCTGTCGACCTCGCAGAAGCCATCGGCCTCGATGCTCCCCAGCGCGAAGCCCGAAGCTTTCACGAAGAGGGTTTCGGCCGTCTTGAAGGACGTGTTGCCGCCGCCGGCGAGAACCCAGGCGGGATCGGCGCCATAGCGACGGGAAAGGGCGACGAGGGGAGTGATGAGCCGGGCGGTTTCCTCTTTCATTCGTCTCATCCTCGCGCCGCGAGCGCGCTTTGGGCGTAGGAATCGACCTCGCCGATAAAATCCCTCGCGATTGGCGCTCCCGTTCTCCTGCACAGTTCGTTCCAGACGGCGCCCGAGGGCAGACCCTGGGCTTCCTCGAAAAGGGCGAGCCGGCCGAACCCGTCGCCGCTTTCCTCGGCGCGGGCGATCAAGGCCGCCGGCTCGAGGAAGGCGGAGAGGAAGGCTTTGCGCGCCGACCTCGCCCCGATCGCCCAGGCGCCGATGCGGTTGATCGAGGCGTCGAAATAATCGAGCCCCAGCCGTATCTTGTTAAGCGAGCGCGAGCGGACGACTTCAAAGGCCACTTCGGAGAGTTCGTCGCCCGAGATGAGGACATGGTCCGAATCCCAGCGCACGGGTCGGGAGAGGTGGAGCAAAACGCCGGGCACGAAGGGCAGCACCGCCGAGATCTTGTCGGCGACGCTCTCCGTGGGGTGAAAATGCCCCATGTCCATGGTGAGGAATACGCGCCGCGTCGCGGCGTAGCCGAGATAGAAATCGTGGGAACCGGCGGTGAAATACTCGGCCCCGATGCCGAAGAGCTTGCCCTCAACCGCGTCCTCGATCTGGCTCGCGGGCAGTTTTTCGTCGAAAATCGCGTCCAGGGAATCGGCTAATCGATTGCGGTAGGCGCTCCTGGCCGCCGTCTTGTCCTTGGAGCCGTCGGGGATCCAGGTATTGTTGACGCAGGGCGAAGCCTGGGCCGCGCCCATGGCGGCGGCTACCTTGCGGGCTCGCCTCACATGCTCGATCCAGAAGTTCCTCACGCCCGGATCGGGGTGGCAGAGGGTCCAGCCCGAGGACGCGAGGGGATGGGAAAAGAGGGTGGCGTTGAAATCGAGGGCCAGTTTTCGCTGCTTGGCCCATGCTATCCAGCCCGCGAAATGGGTGGGCTCGAGGGCGTCGCGGTCCACCGCCTTTCCGCCGAACTCACCGTAAATCGCGTGGAGGGAGAGCCGGAGCGTGCCCGGGACCAGGGAACGCACCTTGTCGATATCGGCCCTCAGCTCTTCCACGGTGCGGGCCTTGCCGGGGAAATTGCCCGTTACCTGGATGCCGCCGCCTTCCAGCGAGGCTCCGGCGCGCTCGAAGCCGCCAACGTCGTCGCCCTGCCAGCAATGGAGGGAGAGAGGCAGGGACGCGGCGGCCGCGATCGCGGCCTCGGTGTCCACCCCGAATTCGGCGTAACGCTGCGCCGCCAGACGATATGTTTGTTCGATTTCGTTCGCTTTCATACCTTTTCCTCGCCCCTCGCCCGCGATTTTGCCTTGCCCGCCCTTAGCCTGGCCCTGAGTCCGTCGGTGAACTTGGGCAGGAGGATGGCCACGACCAGCAGGACGCCGGTGATGATATTCATGACTTTGCCGGGCACGTTCAGGACGCCCATCCCGAATTTAAGGTATCCGAGCAGAAAAATCGAGATGATGACGCCCGCTATGTTGCCTTTTCCGCCGGTAATCGCGACGCCCCCCAGCACGACGATGGTGATGACATCCGTTTCATAGCCCGAGGCGATGTTGGGTCTCGTCGATCCGATGCGCGAGGTGAGCATGATGGCCGCTGCGCCCGCCGCCAGTCCGTTGACCGCGAAGGCGATCAGGCGGACCCTGTCCACGGGAACGCCCGAGAATCGGGCGGCCGTCTTGTTGTTGCCCACCGCGTAGACATGGCGCCCGTATACCGTGCGGTTCAGCACGATGCCGGCGAAAAGCGCGGTGGCCAGGAAGATGAGGATTTCGAAGGGCACGATGCTGTCGCCCAGATAGCCTTGGCCGACGAAGGCGAAACTGGCCGGATACTTCGTATAGGCTTGATCGCCCAGGACCGCGTTCGCAATTCCCCTGAACAGCGAGGACGAGCCCAAGGTGACGGCGATGGAGGGGATCGCCAGCCTGGTGATCAAAAGACCGTTGAAGATGCCCGCCAGGAGGCCGACCGCCAGGCCGATCGCAATGATCGTCGGCGTATCGGCGCCGCCCGCGCTCGCCATTCCCATGAAAAGGCTGGAAAGCGAGATGATGGAGGCGACCGAAATGTCGATGTCGCCGAGCAGGATCACGAACATCATGGGCATGGCCATCACGGCCTTTTCCATGAAGTTGAAGGTGGCGTCGAAGAGATTGAAGGGGTCGAGAAAATAGGGCGAAAGCAGGGAATTGCCCACGAAGACGGCGATGAAAATAAAAAAGAGCATCGACTCCCAGCGCAGGAGGAAATCGGCCAGCCGCCTCGGCCCGCTCATCCTCGTGAGGCGGGAGGAATCCACGAAGCCAGTGCCAAGATCGCTCATCGTGCCCTCCCCGCCGCGAAAACCCGCTTGTTGCGGCGATCCACGAGCGTGTTGGCGACCACCGCGGTTAAAATGATGAAACCCTGTATCGCCATCTGGAGGAAGGGCGAAAGCCGCAGGACCGGCAGCGCGTTGTTGACGACGCCGAGGAAAAGGGAACCCAGGATGACTCCCAGGACCGTGCCCGAGCCGCCCGCTATGTTGACGCCGCCGAGCACGGCGGCCGCCACCGTCTGCATCTCGAAGCCCGAGGCGGTCTCGTTTTGCGCGATCCCGTAGCGCGACACATAGAGGAGGCCGGCCAGCCCCGCGAGGGCGCCGGATATCAGGAACACATTGATCTCAACCTTGGACTGGTTCACTCCCGCGAAGCGCGCGGCCGTGGGGTTGCCTCCGATCGCGTAGACATCCCGCCCCGATCGCGTGTGCCGCATGAAAAGATGGGCGAGAAGGGCCACGATCAGCGCCGCCCACACCATGTGCGGAAGCCCGAGGGTGAGGCCTTCCGGGATCTTGCGGAAGCCTTCGGTCATCTCGTTGGCCGTGACCCATTGGCCCTTGGAAAGGATGAATACGAGGCCGCGATAGGCGCTCATCATGCCAAGGCTGGCGATGAGGGGAGGGAGCTTCCCGAAAGCCACGAGAATGCCGCCCAGCCCGCCGAGCAGGGCGCCGGCGAGGAGGCTGAAGGGCGCGAAAAACCAGACTGGTATGCTTGGCACGAATTGGTTGAGCATCGCCGCCGCCATGCCTACGAGGGCCATCGTCGAGCCGATCGAAAGGTCGATTCCCCCGATGAGTATCACGCCGAACTGGCCAAGCGAGACAATGATGAGAATGCTGGTATCCACGATGATATTGAGGAGGCTGCTGGGCGCCACGAATCCGGGGGCGCGCAGCGACACCGCGAAAACCAAGAGGAGGATGAGGAGGACAAGGGTCGTTTCCTTGCGTTTGAGGAGCTTTTTCATGCCGCCTCCCCCGTGGCGCCCGTGGCAGCGCCAGTGGCGGCCCGCAGAATGATCTCCTCGGTGGCTTCGGCCCGGTCGACCACGGCGGCCACGGAGCCCTCATGCATCACGACGATCCTGTCGGACATGCCCAGGATCTCGGGCAGCTCTGAGGATATCATGATGATGGCCATGCCCTCCGCGGCGAGCTTCGACATGAACTCATGCACGGCGGCTTTCGTCCCGACGTCGATGCCCTTGGTGGGCTCGTCCAGGATGAGGATGCGGGGCTTCGTCGCGAGCCACTTGGCGAGCACCACTTTCTGCTGGTTCCCTCCCGAAAGATTCAGGGCCTCGACGTCCCAGCCGGCCGCCCTGATTTCCATTTTGCTGCCATATTCGCGGGCCAGGCTGGCCTCGGTTTTTCGCGCGATGAAGCCCGCCGTGGCGAGGGAGGCGGTCTGCGGCAGGCAAATGTTGTTGGCGATGCTGAGCGGCAGCACGAGGCCCTGAGCCTGCCGGTCTTCGGGCACATAGGCGAGGCCTTGGGCGAGAGCCGCCCTCGGATCCCGGAACCGCGCTTTCTTGCCTTCGAGATAGATTTCGCCTTTATCGAGGGGGTCGAGGCCGAGGAGCGATTTCATCACTTCGCTCCGCCCGGCTCCCACCAAGCCGAAGAAGCCAAGAATCTCGCCCCGCCTGAGGGAAAAGGAGACGTCTTTGAAGCTTCGTCCGGCGGAAAAGCCCTTTACCTGAAGGATTTCCTGGCCGATCTGTGCCTTGCGCTTCGGGAACATTTGTCCCATGGGCCGGCCGGCCATCAGGCGCACGAGGGAATCCACCGAAGCGTCCTTCATGGCTCCCGCCCCGACGAGTTTTCCGTCGCGGAGCACCGTATAAGAATCCGCGATCGCGAACAGCTCATCGAATTTGTGGGAGATGAAAAGGATCGCCGTGCCTTCCGCCTTGAGCTGGCGCACGATCTTGAAAAGATCCTCCGTTTCCCTGATCGAAAGGGCGCTCGTCGGCTCATCCATGATAAGAAGTCGGGCGTTCATCGAGAGGGCGCGGGCTATGCCCACCATATGGCGCTGGGCTACCGAGAGTTCGGAAACCATGGAATCGGGATCGGCGGAAAGCTCGATCCGGGCGCAGAGTTCCCTGGTGGTGGCGCGCATGCCCGGCCAATCCAGAAGGCCGGTGCCGCGCTTCCTGAGCATGTGCCCCGAAAACACGTTTTCCGCCACCGAAAGATCGGGGAACATGATCGGTTCCTGGTGTATGGCGACGATTCCCGCCAACTGAGCTTCCACGGTGGAAGAGAACCTTCTTGCCATTCCCTCGAAGCCGATGCTTCCGGCTGTCGGCTTGTAGAGGCCGGTGAGCACCTTCACGAGCGTGGATTTGCCGGCTCCGTTCTCGCCGATAAGGGCGTGCACTTCGCCCGGCCGGACGGAGAGGTCCACGTTGTCGAGGGCTTTTATGCCGGGGAAATACATCGAGACGCCGCGCATCTCGAGAATGTTCGCGTCCACTGGGGATCCTCCTTGGCCATAGGGAAGTAAGTTAAGAAGAGCGCCCAAGCGCGGCGGACGGCCTTTGTCCAGCCCGCCCGCGGCTTAGGCGCTTACGGTGAGAGGCGAATTCCGTATCAGAACATCTTGGCGAATTTCGCGACGTTGTCTTTCGTGAAGACGAAGGGAACGCCCATGACCGCGTTGCCGTCTTTGCCGATGGCGATGTTGCCCATGCGGCCGGCCTTGACGAGGTCGCCCTCATTGCCCTTCACCTGATTCTTCACCAGGGCGTAGGCGATGTAGGTGGCTGAGTAGCCGAGGTCGATCGGGTTCCAGAGCGCGAATTTCCTGCAAATGTCTTTCTCGACGTAATACTTCATCTCGGAGGGGAGGCCCAGGCCGGTGAGCTCGACCTTGCCCTTGAGTCCCTTGTCCTCGATGGCTTTGCCCGCCGCCGCGACGCCGACGGTGGTCGGGGAAATGATGCCGCGGAGGTTGGGATAGGACTCGAAAAGCCCCAGCGCTTCGCGATAGGACTTGTCGGAGAGGTCGTCGCCATAGACGGTCGCGACGAGTTTCATCTGCGAATATTCGGGCTTCTTGAGCTCTTCTTTCATCCAGCCGATCCAGGCGTTCTGGTTGGTGGCTTGGCTCGTGGCGGAGAGAATGGCGATTTCGCCTTTCTTGCCGATGAGTTCGGAAATCAACTGAACCTGCTGGCGGCCGATGAGTTCTTCCTTGGAGGGAACGAGGTCGACCATGCGGCCGTCCTTGGAGATGCCCGAGTCGAAGGAGATTACCTTGATGCCGGCTTTCATCGCCTTCTTGGCGATGGGAACGAGGGCGTCGCGGTCGTTGGCGGAAATGGCGATGGCGTCCACTTTCTGCGCGATGAGGGAATCGATGATCTCGATTTGTCCTTCGGCGGTCGGCGTGGCGGGACCCTGATAGATGAGTTCGACGTTGCCGAGTTCCTTGGCGGCTTCGAGGCCGCCGTCGCGGCAGGCTTCGAAGAAGCCGTTGCCGAGGCCTTTGACCACCATCGCGATGCGGATCTTCTGCTGGGCGAAGGCGGAACCGCCGGCGAACAGGGCGAACACGAGCAAGAGCGCTACAAGACGAAATGCTTTCTTCATGAAAAGCCTCCTGGGAGATTTGATGACTATCACAGAATGGGGGCAGTTTCCCAATCGCGTAATGACACAAGTCTACGATTCCAGTAGGGGCGATCTACGATTTGCCCTCCGGCTTGCCGGATAGCGGGCCCTCCGGCAGGCTCTCCGATGGATATTCCCCGAGCGCCTCGCGATAGCGCCGGGAAAAATGCCTGACATCGGAGTACCCGACGGCGCGCGCCGCGTCGGCCACGGATATCCCGCCTTCCAGGAGGAGCTGTCGCGCCTTGGTTACCCGTACCTTCGTGAGATAGGACATGAAGGTTTCGCCCATTTTCTTGTGGAAGAGCGCCGATAGGTAGTTGGGGGTGAGGCCGGTTATGGACGCGAGATCCGCGATGCTCACGTCAGCGTTGAAATTGCGCGCCACATGATCCAGGATCTGGGCGATCACGGGATCCTGCTCCGGGCAGGAAGGGAGCACCTTGAAACGCTCGAGACAGGCGTGAAGATCGCTCGGGTCGACGGGCTTCACGAGGTATTCGGTGACGCCGAGCCTGAGGGCGGCTCGGGCGTATTCGAATTCGCCGTGACTCGACACGATTACCCAGGAGGTCGCGCTCGCGAGGGGGACGCAGCGCCTCAGCGCTTCGAGACCATCCATTCCCGGCATCCGGATATCGACGAAACAGAGGCGCGGCTTTTCGCGCTCGACCATCGCGACGAGCTCGAAGCCATCGCCGGCTTCCCTGAGCTCCTCGGGCGAAAATCCCTCATCCTCGAGAAAAGACCGCAAAAGGAATCTGGCGGGGGCTTCGTCATCGGCGATGATGATTTTCATGACGGTTCGCATTCCTCGAGCGGTATTGAAATCGTGGCGATAAAGCCCTCGCCCGCAGCTCCCCGGAATTCCAATCGGGCGTCCTTGTAGAGCAACTCGAGCCTTTTAACCACGTTGCCCAATCCCACCCTCTCGTGCAGGAGGCTGGAATCCCCCATCGCCTCGAGCTTGGCGGGATCGCATCCAACCCCATCGTCCCGGACGCCGATGAGGAGCAAGTTCCCCTCGACCGCGGCTTGGATGGAAAGTCGGCCTGGCCCGAGCTTGGGCTCCAGGCCGTGGATGAAAGCGTTTTCGACGAGAGGCTGCACGATGAGTTTGGGTATGCGCCTATCTTCCGCCGACGCGTCCGCCGAGAGAGAGAAATCGAAACGATCGCCATGCCTGAGCTTCTGCAATTCGCAGTATTTCCCGAGAAAGGTGAATTCCTCAGCCACGCTGGTCCATTGATCCTTCCCCAGCGCGTACCGCAGCATATCCTTGAGGGCGATGACGGCCGCCTCGAGCTTTTTCGTCTCGCCCATCCGGTTCAGCGCCATCAGCGAGGTGAGGACATTGTAGATGAAGTGGGGCTGAATCTGCGCCTGGAGCGCTTCCATGCCGGCGTCCCGCCTGGCGGCGAGGGCGGCATGCACCTCCACGCTGTCGAGAACCTGGGCGGCGTAATCGGCGATGGCGGTGAGGCGGGAGAATTCGAGGTCGGTGAAGCCCCGGTCATCGCGCGCGAAAAGGAAGTAGCCGGCGTTCCTCGTTCGCACCGTCATCGGCACGACGAGGAGGGAGAAGGTGGAGGCGCCAAAGCCGAGGGACGCGCGGTCGAAGTCGCCCTGGGAAATATCCTTGATGAAAAAAGTGGCGTTTTGGCTCGGAAGGATCGGGCGAAAGGCATCAGCCGCCCTGGTCTCGCCCTTGGGCCAGTCGGGAAGGCAATCGAATCCCGATTTGGCGGCTAGCTGAAGCCCGGCCCTGCCGCGGGTCAGGACACAGACGCTCCGAGCTCCCCCTTCCCGCAGAAGAGCGTCGGAAAGTATGGCCAGGATCGTCTCGGAATCGGGCGCCTCAGGCAAGGCCTCGTTGACGTCCTTGAGTATGCTCGGAATCGACTCAACGTTTCGCTTGAGGTCATCGGCCAGCCGCTGGAAGGCGGAACCGAGGGCGCCCAGCTCATCCTTGCTGCGGATCGGGACATGGACGGAAAAATCGCCGGCGGCGACCTTCCCTATAGCGCTCTCCAGGTTGCGGATGGAAACGAGGATGCCCGAGCTCAGCAGATAGACGACGAGCACGGTAAGGCTGCCGAGGAGGAGGACGGCGATCGCGAAGGTGAGGGTGGCGGCGCGTTCAAGGCTTTCGGCCTGGAGTCTGATGCCGCGCACGAAACGATTGAGGAAGCTTTCGAAAATATTGTTGAGATAAAACGAGGAATCCCTGATTTCCCCGAAAATCTCGTAGAGCGACTCATCCTTGCTTTCCTGGATGATCATGTACAAATCCTTCCCCTCGGCGGGGGCCAGGCCTCGGACTCTCTCGAAAAGGGCTGACAATTTCTCGAATTTGACGAAGGCTTGCGTCGCCAGGGGAGCCGCAGCCAGGTTGGCGGAGGAGAGCTCGCCGTCGCGCCTCAGGATATAGGAGATCGTCGTGTCCTTCATGAACAGATCGTATTCGTCGCGGAACAGGCCCGTCTCATGGGCGAATTCCCTGCCCGTGACCAGGGATCTCGGCGCGAGAACGACGGATCTGAGCGCCTGGTACGAATCGGGCGTGAAGAGATCGAACACGACATCCTTGAGGAGGCTGTAGACGCGGCGGGAGCGGGCGATCAGCGACATGCCGTTTTCCACCACCGTCTTCATCTCCCTCACCCGGGCGAAGGTGGCGACCGACAAGCCCGACAGGGCTATGAAACTGATGAGTTCGACGAGGAGGACGGCGAGAAATTTTGTCCTGATGCGCACAGGGGAACCATATCATGGCCGGAAGGGATCGCAAAGCGTTTATCGCGGCGAGGAGGCCGCGGAGGGGCAGGGGGGATCGGCGATCTCGTGGCTTCAAAGCCCGCGCAGGCGCCCTAGTTCCTCGTCCAGGTACGTTTCGAGATACTGCAATTCCCTTTCGCTCAAACCCGCGCCGAGCAAAACATGTCTCGTGCCCGCCTCGACGAGCAGTTCCTTGGAGGGAAGGCTGTTGACCTGAAGCCGCGAGGGGACGAGGCGTATCGCGCCGATGTCCCGAATCGGCCACGCGGAAGCGCGCTCGAAACCGAAGGTGTTCGTTTTCAGGATCAGGTTTTCGCGCGTGAGGGTTATCTCGCGCTTGGAGAAGGCGGGACCGAGCATCGTCTTGACCATGAAGAAACCGACACCCCAAAAGGGAATGCTGAAGGCGGGGAAAAAGAAGGGCGCCCGCATTCTCAAGGTCATCAGGGTCCAGAAAGCGACGAAGCCGATCCAGACGGTCGCGAACATCGCGCCGGGCGCGGCCGAGCCTTTCATGCCAGCCCGTGGAAGCGTCACCTTCACTCCGTCATCCAGGCGCTCGATGAGGATTCTGCTTTCGGCGGGAAGGCTGTCCGGGTAGCGCGCCCGCTTGGCCGAAGGCGCCGCCGCCCGCTGGCGAGCGTCAGCCCTTTGCTGGTCCGGGGACTCGGGCGGCGGCGCCGGCGCGGCGACGCCATACCCCGCTTCGCCGCGCAGGATCGCCGCGGCATCGGAGGCCGAAAGGGAGCGGCGGGCCACGTCGGGTTCCAGCCATGAACCGAGCACGGCCGATAGCCTCACCGATAGATCGACGATGCCCGAAAGGTCGATCTTGAGGCCGCTGGTCGGAAGTTCCGCGGGATTCCTGCCCGTCAGGAGGAATACGGCCGTGGCGGCGGCGCCGTAGAGGTCGGAGCGATGCGTGGCTCTGCCTCCCACCTGTTCGAGCGGTATGTATCCCGCCGTTCCCACGAGGGTCGCGCCGGGGAAGAGGGCTGTGCGAACGGCGTCCTGGACGCCTGAAAAATCGACGAGGACGATGGATCCATCGGGCCTCATGATGATATTGCGCGGATTGACGTCCCTGTGCACGACGGGAGGCCGGAGGGAGCCGAGATAGGCCAGGATTCCCGATAGTTCGGCCAGGATGTTCTCGATTTCCGTTTCGGTGAATTTTTTCCCCGAGTTCACGATCTTTTCCAGATCCTGCCCTTCGATCAGTTCCATGGCGAGAACGAGCCTGAGCCTGCCCTCGGCCTCCGATTCGAAGCTGTCGAGATAGGCCGGTATTCCTGGGTGCGACAAGGTTCGGAGGGCTTCGGCTTCCCTCTTGAAAATATCGACCATGTTCCAGGTGGACGCTTCCGAGAGGTCGAGAATCTTGAGGACGGCATCGGATTCGCCCGCGGCCCCATCCACGGGATGGGCCAGCCAGGTCGAGGCGGAAATGCCCCTTCCAATCTGCCTGACGAGGATGTAGTTCCCGATTCTGTCCGATTCCTTCAACGAAGTGTTCCTTTCAGGGCGCGTTCGTTATGCTTACGACTCCGCCCTGTACGCCGCCATCATGTTGGCCTTTTTCAGCGCTTCTAGGGCCTTCGCCCGCTCCGCCCTGAGCCCAAGCTCATCATAGGTATCGGCCAGGTTGAACCAGGCTTCCGCCATGCCGGCATCCTGGGCCACGGCTTTTTCAAAACAGCCGCGCGCCTCCGCGTATCGGGATTTCCTGAAGTGGATGACCCCAAGGTCATTCCAGGCCTGGGCGAAATCGGGCTGCAGTTCGATAGCCTTTTGGTAGAGCTCGGCCGCCGTTTGGAAATCATCCTCCTCATAGGAGAGAAGGCCAAGGGCGTGGATGAAATCCGGTTCTCCCGGGGAGAGACGCAGGGCCTCGAGCAGGTCGCCCCTGGCGCCGGCGAAATCGCCCGAAAGCCGCTTCGCTTCCGCTCGGTTGAAGAAAATGCCGGGCATCGTCGCGTCGAGGGCGATCGCGTCGGTGAATGCCGTCCGCGCCTCATCCAGTTTGCCGGCGTCCGTGAGACGTATGCCTCGAGCGTTGAGTTCGGCCGCGCCGCGTTTTTCGTCGGATTGTGATGGCATGGCATTCTCCTTTTGGGTCCGGCTTCCGCCGATCCGCGGCTCGCGATAAAATCGCGACGACCGCGTACGAATGATACTCGCTTTTTTTCCTAAGGTCATCATACTTCAAGATAGGGGTCTTTCCTAGGTTGGCAAGATGCCATAAAGAGTTATCGATATATTATTACCTATATTGCGTACAGCGCGCAACCTTCCGTCGGGGCTTGCGCAAAAAAAAGAGTATTACTATAATGGCGATATATTATTATCGATATGGTTGTATTCATATATAGCAATGTGGAGGTAGGGCATGCCGGCTGCGAATATCAAATTTTCGCCTGAACTGAATAGCTTCATCGAGGAATGGGGAAAGAAACCCGGCGGACTCATCATGATGCTCCACCGGATACAGAATGAATTCGGCTATATCCCCCGCGAAGCGGCCGAAAAGCTCTCCCTGATGGTCGGGCTTCCCTTGGCCAAGATCTACGGAGTCGTGACTTTTTACCATTTCTTCAAGACATCGAAGCCCGGCAAGCACAGGATCGCGATCTGCATGGGCACGGCATGCTATCTCAAGGGCGGACAGGACCTTGTTGAGGAAGCGAGATCCATCCTCGGGATTGTCGGGGATGACGTCACTGACGACGGCCTCTTCAATATCGACGAAGTGCGTTGCCTCGGCTGCTGCGGACTCGCGCCCGTCCTCATGGTGGGCGATGAAGTCTATGGCAAGGTGGCCAAGGAACAACTTCCGGACATTATCGCGAAATACAGGAATCTTTGACGGGCGCGTCTCGCCCCGTCGCGAGGTTCCGATGCACTACGAAATCGTCGACTTCGTCATCGACATCGCGCAGAACTCCTGCGAGGCGAGCGCGAAAACCGTGGAAGTTTCCTTCGAGGAAGATGAGAAAAGCCTTGGCATTCGAGTGATGGATGACGGGAAAGGGATGGACGCCGAAGAGCTCGCGCGCGGTCTCGATCCTTTCGTCACCGATGGCGGGAAACATCCGGGAAGGAAGGTTGGCTTGGGGCTCCCCTTCCTGAAGCAGGCCATCGAGATCAACGGCGGCCAGTTTTCGATCCATTCCGAGAAGGGAAGAGGGACGGAAGTGGCGTTCCGTTTCGACAAGGAACAGGTGGATTGCCCTCCCACGGGGGACGTGCCGGGCATGATGCTGTCGATACTTTGCCTGCCGGGAGCCCAGGATATGATCATCCGCAGGAAGATCGGGCAGGCTTCATACGAGCTTAGGAAAAGCGAGCTGACGGAAGCGCTTGGAAATCTGGAAGAGGTTTCCTCGCTCGTCGCGCTGAAACAATATTTGCGATCGCAGGAAGAAGGAGAAGAGCTATGGCAAGGATGACCCTCGACGAGCTTCGGGCGCTTCGCGATACGAAGCGTCA
>Ga0172379_10006839_pt1 | contig 15076 bp, 10 predicted proteins | sample GrowelOW334metaG_FD_119756 | JGI IMG/M metagenome (GOLD analysis project Ga0172379, IMG submission 119756) | Groundwater microbial communities from an aquifer near a municipal landfill in Southern Ontario, Canada - Groundwater well OW334 metaG | ecosystem: Environmental > Aquatic > Deep...
AAAAGGTTTCGGTTTTATTTCACGGCCTAACGGCGAAGATGTATTCGTACACTTCAAAGCGATCGTCGGCGAAGGATACAAAAACCTGAACGAAGGCGACAAAGTCGAATTCGACGTTGAACAAGGTCCGAAAGGACTGCAGGCTGCAAACGTTCGCACGATCTAATCGTACGGAGCTGTTGCTTGAACAAAACACCCCGCCTCGTGCGGGGTGTTTTGTTTTAAAGCTTTCTCATGACTTTCCCCCGGCACCATCGTTGACTTTTCATTGCGATTTTGTTACTCTGTGTGGGGCTCGCACCACACTCACACCGCTTTTCAATGACTTCAATCGACCAGAATATACAGGGGATCCGTCAGTCATTGACGGAAGAGATCACCGCGCTTTCACAGACGCCGCGCTCATCCATCCTGAGCAACGGCCGGCGGGTTGCGCTCCACGGTGACGCCGCACTGTATCGATTCGAAATTCCTGAAAACTATTCCTTCACCCCTTCATCGTCCGTCCGCTGCACCATCGGAACATCGGTCCGCTGTTCGTTCACGGCAACCGTAGCAGATGTACAAAGCCAGTTTCTCAATCTTGTCTTTCCGTTCAACGCCGGCGAGATCGTTCCGGAAATGGATTGTAAATGGAATCCCGCGGAATACGTAGAACAAGTAAATTCACTTTGGAGTGCGTTCAAGCCCACGGCACTCGTGCAGAGTTTGTTTGACAGAAAGTTTCCTGAAAACGCACTTCCTCCTTCCAAAGAGCCGATCTTTCCCTCCGATTTTTCCGAGTCACAGCAGCAGGCGATCAAACAAACATTGAACAGGAAGATCTCCTTCGTTATCGGTGAACGCAAGCGGGGAAAAACGGGAGTCGCCGCATCGCTGGTGCTGAATGCATTGCGAGAAGGAAAACGCGTACTGTATCTCGGCGGATCATCCCGCACACTGCGCGGCTGTTTGAAAGAGATCGTGGGGATCAATCCTGTTGCGGTGGAAGAATCGATGACAGTGCTGAGCGAGGGATTGATGCTTCGGTCGGATTTCTCGCCGGACTATTTCCCGCAACAGCCTCCGCTCTCCGACGAGACGCGGACGGGGCTGACAAAACTGATTTCCATCATCAATGCCGAACATGAGTACCTGCGCATTAAGCAGCTGCAGGACAAGCTCAACGAGAAGCAGCAACAGATCAACGACGCCACCGCGGAATTGCAGTCAGCGAAAGAGGAACTCAACCGCGTGCAGAACGCCTCTATGATCGAACGGATGCGGATCGGGAAAAAAGCGGTGGAGGAACTGCAGCTGCAAGTGCGCGACAAGAACGCGCTCCTAGAACGTTTGAAACAGCATCACGCCGTTGTCACAAAAGAGTTATTTAAAAAAGAAACATCTGTTCCTGTCTCCCTGCGGGATAAAAAATCGTTTGAACGCTTTGCTTCAACCACATTTGCAGCATCCGACGCCAAGAAACTGGAAGAACAGATCCTTTCGCGTCAATGCCTTGCGACCTCCATCTATAATATCGTCACACTGCCGGCATCGGTCCTCTCTTCATTCGACATTGTCTGTATTGATGACGCTCATGCACTGAATCTCGCACAGTTTTTCTTATTCTCTTCATTCGCGAAAGAGCGCTGCTTCTTCCTTGCGGATGTGACGGAACAGCCGCCTCAATCGGTCTCACAGTTCGACGCTGCGCGGGAATGGCTGCACAAGAATTATTTTGCATATTATCAAAGCGAGGACAGTGAATATTACCGCTTCATGATCAATCTGCTGCCGTATGATGTGGTAAGCGAATTGGTGCTTCCCCATGAAGCGCCGAATATCTTCGAAGCAACACTGCTCTCGGCGCTGGATGAAACGCCCATCCCTGCCGGGTCGAAAGGACGGATCTTCTTCGTCAACACGGAGGATCAACGCGCCACATCGCCGCAGTATATCGGCAAGAAGAAGATCCTTCCCTTTAACGAAGCAAATGCTAAACGGGTGGCGGAATGTGTGAAACATGCATTACTGAACGGCACGACAGCAATTTCTGATATCCTGGTAGTAGCGCCGCCGAGCGGACAGACGATGTATCTGCGTGAATATTTACGAGCACATCAACTGAACGATGTCGAAATAACTCCGCTTGGTTCTATCCGGTTGTGTTCCAAACGGGCGGTGATCTTCGATCTGACCGTCGCGGGAATAGATTTCACGCTACGCACGATTGACGACAGGAAAACCGGACTGGTGCACATTGCCGATACGTTCAACACACTGTTCTCTACCGTAACGGATGACCTGTATATTATCGGCGATCTTTCCCATTTCCGGAACAAGTATAAAGGACGCTTCATTGCAACGCTGCTGGAGAAAGTGTTAACCGTGCGGGAAAATGAAGCAGCCATCTTCAGCGCATCGCGCCGATTTGACGATCTTGCCGCCGATATCCGGACTAAAGTGATCTATGCGACGGCAGAGGAAAAACTACAGGCCGAATACAAATCCAAATTAGAACAATCGAAATCTTCCTCGCTTGATGCATCAAAGTCCGCTCCCGTTAATACTGTTGCTGCGGCGGATAAGAAGTTAAAGAACGACGTACGGAATGCCTGCTTACGTGTATTGGCCCGACGCGAGATGATCAACCTTATCGCTCAGTATCTCGGCGCATTCCCGCTCTATAAGACGACGGTAGAAACGCAGAAATATGCAGAAGTGCTTCCGGAGTACGACTGCGAGAATGAAAATGATTTCAAGCTGGTAATGGATATGTGGAATCTGCTCATCTATGAAACGAGCGACGTGCAGAAAGCGGAGCACCCGTTATTTCAGAAAGCGAAAGTGGATTCCAAAGTGCCGATCGATTTACAGCAGATCCACTCCTTCTATCATTCGGACCTGGAGATGGTGGTGGAAGAAGGAAAACACCGGCTGGCGCAAAGCATTCAAAAGATCTTCAACGATTGCATCGGCAGGAAACCGGTCACCCCTGTGGACTGGATGAACGCCTACATCGTGTTCCTGAACCGCATGGCAAAATACCTCGATACTATCATCAATCAGATCCGCGCGTAATAAATTCATCTCACGCAAAGACGCGAAGAGAATGTACCGTCTCGCTCCGAAGCTCCGTCTGGGAACGTTTATTTAGCGCAACTCCGTTGCGTATTACTTATTACAAAGCGGAACGTAGCTGTCGTCTGAATTTCAAACAAAATCTGGGAACGAGACTTAAAACAGATTTCTTGCCCTGTCCTAAAAAAACGCTCTTGTGGATTCAGGCTTACGCCGGAATGACACATGTTAGCTTTCTCGTTGACGAAAACAGTTTATTTGTCCCGCCAGTAAAAAGAGTTTGTGGGAGAATTAACAATGACTATTATACACCATTCTTCTGTGCCGCTGTGTCTCTGTGGGTATTCTCTTCCCTAACTTCACTGAATGTAAAATACCTGAAAAACAATTCCTTCATATCACGTATTTGCGTGATACTCAGTCGCAACAGACAACCGGACAGACAATTCTTCATTGCAATTCAGTTTGATTTGTGCTACTTTGCATCGACATTTTTTTCATTCTATTGTCATTTTCCCGGGTTTTTGCGGTTGGAACGGAGCAGGGTGCCGCCACACACCAATAAATTACGTGGATCATAACCCCGGAATAATGACCTAAACATTCGTGCCATGGCAGAAGAAGCGACACCGGAGCAGACTCCGGAACAACAACCGGAACAGCAGCAAAACAATCCAAAACGGGAGAACCCGTTCCGCCGGAAAAATTTCCGGGGTAAATTCCCCCGCCCGCAGCGCAGACCAGAATCGGAATTTCCCTCACTAGAAAAAGCGGATGAACTTCCCGCTTCCATCTTCGGGGAAGAAGCAACAGGAGAGAAAAAGGAACCGCCCGTCCAGCAGCAACCACCGCAGCAGCGTCAGCCGCATCAACCGCGGCAGCCTCACCAGCCGAAACCGCAGCAGCCACAGCATCAGCAGCAACGGAGAGAACCCCAGCAGCGTGGCGGAGTGACTGTTTCCGTTGTGATCCCGCTGTTGAACGAAGAGGAGTCGCTGCGCGATCTGCATGAACAACTGAAAAGTTCCCTTGCCCGCGTCGGCGGCAATTATGAGTTGATCTTTGTGGACGACGGTTCGACCGACAACTCCTTTAAAGTACTGCGCGAATTGAAATCGCGGAATCCCCGCGTGAAGGCGGTCCGCTTTCGCCGCAATTACGGCAAGAGTGCAGCGCTGATGGTCGGCTTCCAAAAGGCGCAGGGTGAATTCGTCATCACGATGGATGCCGATCTGCAGGACGATCCGGCAGAGATCCCGAACCTGATCAAGGAACTCCGTGCCGGCAACGATGTCGTCTCCGGCTGGAAGAAGAAACGGAAAGATCCGCTCGGAAAAACGATCCCCTCGAAATTTTTCAACTTTGTCACCGCGAAGGTCACAGGCATTAACATCCATGACTTTAACTGCGGACTCAAAGGATATAAAAACGATGTCGTGAAAAGCGTGAATGTGTACGGCGAACTGCACCGGTACATTCCGGCGCTCGCCCACTGGCTCGGCTTCCGTGTCGGGGAAACAGTGGTGAACCACCGTCCGCGTCGGTACGGCAAAACGAAATTCGGCATGTCCCGCTACTCACGCGGATTTTTGGATCTGCTCACCGTCGTCTTCACCACACGGTACTTTACGCGGCCTCTGCATCTGTTCGGAGGATGGGGTATCTTGTCTACCATCGCAGGATTGGCCACGAGTGCATGGCTGGTGTACGAAAAATATGTCAACGGACTGCCGTTGAGCAACCGTCCTCTCTTCATTGTTGCACTCATCATGATCATCCTCGGTGTGCAATTCGTGTCGATGGGCTTGCTCGGGGAACTGATCACGAAGAACCAGCAGCTGGAAAAGGAATATTCCATCCGCGAAGAGATCAATTAACAGATGTTCTATCGATCGTATCACGGAGAGACGCAGCAATTGCGTCTCTACCGTTTTAAACAATTATGAAAATCCTCCTATTTGGTCCTGCATATCCTCTCCGCGGCGGCATGGCGCATTTTATCGCGCTGTTGTACACGGAGCTGACGAAACGCGGTCATGAGGTGGAGATCATCAACTTCAAACGGCAATACCCGAAAATCCTCTTCCCAGGCAAAACACAGGAAGAGAGCGGCGAAGCGGGCATTCCTGTGCCGAGTACTGTGTTGATTGATTCCATCAATCCGTTCAATTGGATCTGGCAGGGATTGAAACTCCGGAACCGCCGTGCGGATCTTGTTATTTCCACGTTCTGGCTTCCGTTCCTCGCGCCAAGCACCGGTACGCTGCACATGCTGTTGAGGAGGGGAAAAACAAAAACACTCACCATCCTCCACAACCTAATCCCGCATGAAAAGCGTCCGGGGGATATCATGTTCACCCGATGGCTGACGATGTTCACTGACTATTATATAGCACAGTCCGCTTCGGTAGAAAAAGATCTGCAGCAGTTCGTCCCCGGCGCAAAATACAAACGCGTGGCGCTGCCGATGTTCTCGCTGTTCAAAGAGCGAATCCCGAAACAGGAAGCAAAAAAGATCCTGAACATTACTGATGAAAAAGTGATCCTCTTTTTCGGCTACATCCGTCCTTACAAAGGATTGCATGTGTTGATCGATGCCGTGAAGATCCTGAAAACGCGGATGAATGTGCGGCTGCTCGTCTGCGGGGAATTCTATGGGGATGAAGAAAAATACCGGGCGCATATGAAAGAGGCCGGTATTGAGGATTGTACTACAGTGATTTCTGATTATATTCCCAATGAGAAAGTGCATGTGTACTTTTCTGCGGCGGATGTGGTCGTTCAGCCGTACATTTCAGCAACGCAAAGCGCCATTGCGCAAATCGCCTATTTCTTTTCATCGCCGATCATTGCCACTGCGGTCGGCGCGCTGCCGGAAGTAGTGATCAATGAAAAAACGGGTCTGATTGTGCCGCCGAACAACCCGGAAGCCCTGGCGAAAGCTATCCAGCGGTTCTACAATGAGAAAATGGAACAACGGTTGATGGAAGGTGCGGGTGAAGAGCGGAAGAAATATTCGTGGGAAGCGATGGCGGTGGCGATAGAACAACTAACAGCAATGGATAATGGGTAATTGATAATGGATACTATGTTATCCAGTGATCAACCCGCCATTATCAATTATTCATTATCAATTATCAATTGATCTTTTATGCAATACGATCCCATTAAAAACGTTATCGGCGATGTCGCAAAGAAGGCGACCTTCCTACGGAAATTCTTCTACTGGCTGCTGGGTGTGCTGTTTCTCCGCACCTGGTATGTGAAACGGGCTCTTCGAGATCTGCTTGCCAACAAGAACGGCGCTTTCGAATTGTTTGACGCTGGAAGCGGATTCGGACAATACTCCTACTACATTGCGAAACATTTTCCTTCTGTGAAGATCCACGCGATCGATGTCAAAGAGGATTATATCGCCGACTGTAAACAGTTCTTCCCCGCAGCCGGCATTACCAATGTAAACTTCGGCGTAGAAGACCTGACTGTACCCACACACAACGAGCGGTTCGATTTCATTCTCTCCGTCGACGTGATGGAACATATCGCGGACGATGTGCAGGTGTTTAAGAATTTCTACGCAGCGTTGAAGAACGGCGGTCGGCTGCTTATCCACACTCCCTCCAATCTCGGAGGATCGGATGTGCATCAGGAAGGGGATACCAGTTTTGTGGAAGAACATGCACGGGATGGATACTCCGTTGATGATATCACGAAGAAATTGGCTGGCGCAGGTTTTACCATGCTGTACACCCGCTATTCGTACGGCACGTTCGGCACGCTTGCCTGGCGCCTCGTGGTAAAATATCCGCTGCTGATGGTAAACTCCAGTAAGCTTTATTTTATCGTGCTGCCGTTCTATTATCTTGCCACACTCTGGTTTTCGCTGCTCCTAATGTGGATCGATTACAACTCCACCAATTCCCGGGGGACCGGATTATTGGTGGCAGCGGAAAAGATCGTGTAAGGATTGTTCCTTTTTATCGGTTAACACTGGCAACTATTTTCTTTTTAAAGTTTTTCCGGCAGGTATGTTTGGTTGCAGTTGAAAATATGTCACAGCAAACCTGCCGTTCTTCACTTCCCCCTGCACGTTCGCCGTTTTGATTGCATTGCAAAACCCATTCTTCTCGTGGGCGTCGCCATGTGCATCAATATCCGTCCCATCGACAAAATAGCAGACGTCGTTGATACGGACTGCAAGATCACATCCATTCCCCCGCATGTTGAATTGACACTCTCCACAAGCCACTTCTGTAACAATTATCTTTTTACTGGTATCCGGAATTGACATGGAGATCATCTTTTCCTGTGCAGCAGCAACAACTACCAGAACACAACCGAAGAACAGCATAAAACACTTGTTCATATTTCTCCTGAACTTAGAATCCTTTTAATCTCTTTGGGTATAATCCCCCGGAAAGAATTGTTACTGTTATCATGAATAAAAATAGTAAATTCTTCTGTATTCACAAATTCTCCGAAAAAATCCGCAACGGCGGTTGACCATATTGCAGAGCCGTAATTCAATCTGTTATTTCTCTTGAATTCTCCTTACCTTGGAAGTGCACAATGGTACTACCCTCATTTGTTTATTGACTACCTATGGAATCACTCTTCTCCCTTCTTGCACAAAATAAATTATTGCTCCTGTTTTCCATTATAGGCATCGGTTTTCTTCTCGGACAGATCAAAATCTTCGGTTTCAGCCTTGGCGTTGCTGCTGTTCTTTTTATCGGCATTGCATTCGGTGCGCTGGATAAGCGGCTTATCTTACCGGAAGAAATTTATATTGTTGGCCTGGTGCTCTTTGTCTATTCTATCGGATTGCAGTCGGGTCCGAGTTTCTTCTCAACCTTCAACAAAAAAAGTCTTCGCGCAAACATTTTCGTCGTCATCGTCTTATTCGTAGGAGCAGCTATAGCGGCACTTTTTTCACAGCTGTTCGGATTCGACACGCCGAAAGCGGCCGGCATTTTTTGCGGCGCGTTGACGAACACACCGGCACTGGCAGCATCCGTTGAGGCGGTAAAATCGTACACCGCTCAATATCCTGCGGAACTGCGGGAAACGATGTTGAGCGCACCAGTCATTACGTATGGACTTACGTATCCGTTCGGCGTTCTCGGTGTGATCCTTTGGTTCTATGTCTTCACAAAATGGTTCAAGATCGATTTCGCGAAGGAAGAAGCGGAACGCTCAAAAGAATCCGGAATTAGTTCCATCCAAGCACAGACGTTCCTTGTCACCAATCCCGCAGTCATCGGCAAACGAGCGGAGGATGTGCTGAGCCTGATCGAGCATCGCCGCTTCGTACTGAGCCGGTATAAACGGGGAACCACCGTCAACATCATCCTTCCCGATACCGTTTTCGAAAAAGAGGACATGATCGCCGCCGTGGGCACGGCGGATTCGCTGAAGCGGGCGCAGATCGTGCTTGGTGAACCGGCAACGGAACAGCTGACCCTGGACAACGCAGGATTCGAATACCGGCGTATGTTCGTCTCCAATGAAGAGGTCGTCGGCAAACAGATTCACGACCTGCATCTGGAAAAGGAATACGGCGCAACCATCACCCGGCTCCGCCGCGGCGATGTCGATTTCGTCCCATCGCCGGATACCGTGCTGGAACTCGGCGACCGCGTCCGTGTAGTTACCCGTCACGAGAACATCGAACGGATCACAAAGCTCATGGGCGATTCCATGAAATCAATCTCCGAAACTGATTTTCTTTCCATTTCCCTCGGCATCGTCATCGGCGTGTTCGTCGGCATGATGCCGATTCCGCTGCCGAACGGCTCTACCTTTAAACTGGGATTTGCGGGTGGACCGCTGATCGTTTCGCTGATTCTGGGACGGCTGCAGCGTACCGGCTCCGTCACCTGGACGATGCCGTTCAGCGCTAACCTGGTGCTGCGGCAGATCGGACTGGTCTTTTTCCTTGCCGGTATTGGCGTAAAAGCAGGACAGGGATTCGGAACAACGTTCCAGTCCGAAGGATTGTTCGTCATTTCTGCCGGTGCAATACTGACAACGATAATTTCGTTCTTGACTATATCCATCGGTTATAAATATCTTCACCTTCCCATGTCGGCCGTCATGGGGGTTGCAAGCGCATTGTCGACACAACCAGCAGCATTGGCATACGCCAATCAGCATGTGCAAAACGATCAGCCGAATATGTATTATGCAATGGTGTATCCCGCGTCGATGATCACGAAGATCATCCTGGCGCAAATGATTGTGACGGCTTTATGGTAACATCCTTAGGGGGATTGGCTATGAGAACATTTGTATTTCTGCTTCTCTCGGTATCGGCGCTCCTTTCAGCGCAAAATCCATTCGAAGCATATACGCTTTCCAAACAGCGGCTGGTGGAAAAGGATACGGCCGGGTATTTCTATCTTGCCGAACAGGCGTACACTCTTGCTCCATTTAATTTGGAAATCTCGTTGAACTATGCCCGCGCCTGCGTAACAATGGGAAGGTATACTCGCGCATCGAACCTGTTGCAGTTCATCGCCGATATCGGATTCGATTACGGCGTGGAAAATGATTCATCGTTCGCACCATTATGGAAACAGAGCCGCTTCAAACAGATCGTATCGAAAGCAAAAGAACATTCCACGCTCACTGCCAGCAATTTTGCTTTTGCCGTTAAAGAAAAAGATTTTATTCCGGGCGGGATCGCCTATGATCCGCGCCAGCAGAAATTTTACCTCGGCAGTATCTATAAACGGAAGATCGTCGGTGTGCAGATGGACGGCACCGTCTTTGATTTCATCGGCGAATCGCAAGACGGATTGTACAGCCCTACGAGCATGAAGATCGATGCCGCACGGAATCATTTATGGGTTGCCGGTACGCTCGGCAATCCCCGCGCCAAGGGGATGAACGAGAATGAAGCCGAACAATCGGCAGTGTTCCAGTTCGATCTTGGAACACACCAGCTCATTAAAAAATACACACTCACCGATACTGTGAAGCACCGGTTCAACGATCTCGTCCTCGCCGGCGGATCGGTATACGTCACGGACGGAAAAAGCGGAACGATCTATATCATCAACAAAGAAACACAGACCATCGCGCCGCTCTACCGGTGGGAATGGATACTGTTCCCCGAAGGAATCACTGTGTCGTCTGATCAAAAATATTTGTTTGTGGCACACTGGGCGGGAATCGGAAGGATCTCCATTGCAGATACACAGGCGGTGAATCTACAGACGAAACAGACCACGACACTGACAGGAATTGATGGTCTTGCATTCTACGAAAATAACCTTATTGCCGTGCAGAATGCCGCCGGACCGCAGGCACGCGTTATGAAATTCGAGCTGAACAAGCAAATGGATGCGGTAACCAAAGCAACCGTGCTGGAATCGCAGAACCCGCTGTATAACCTTCCGACAACCGGAACGGTTGTGGACGATGAATTCTATCTGATCGCGAACAGCCAGCTGAAGAATTTCGATGCGCAGGGAGCGATCTTCCCGCAGGAAAAACTGCAGCCGACGTACATATTAAAATTGAAGCTGAACGCAAAAGAATAGTTCGAAAACACTGGGAACAATAAAAACCCTTGCTACGCAAAATGCGTAACAAGGGTTTTTTATTTGACAGCTATGGTGAGACCGTTAACCTTGTAAAGATTTAGCAACACGTTCCAGAAATCTTCACAAGGTTTCATTCATAATCGTTTACTGATTATCCACAACGTTTTCAATTGCTGATTGAATTGTCGGCGAAACCTTTCCGAGGAAATCATAACCGGTAATCGCTTCAATGGCATCCACGCTTACGCGGAATGTTTTCCAGTCTGCCGTGCGGCTGATAAGCGCGTTGTTGTTCGGCATATCAACAGCAATTACCCGCGTAGTGGTTGTCACTCGGCCGAGATCATCCGTTCCTTCATCCAGCACGACAACAATCTTCCACGTATTCGTGGGAACATTCACATGTCCGCCGTCGATCGTACCCTGTGAGCCGTATCCGCCGGAATAGATGTAGAGCTCTTTTCCTGCAGTTACCAGTGTGCGCAGATAGTTCTCCATATTCGCCCACGGTCCCTGATTGTTGTTCGGCGCTTGCGGCACCATGTTTGTCATAAGGAATGTGGCGGAATTATCCGGAACACTTGAGGTTCGGTCAGCAGAAGGACACATATGACCGCGGTCGTATCCGCTTCCGCTGTAACTTGTGGAGCCTACCTGATACCAGCCGACAGGAAGCGTATTGTCTGCGCGGAAATCATCCTGCCGTGCTGTGCTTCCCAGCCATGATGCATTTAAATGCCAGGCAACCCAGTTTGCAGTCCCTTTGTCGCGGTAATAGGAAAGGACATACTGCGGTTTTTCCATCAAATAGTTCGTTGTCAGATTGACATCGCTGGCGGCATTGCTCGGATTGCCAAGGATCGTATGTTCGCTAGTAGATGTCGTCGTATCGGTTCCCCCGCCTCCACCACCGCCGCCATACGTAGTGAGGTTTGCGGTGAGCGAATACGCCGTTGATGTGCTGGAACCGGATGTTGACAGTACTTCGATATAATACGTTTCGTTCGTAGTCGAATTATAGGAAATGCTTTCAGAAACGCCCGCCACATTCGCAGAGCTTGCCACTGTTGTTCCGGCAGAATTGAGAAGAAGAAGATCGTAATTCACACCCGCAGGCACTGTTAAGCCGAGTGAAATAGTCTGCGTTGACGTTGCGGAGAGTGAAAAGAAATCGACATCGGAAATGGTGCTGACCAAACCTGTCTGCGTTGCCGGAACTGTCCCGACAGGATTCGCCGACGCCGTGGTGTTATTCGGTTCCACTTCTGTTACTGTCGGTGTCGTTGCGTAATCGGAGATGTTGACCTCGTCAAAATTCAAACGGACGGATGTGGTGCCGGTAGTCTTCCGGATCTCAAACCGGATAGTGCCGGCAATATTCACTGTAAACGATGCCGTTGCAAGTGTCGTTGATGTGGTCGTGATGGTTGAACCAGTCTGTGTCCACGTTGAACCGCTATTGGTGGAATACCAGAGCTGCCAGGAGCTATTCGCATCCGTTCCATATTTCGCATGTTGAACGGTCACGATGCCAGCGCCGTTGGTCCGGTCGAATTTCATCGTTAATTTTCCTGTGCTCTGAATGCGGGCACTCTTCGTACCAACCTTGCGGTCGCTTGTGGATGTGCCGAGCAGTGCGTTATTGAAATTCCAAATGCCGGAGCTCAATGTAACATCCGCTGTCGTATAAGAGGTTTTTGTACCGGTTTCAAATGATTCCCATGCAGTGCTTCCGCCGCCGCTTCCGGCATAGTCGTTGATCACAAAATCATCGAAGTTCACACGGTTCGTTGTTCCGTCTGTTTTTCGAATTTCAAATCGTATTGTTCCGGTTATATTCACGGTAAACGACGCCGTTGACAATGTGGTGGACGATGTCGTAATCGTTCCGCCGGTCTGCGTCCACGTGCTTCCACTGTTGGTGGAATACCACAGTTGCCATGTTGAGTTTGCATCCGTCCCGTACTTTGCATGCTTCACCGACACCACTCCCGCGCCATCCGTCCGGTTGAATTTCATTGTTAGTTTACCACTGTTGCGTGTACGAACACTTTTTGTTCCGTTCTTCGGATCACTTGTGGAAGTACCAACCAATGCTTCATCCAGCGTCCAAACACCGGAGCTGAATGTGACATCGCCGACAGCATACGCAGTTTTGGTTCCCGCCTCAAAAGTTTCGGAGACCGTCACGGCAGCGTGCATCTGATTCGCTGACTCGGTCGGGACTTTTTGCGATGCGGATGTTGGAGGTTCAATGGGAGACTGTTGACACGAAGGTATTGCGAGAAGGAGGATGGCGGTGAAAACTACCGCCAGAGCGCGAGAGAAACTGTTCATAGTATCCTCTTGGTTGTTGATGGGGTTGATAGATTAGTTTAAATCGAACGTGCAAATATATATAAACCAACATGTTTTGTAAAGTGCGGAATATATTATTTTTTTGTTGCGTTACTGTGAAGGGTTACACGCTATTTCATGTCAATGCGGCGTTCGATAGAAGATTGGATTGGAAGGAGAAGTCGGGAATAAAAATCATATCCGGTCAACGATTCAACTGAATCGATACTGACGCGATAGGATTTCCAATCATCCCCCTTGGAGATGAGCGAGTTGGTGTTCGGCATAATCACTGCGATGGTTCTTGTTGAATCTGACACGCGGCGCAGATCGTTTTCACCTGCATCCAGAACGAGAATTGTTTTCCACGTCCGTTCCGGTATCTGTACGCGGCCGCTGTCCAGATATCCCAGATCACCATTGCCGCCGCAATAGATGTACAACTCTTTTCCCTCCTTCACCAGATCGCGGCAGTAATTCTCAAGCGAAGCCCATGGGCCCTGATTGTTGTTTGGCGCTTGCGGAATCATATTGGTCATGAGAAATGTAATGGAGTTGTCTTCCTGCGTATTCGTACGGTCCGCGGATGGACACATATGTCCCCGGTCATAACCGCTATGACGATAGCTGCCTTCGTGCACATGATACCACTGTTCCGGCAGCGTGCTATCCGCACGGAAGTTGTTACTCCGCCTGATCGGTCCCAGCCACGTACTGTCGGTGTGCCATGCCACCCAATTCGGAATGCCGGAGAATCGGTTGTAGGAGTGGACAAACTGATGCTTCACCATTAAATAATTTTGTGAGGATAGTGTATCCATAACCGCCCCGCTGGGATTACCCAGAGCAAGATGTTCAGCAAGGAATCGATTCTGCTGTTGCGATACGAGAGGCGACGTCGACACTATGGCCAGTACGAACAATATCTTCATCTGTTTCGTCATACGGTAAGATAGTAAAAAATTGGAAGAATGCTCGGTTCAGCGGATTTTCGCATGTTGTAACTCCCTCTAAGATTTTTTATCTTTCACTATAATAGAAAGGAATTTTTGCAGTATGATGAAGCGTGGAATAGTATTGTGTGCAGCAGGATTGATTGTCATTCTTACCGGTTGTTCATCCGTGAAAGAAAGTGCAGTGCAGCAAAGTGATCCGCATACCGCCAGACAAGTCAGCGAGCAGGACCGTTCTACGGCGATGCAGTTGTTCATTGACGGTTCGCTGAAAGAAAGCAAAGGACAATTTGCTGAAGCAATTCTTGATTACCAGGATGCGTTACGATACGACCACGATCCGGCGATTTTTTTTGCGTTGGCAAAAAGTTATGCACAGTTGCGCCGGTACCAGCCTGCGGAGGAAAATGCTGCAAAGGCGATCGCCCATGAGCCGTCAAAAGTGGAATACCGCGAAGTGCTCGCTCAGATCTACATCAATTCCGGCCAGTTCGAACGGGCCGCAAACGAATACCGTACAATTCTTTCACTTGATCCGAACAATCCCACGGCAACATACACCCTTGCCCAATTATTGGAACGGGTAAAACCGATGGAGGCGCTGGAATTGTACCAATCCCTTATTGCCCGCCAGGGACCGACATGGGAAGTAATGCTGCAGATCGCTCAACTGAATTCTACGCTGCAGCGGTATGATAAAGCAGCGGAAGCGTTCGAGCAGATGGTAAAACTCGATCCGGGAAATCTGGCGTTGAAACAGAACCTTGCAGAGATGTATATTCGCATCCGAAAATTCGACAAAGCACGCACCGTACTGACCGATGTGCTCGAAAAAAACCCGGACAATGTTATGCTTCGTGCTACGCTGGCGGATGTGTATCTGCAGGAGAACGATTGGAATGCAGCGAAACGAGAATTGAAGACGGTGCTGAAAGCTGACTCTCTTGATCCCGACACTCATCTGCGGATCGGCGTAGCATTTTATGCACAAACAATCCGGGACACCTCCGTTATTCCCGATGCCATTGACGTGTTCAAACAGTATGAAAAGAATTATCCCACAGATGCCCGCCCATACGTTTTCCTTGGTGTATTATACCGCGGTATCAAAAACGATTCCATTGCGGAGCGCTATTTTACGCGCGCAACCCAAGCGGCAAACTGGAACGGCGATGC
>Ga0172379_10006840_pt1 | contig 15075 bp, 16 predicted proteins | sample GrowelOW334metaG_FD_119756 | JGI IMG/M metagenome (GOLD analysis project Ga0172379, IMG submission 119756) | Groundwater microbial communities from an aquifer near a municipal landfill in Southern Ontario, Canada - Groundwater well OW334 metaG | ecosystem: Environmental > Aquatic > Deep...
AGCAGTAATACCATCGCGAGTACCGGTAATTTTGAAATCCATGCCACCAGGACCATCTTCGACATCTTGTAGATCGGTCAAAACTTTCCAGCGTCCTTTTTCATCACTAGCTAGACCCATCGCAATACCAGCAACTGGTTTTTTGATAGGTACACCAGCATCCATTAGAGCCAGAGTAGATCCGCAAGTGGAGGCCATAGAGCTACTTCCGTTACTACCCAAGACCTCAGATACTACACGCATAGCATAAGGAAAATCTTCGGCACTTGGCAATACTGGCTCAAGAGCACGTTCAGCAAGAGCACCATGACCAATAGCACGATTGCCTGGACCACGAAGCGGACCGGTCTCACCATAGGTGGCTGGGGTATCGCTGTAATGATGCATGTAGCGCTTGGTACCTTCTTCTTCCATAGTGTCTAGAGTTTGCACATCACCAGGAGAACCGAGAGTGACGATAGACAATACTTGAGTATCGCCGCGTTGGAACAAACCAGTACCATGAGTACGTGGCAACAAACCAACTTCTACACTGAGATCACGGATGTCGGTCAATGAACGACCATCCAAACGTTGATCTTTGTTCAAAATTTGTAAAGTAATATATTTCTCAACATAAACTTTTACGCGACCCAAAACAATTTTTTGAATATCTTCAGCCACTTCTTTGGCTTTCAACATTTCGGCAATGGCTTCAGAAAATTTATCAACCATCGCGACGCGTTCTTGACGATTCTTTTTTGGAGTTCCAAAAATCCAATCCTGAGATTTTTCAGCAATAAAAGCATCTACATCTTTTTCAACTGCACGTAAAGCAGTTTCCTTTTCATTTAAATTGGAATGAATGTCCTGTTTTGGTAAACCAACTTCAGCCGTAATTTTGGCAATAAAATCCAAAACTGGTTGTAATTGTTTGGCACCAAATTGAATTGCTTCAACTACTTGGTCATCAGTACATTCTTTACAGCCAGCTTCTACCATGATTACACCATCTGGATTACCAGCTACCACAATATCGACGTCACTCAAAGCACGCTCTTTCAAAGTTGGATTTATTTTCCAAGCTCCGTCCAAACGGCCAATACGCAAACCAGCAATATTTCCTTTCCAAGGAATGGAAGAAATAGACAATACTGTACAAGCAGCTACTAGAGCAGTAATTTGAGAATCATTTTCTCCATCATAAGACAAAGCGGTCAAAATAACCTGAGTGTCATTGCGCATTTGTTCATCAAATAAAGGACGAATAGAACGATCCACCAAACGGCCTGACAGTGTTGCCTCTTCGGTTGGACGACCTTCTCGTTTGATAAAACGACTGCCTTTAATTTTGCCAGCCGCATATAATTTCTCTTCGAAGTTGACCATCAACGGGAAGAAATCAATCCCATCGCGGGTATTTTTACTCATTGTGGCAGTTGCCATAATGACGGTCTCGCCATATTGGACAAGACAAGAAGCGTTGGCTTGAAGAGCCAACTTACCAGTTTCCACGGAGAGCGTTCTACCGCCCCATTCCATGGACCATTTTTTGTTTTCCATACTTTTTCCTTTCGGAAGATGATTCAAGAGCTACAGACCTCAAAAGGTCTATGTGTCCTTGAACCAACTTCACTAAATTAATTAAATAATAATATTTTATTTCGCTTTTTTTGCCCGCGAGGGCAAAAGGATGCGCCTTGGCGCATAACCCGCTCAATTAAAATATTATTATTTAATTATTTTTTTCATTATTCTGTTGTTAAAGGAACGATTCACTGGACGGCTGTTCATTGGTCTATTGATTATCGGGCGAGCCATTGGTCGAGCGACCGGCTGAGCAACAACATGATCAGAAATCAAAAATTTATGTTTTTCTTCACCACCCAAATCAATGAAATCATCCGCTTCTTCTTTTAATCTTCCAGAGGACGTATTACCAAAAGCCATTACTTCTACTTGTTTTCCTTGATTTTGTAAATATTCTACTAACGGTAAATAGTCACCATCACCAGATACCAATATAATGGTATCCAAACTTGGAGATAAACGAATCGCATCTACTGTAATACCGACATCCCAGTCCGCTTTCTTTTCACCGCCATAAAAAATCTGTAATGGTCTGGATTTGGTTTCAATACCTAGATTGTACAACGCATCAAAAAACGGTTGTTCTTCTTTACCTTCGGTACTGACCACATAAGCAATCGCACGAATTAATTTACGACCAGCCGTGGCTTCTTTTACAATGTTACCAAAATTCACTTTCATATGAAAAAGATTTTTGGCACTATAATACATATTCTGTACATCAATAAACACCCCAACGCGTTGTTCGGGGTGTTTTAATGGATGAGTTTTTTTATTCATGAGTAGTTTCATCTCCTTTTTCTATTAAGTCGGCTTCCAAATCTTCTTCAACTTCTTCAATGGATTTACCCGGCTTGAGAACTGCTCTTGGAGCTTTTAATTTGAGCTTTTTAACTAAATTTTCGTAACTTTCTGCATTTTCTTTCTTCAAATAACGCATCAAACGACGACGAGCACTAACTTTACGCAATAAACCACGACGAGAAGAATGATCCTTTGGATGACTCTTCAAGTGGCCAATAAGTTCGTCAATTTCAGCGCTCAATATAGCGATTTGCACTTCGCTACTGCCAGTATCTCCGGCATGGGTCTGAAATTTCTTGATAACACTCTGCTTTTTTTTGATATCTAACATACATGCATAATATTTACCGAGCTTTGCCAAGGCATGTCTTGGCCAGTTCGGACCCCTTTCAGGTATATTTAAAACTATCTCAGTATAGCCGATTACGGGTTTTGTGTCAATAGATTAAAAACTCTTTATTATTTATACAATTAATATATAATTTATTACAATATTCATTTACTGTTAGTCCCATCAAAAAATTACTACAACTTTTCTCACAGGTCTTATATTTTAATCCGCCCTCCAATTTAGCTGCACAATCATTATATTGAGCATCAAAACCACCAATTTTATACTTTTGGCATTGATCCCAAATATCTTGGTTGAGCGTGTCCAAACAATCTTTGTGACATAAATTAACATTGATATTTTGTTCAGCAGGACAATCTATTTTATAATCTTTAACACAGACATCAAAATCTGATTTTAATAAACACTTATTAAGACCACCCTCGACCCATATGCGAGCAAATCCGGCCTTCTCACATTTAGCTTTTGGACTATTATCACAAACATTGGTAGTTAAGTTGCAAACACCTTTTCCAGAATCACAAACTGCATCAGAACCACATTTCCCAACAGGGAAATAACAATGGACCAGAAAATTACCACTACACGACGGATCTGTTTCGACAATAGATGTGCCAAAACCAGATGGAACTTGACCTTCAAAATAACACTTGCCTAAATTATTTGGTCCACAAGCATTTCCAACATTTGAAACAAATTCACAAGTATTCATCGGCGAACAAAACTTTCCAGCTTCGCACTGTTCGTTCTTTACACACCCGGCCTGACATTTGTTTAAAGGATCGCAATAAAAACCTGAGCCACATGGAGGATTACACCCTTGTGACTGTGTCGCTGCCACGCAAGTACCGTTTATACATTGCCCTTCTGAACAATCTTTCTCACTCAGACATTTACCTGCCTCAAAACCACACTTTCCAGCAGTACAAACACCGCTCGCACAATCAGCAGGAATCACACAAACTTCTCCACCAGGTAATTTTTCCTGTATGCTATTTTCAATTGGTATCACATTTGGATTGCTTGATAAACTCTTAAATACTAAATTCGTTACCGCATAAGACATGGCGACTATAGCCATTCCAATCACTGCGGCTTGTAAGGCCTCTCTTGCTTTGGTTACGTGCTCTTCATTGCCCATAGCTGTCAACCATCTAATACCAGCATATAAAGCCACTGCAAAAAATATGTATCCGACTACAGACAAACCAATATTAATAATCCTTTGAGCCGAATCTGTCACCGAAGCACTAACTCCGGTTGTAGAATAGCCAGCTTTACCGGCAAATTCCTTTAACATATACTGGGCGTTGGCAGTGTCGGAAACTAAAGAAAATAAAAATAAAAACAGAAAAATACCACTTACTATCAATTTAATATTTTTTTGCATATTTAATGGTTAATTGACGATATTATATCACACCTTGATTTTTCTGTAAAAATGAGATAAACTGCACACAGGTCTTGGCCCCGTAGTTCAATGGATAGAACGAAAGCCTTCTAAGTTTTAGATCTAGGTTCGATTCCTAGCGGGGTCACCAAACTTGTAAAATATTTATTTTCGTGATATAAATAAGCCCGAAGTCAATATTGGGGTGGCTATAGTTTAGTGGTAAAACTGCGGTTTGTGGTACCGCTATCGAGAGTTCGATTCTCTCTAGCCACCCCAATGAGGATTTCTATCCTTATTCTCTTCTTTCCAAAATAAAAAATATGAAACTAAGCGTGGTCATACCAGCACACAATGAGGAAAAACTCATTGGCGATTGTTTGAATTCCATTTTAAAAGAAATAGATGGCAAAAATTACGATATAGAAATTATCGTGGTAGACAATGCTTCTACTGACAAAACTAGAGAAATATTAAATTCTTTTCCACAAATTAGAATAATCGAAGAACCAAAAAAGGGGCTGGTCCTGGCTCGACGAGCTGGATACCTTGCCTCTTGTGGCGATTTAATTGCCAACATAGATGCAGACAATCTTGTTACCGAAAAATGGTTCCAAAAAGTATTCAATGAATTTTCAAAAAATAACAAATTGGTAGGATTAAGTGGTCCGATTATTTATTACGATTTATCAAAATCTGTTAATCTGATAGTTCGCACGTATTATTATCTTGGTTTTATAATTTATTTAATCAACCGACATCTTCTTAAGATTGGATCCCTATTGCAAGGTGGTAATTTTGTTATCAAAAAAACTGCGTTGGATGCCATTGGCGGATTTAATTTAAAATATGATTTTTGGGGAGAAGATGCAGATTTGGCCAGACGATTAATAGCCGCTGGTGACGTAAAATTCACTTTTAACTTACCAATCCATTCCTCTGGAAGGAGATTAAAAAAAGACGGTGTAATAAAAACCGGTTGGTTGTATATGATAAATTATCTATCAACTATATTTTTTAAAAAACCTTACGAAACCATAGCTCGAGATTTTAAAGATAATTTAAATAAAATAAAATAAAATAAAAATATCCTGATAAAAATTATCAGGATATTTTTTAATAAATTATTATTTAACAACCAATTCCGGTGATCTCATTACATGGCTTATATGGTTTAGGAGTAATTAGGAGAGTATTATCATAATTACCTGGTTGAGCACGAGCAATATAAATAATAAACTGAGTAATACCATAAGCAGATAATACAATAATCAAACCAATAACTCCTTGAAAAAGTAATTTTTTCGCTTTTCCCACTGATTCTTCATTACCTCCGGCAGTCATCCATAAAACTCCAGAATATACCACTAATACCAAAAATACTGTACCAATTAAAGACAAAGCAATTTTAATAACATCAACTATAACTTGTCGTGGATCTTTGGCTTCACCCAAACTAGAAGCTCCAGCGGCCGCTCCGAGCTGTTTGTTCATTTCAGCTTTCAGATCAGCTGGAGCTGCAGTTACCGAACTCGCTACACTTAATACAAAAAACAAAACCATTACAAAACTCAACAATTTTTTTATAATATTCATAAAATCAAACTTTATCTTTTACAATTTATCTATTACAAAAGCAGTAATAGAATAAGCGCCCAAAGTTATTATCAGACCAATTATAGCCATTTTTAATATACCAGTTGCTTTGGTTACGCTCTCTTCGTTGCCACTAGCGGTCATCCACAAAATACCGGCATATACTACCAACACCAAAAATATTGTCCCTACTAAAGATAGGGCTATTGAAATATACTTACCTACAGTTTTAGACATTGTATATTTATCAGTACCACTATCAAAACCGGACTTTTCCGCGATGGTACCTGTGTATTGATTGATATTAGGTGCGGCTACAACCAATTGAGGTATCACTAATACTGAAAACAATAATATTAAAATTAATTTTTTCATAAATCTATTACTTACTATTGTAATACTCTACAACAACTAAGATCCCATTGTAAACCATTAGGATCACAAGAGCCGATGTCTTCTGTGGCAGGTGGACAAGTACCCTGCGTACAAACACCACCCATTAATGCTTCACATTTTTCTTTGCCCTGATTAGTCGTACTATTTTTTGCTACTCCATCCTGTCCAACTGTAACTTTACCTGCAGTTTCTTTTAATTCACAACATGTTTTAGCGCCACCAGCACAAATTCCGATAGCAGAATCAAAGGGGTCTTCATCTCCCAATCCAGGAGGATCGCAAGGGTCGCCCCCATTTGCTTTGCTATCAATACACATGCCCCCTTGTTTTTGACAATCAAAACCACCGCCTGTACCAGGAACTGTATCACTCTCCGTTTGACTACCGCTACCACTACCGCCGCCGCCATTTCCACTCAAACTACCTGTCACAAATGCCGTAATCGCATACGCACCCATTGTAATAGCCAAACCGATAATTGCCTGAGTAATTATACCTTTGGCTTTGGTCACTTTTTCTTCATTACCACCAGCAGTCATCCACATAATACCAGCATAAACTGCTAATATTAAAAATATTGTGCCAACCAAAGACAAAGCTGCTGAAATAATAGTACTAATAGAAACTGAAATGTCTTTTTCTAAACCGGTAGTATTACCCACTTTTTTTAAATTATTAAAAGCTTCACCAAATTGAGCTGATGCAACCAAAGGAAATATAAAACACGAGATTATAAAAAGTGAAATAATTATTTTTTTCATAATATTCTAAAAAATTACAACTAAGGTTTAGTGGTTACACAACAATTACCATCTGGGCAGGTGCCCTTTGTTGGTTTAAAGGTAGTTGTGCCATCACAAGCAGCTTTATAACATTTACCACTAGCATTTTCAAAACGACATGACGGGTGACAATTACCAGCATTTAACAGACAACTTCCGATTCCTTTTCCGTTTGAATCTTTCCCACAATTCCACAAACCACTTTTCCCAGCCAAAACGACATTTACTGACCAATCTTCTTTTTCTATTTGACATATTGTGCCATCTGTAATAGATGTTTCTTTTGTGCCGCCCCCACCACTTCCACTTCCTTTTAATTTGGTAAAAACAAAATTAGAAACAGCATAAGCCGCTGAAATAATCACCAAACCAATTACAGCAGCAGTCATAATCTCTTTGGACTTGGTTACATCTTCAGTGTTACCCATGGCTTTCATCCACATTATGCCTGCATACAACATTAAAACAAAAAATATTATTCCAATTAAAGAAAGCGCGGCATTTACTATAACCCCAGCCAATTCGGCCATATTTGATGCTCCCCCAACAGTTTTAGACAATGCCCCTTCGGTCGCATTCAAAGCTGCTTCCAAACCATAATCACCTGGACCAGCGGTTTTTACAGATAAAACAACCAAAAAACTGCACACTACAACTGCGATAATAAACATTTTTATTTTCATAAAAAATTCCAATGAAAATATTTTATTGAGCAAAGAAAGAATTTTTTCCTTTCTCTGATCAATAAATAGATGGTGACGCGCTCGCTTATCATGATGTTGTCGACAAAACAAACGCGTCACTATCTTATTTATTTCTAAAAACTATGGTGCTTTATAACCAGTAGCACTTACTAAACTATTGACAATAAAGTTTGTCAAAGCCCAAGCCGAGAATATAATTGCCATACCGATTACACCAGAAAAAAGCCATTTCTTAGCTTCTCCAACTTGTTCTTCATTTCCACCTGCTGTCATCCATTTGAAACCGCCCACAAGGACGATGACCACGGCGACGATACCAAGCAAGCCCATGACTGTTTTGATAATTCTGGCAACTGTTACCCTGATATCTTGATTACCCAAACCAAGCTCAGTTCCAAATTCCATTCCCAAAGCAGATGTTGCTGTCTCAGCATTTACTTGTAAAGGTCCAACCAAAGCCAAACCCATAGTAAACACAGTCGTTAATGATAAAAACGTTGCGATAATTTTCTTCATAATGTCACCCCCCTTCCAATTGTTGTTTTCATAAAATTATTATAACACATTATCATATGACACACCACTACTGAACTCTTTTAAAATAGACATTTAACACTGGGTTTAAAATCAGATAACTAGCAACCGTAATTATAGCCCCAATCAATGCCCACATCATAGTTTGTGAACCAGATTTTATTTTTTCTGGATTTCCAGCGGACAAAAGCCATGAGCTTGCCCCCCAAAACACCATCAACAACACCACGCCCCCCATTATTCCCAATACTCCTTTAATAATCGTACCAATAATTTGTGGGACATTTTCCGCAGCAATCGGATTTTTTAATTTTACTGGATCAACTGCCAAAACCTGTGTTCCTACAAACAACGTGGCTACCAATAAAAAGGCCATTACAAATTTAATTACTTTTTTATTTATCATAATCAATTAGGCAATAATATCAAATAAAAAATTTACAATCATATAACTTCCTAGCGTAGCCAACACTCCAAGAGTCGTCCAAACTATAATAGTTTGTGCTTTCTTAACATTTTCTGCATTGCCAGCCGCTGTCATCCACAAAAATCCTGCCCAAATATACAAAGCCATGGTAAACATCCCTATTGGAAATATTAAAAAATTTATAAATTTACCAACAAGTTTGAGAATTCCAGCTGCCCCAACCGGCATACCAACAGGATTCAAAGATTTTGCCTCAAGTTGAAGTTGATTAACCTCTTTTGAGGTACCTCCCGAAGGACAGCTCTCTAATAAATTAAATTGGGAATAGCAAGGGTCGGTTTTACACTTCTCTTCACTAATTTTTTTTATGTCAGCCGCAGTTACATATTCATATTTCTTACAAGAGTTATCTTTACAGACACAAAATCCTGTCTTTGGAGTAACTACTACGCTATGACAACATTTTATATTATCTGCTAACCCCACACACAATCCTTTATCGGTAATTTTTGGACTCAAACATTTTGTTTCTTCCACACATGCTCCATCTCCTTTGCCGCTTGGATACTTATCTGTACATTTATCTGCTAAAACAAATTCCGCTGACATCAAAAACCAACCAAAAGAAATCATCACAATTAACAATTTTAAAAAAATCCTATTTTTAAAACTTTTCATAATCATTGAAGTAAAGTAAAACCACTGTTGCTGTTTAGACCAATTAATTCTCCCAAGAAACTTACCAAAACATAACCACTAAAAGCAACCACTAAACCAATCACTGCATTAATAATTGCGCCCGTACCACCTTTTACTTTTTCTGGATTGCCCTGAGATAAAATTAATTGAAAACCTCCATAAACAAATACACCCAACGCTATAGCTCCTATTATACCAAATAAATAATTTACTATCTGAATAGCTAAAGAAACAAATACGGTAATATCTTTACATTCACTCGGTAAAGTATTTTCTCCACATTTTGAAATAAGAGAACTCAAAATACTATTTTCTCCAGACGAACCAGATGAATTGCTTGTTTCTTCTTTGCTCTTCTGTTTTGCCGCTTCTGTTATGCTCTTCAATTTTACTTCCCACTCAGTTTTTTTTGTTGAACATTCATCTGGACTATTGTAAAAAACACATTTAGGTAAATAATTATCTTTAAAAATATTAAGTTTTTGCGCACAATCCGACTCTTGTAGTGCCTGATAACATGTGGACGGAAGAATTGTTTTAAAATTTGTAAATAATGCATTTTCGTCTCCTGATAAATCTGTAGCACAAAGACACCTACTGGAAGCTGGGCCAGAGGGCACGACTGGTGGTGAGACGGGCGTGTAATATTCGCACTTTTCGGCTGCGTTACAAGAAGCAACCAAATGCCACGCTGCAGCTTTTGACAACCCCGAATCAGTTCCAGGACATTTTGTCTGCCCAGTGGGTACCGAACCACTGCATTTATATGTGGGGACAGGCACGACATTAGGTAAGGAAGTTTCTAGATAAGTTCCTCCCAACCCCACAATCATTTTCTGACAACTTTCTTTTGTGGAAAAAACCGTTGTCCCACAACTACTTTCTTTTGTACTTTTACAATTATATGTCTTGGCATAACCCGCCACAGTACACGCATACCAATCAATTTTTGGTGCACTTTTTACTAAATTGCTACACGCTGAATAATCTGAAAAATAAACACATTTCGCTTTATCAAAACCGGGGGCATTAATATATGTATCTGAGACACATGTCACCGCTCCGTCTGGCCAAGTGCACGAAATCCAATCAGCAGATGCACTGCGTACAAACATCAAACTGAATAAAAATAATGTTAAAAATAATGATATCTTTCTCATACTATAACGTCTGATTTATTTTACTCGCGCCTCGATTTAATATTTCTTGTCTCCACTCACTTACTTTATCTGGATTTGGAGCCGGTACTGTCCATTCGGCAATCATATCTTGCACCGCTTTGGTGGCAGCTGCATAATCACGCCCACGATACCAATTTTCCGCAATCAAAATTTGATCTACAAACGGTGCTAATTCCGGTTTATTTTTTTGATCGGCAATATATGTACGTAAAGCAGTTGGTCTTCCTGTTCTGTCTAAATAATTTTTTACCGATTTAGAATGAGTTAAATAATCCACCAATCCCCAAGCCGTATTTTGTTGTTTTGATTTAGCTACAACCGATTGCATCCAATAACTTGTCACATTCACTGGGGCCTCACTATTTAGTTGAAAAAGTGGCAACACACGAAAATCTAATTGCGGAGCACGCGCTTTTATTTGTGCATAATGATAACTATACCCAAAGAAAAAACCAACTTTACCATTAATAAAAGCTGTTAAAGCATCGCCTTGATCAGTTGACCAAGCATAAGTATCACGCGATGGGTTGGCAAAATCAGTATAAAAATCTAAAATCTGTCCAGCCGATGAACCGACCATATTAAAAACTGCCTTTCCATCACGAGCCACATAACTAATATTGCTCTGTCTAAAAAGCATATAAAGCAAATCATCGCTACCAGGGATATTGTTGCCAGTTCCCAACGCTGTACCCGACTGAATAATTTTGCCAGTTGTCTTATTGTATTTAGTAATCTTTTTTACCGCCGCTTGAAATTCTTCCCATGTTTTTGGTGCTTCGGCTATTCCAGACCTATCTAATAAATCTTTATTATAAAAAATCGCCATCATATCCATAGACAGAGGCAGACCATAGATACTTCCACCACGAGCGACATCATCACGAACGGCTTTGACATATTCATTATCCAACTGGGCCAAAGTAATCATTGGGCGAACCGAAGTGTTCACAGTAGTTTCAGTTCCTCCAAATGAATTTTCTGTTACTATCATCGTGGTATCCTGAACACTCGCTGGCATTGGCGCCAATTTACTAATAAATTCTCCCAATCGACGATTCTGTATAGAGATAATATCTGGTCCTCTATCTTCGGCCAATGCCTCCACTAACCGTGGATACAATTCATCCGAACGTAATTGTCTTAAATTTACACTAAGATAAGGTCGTTCTGCTGTATAAGCCGATATTTCTGCTTGCAAAGCATCCACATCATCAAACACTGTCCAATATTCCAAAGACACGGATTTGGTAGCTTGTACTTCTTCCTGACTCAATCCTTTACATCCCAAACCAGATACTAATAAAAAAACCAAAATGGAAATAATTGGAAATAATCTGGAAAATTTCATAGTGTGAAAATTAAATTGCATTACAATTATACCACACTCTTTAAATATTTGCTAAATTCGTCTTTTAATTTTGGATTTCGCAAAGCAAATTCTACATTGGCTTTTAAATAACCTAATTTTGATCCAGTATCATAATAAGTTCCATCTATCAAACAGGCATAATAAGGACGTTTCTTTAAAACTTTCGCGTTGGCATCTTGTAACCACAACTCACCATCTTTGCCCAATTTAGTATTTTCCAATGCTTCAAAAATATCTGGGGTCAAAATAAACCCACCCAAACTAGCAATGTGCGACTTGGCTTTTTCTGGACCTGGTTTTTCTACCAACCCCTTCACTTGTACCACTCCTTTTTCTACTTCAATTCCATCAATAATAGCATACTTTTTAGTTCCTTCGTCGTCGGTTTTGTGAGCAGTCATCACTGGATCGCCATATTTTTCATAAACCGCAATTAATTGTTGCAATTGAGATTTTTTAGGAGTATAAAAAAATTCATCACCCCACATTACCGCAAATGGCTCGTTTCCAATAATATCTTTGGCGCACAACACTGGGGTGCCATTACCATAAGGTCCTTTTTGACGAATAAAAATAAAATTGGCCATGTCAGAAATTTTTTTGACCTCATTGGCAATATCGTCTTTTTTCTGTTTTTTCAACCAATTAATCAATTCATAATTCGGACTAAAATGATCTTCCACTGATCGTTTATTTGGCCCCGTCACCAAAATAATATCTGTAATCCCCGCTCTCACCGCATCCTCCACCACATATTGAATAATCGGCTTGTCCACAATCGTGAGCATCTCTTTTGGTTGTGCCTTGGTAGCTGGCAAAAATCGAGTACCAAGCCCCGCCACCGGAATCACTAATTTACGAATTTTTTGAGACATAAGTTGTTGTTATATTTTAAAGAATAAATATTTTATTTTAACGTAGCGCTAAGCGAAGTAAAATAAAGTATTTATAATACTAAAACTAATAAACCAATTATACCAAACACACCAAAATTAGCAATTCACTATCTTACTTCTTCCCATGAAATCAAATTATACTCCGATCCAACCGGAAATCCACCTGGCGGCCCATAAGTCAAATTTACATCATAAGTCGCGTTGGTATTTCTATAACCAGAAACTATCGCTCCACCACCAGACACCCAACTCCAAGTCCAAATCCCTGCTGAAATCACTGATCCATAAATGGATAACTCGTCTTTGGTATCCCCAGGATAATAATATCTTTTCGCCGCACCATTTTGCGCCAATACTGCCGCATTTATTTCCAAAATATTTGGTGAATCATGTGGAATTAAAATATTTTGTTCGGCAATCAACCCCAAAACATTCCCATTATTTTTTGTTTCGTAAACCAAATTACCATTAATAATTATTGATTTTCCTTCAGCTGTTCCAACAGTTGCTCGCCCTTTTACCACACCGTCCACCCACACATCATCTTCTACAAAAATAAAACCATTGACTGGCATACTATACACGATCGGTTCGCCCAAAGTTTTGATATCTATACATGGCCAAAAATAATTATTATCACCGACATCTTTGGCTTTATAACAATTGGTGGCAATTACTTTATATGCACGTAAGGACCCATCAACCAAAAATTCTAATCGCCATCCTTGTTGTCCAGAGGAAGTTAAATAAATACCGCCCTCTTCTTGAGAAACCGACTTAATGTTGGCTAATTTTTCGGTAATAACTGAAAAATCTTGTGCCGGCATTGGAAAATCCCAATAACTGTCCGGTCCACCCTGTCCCCAAATACCTGGTTTTTCTAAATTACCACAGCCGTGATGAGCTTTACATATATATGTAGGAACAGCACTCGTAATTGGTGCATCACCCACACCATCAAAACGAATACCACCATTGGCATGAAATTTTCCATGTATCTCCTCATTATCTCCTATCCACGCATCAGTGTTGGTCAAAAATGCAAAATCGGTCAAAGATGGAAAACCCAAGCGCACCTTGATAGTACGCCGACTATTGGGCTGAATGTCCAACCAACCAGTAGATTCTATCGTCACTAATGTAGAACCAAAAACTGGCGGAGTAATATTTAAAGAAAAATGCCCAATCACGTTCCCATCCTTATCTTCATAATCATGCACATACGGACCAGCCACCTCCGTACCATCTTGGTAATCCGTTTTATTGTGTGCCAAATGCCAACGATAATAATTTATTCCAGCTTCAGCCGCTTGAAAAGCCATTTCACGATTGAATATTTTATCTGATGCCCGATTTTCAGAAATAGCATAGCCAGTAACTCCAACTACAATCAAAGAAAAACTAATGGCACCAAAAACCATGACAAACATCAAAATATTCCCCCGTTCATTTAATTTTTTTAAAAAAAAGTTTTTCATCTTAATTTGTTTTTAAATTTCTGACTGATGTTTTTGCTTCAATATAAAATGGTGCTGGCGAAACATTTGGTTTTTCTTCCAACATTAATTGAATCCCGATCACACGCACATCTAAAACATTTATTGGATAACTCATCGGGGTATCTGTAACACCAGTAAAACTTTGATCATAATAATAAAAAACCGAGTTGGTAGCATTGGCCACGTCGTGAGCTACTTCTGTTATTACTTCGTTGATAATCGGGTAAGTCAATGGCGTGCCACTTGGTTTGGTGATACCTTTTTTAAAAACTTTACCATCCAAAAAATATCTAGTTCGTTCCAACCAATTATCCAAATCTACATTGCTATAAAAAACAATTTGTTGACTCTGGGCTATTTCTAATGGGTAAGCTCCAATATTAGAAAAATTCGCACGCCTCAAATCATTTACAAAATCTTGCACTACTTTGCGTCCTTCATTTTGCGTAGTCAATTGCTCCCAAACTACATCTTTACCGTGGTTGGCCCACAACAACATTTCCACAAAACCACCAAACAATAAAACAAACAACGAAGTGGCTATCATCACTTCAATTAAAGTCATGCCTTGATTATTTATTTTTTTGTTAATCATAATGGAGACATATTTACTACTGATTCACCACGACCACCAATATCTACATCACCACTGTTTGTAGTATAACCACTTTTACTGACAGTTAAAGTATGAATACCAGCAGATAAACCAGAAAAAAATACTTGACCAGGGGGTGTACATTCATTGGTAAAAGTAATAGCCACTTCTGATAAAATCGGAGTATATCTATTGTTGTTCGTTGATAAAAATACTTTATAACGTAAATAACGTTTATTGTTCAAGCTGCTATTAATAACATTGTTGGCCACAGTATAA
>Ga0172379_10006841_pt1 | contig 15073 bp, 14 predicted proteins | sample GrowelOW334metaG_FD_119756 | JGI IMG/M metagenome (GOLD analysis project Ga0172379, IMG submission 119756) | Groundwater microbial communities from an aquifer near a municipal landfill in Southern Ontario, Canada - Groundwater well OW334 metaG | ecosystem: Environmental > Aquatic > Deep...
ATAGCTACTGGTTCTACTTTTTGGCAAATGATCGAATCAACTCGGCCCGAAAGGCTAGTAACTTTCTCCAGTCACTCCATGACCTTGCGTGCCTTGCGAGAAGTAGGTTACTGGCAAACAGATATCATTTCCGAAGATTCGCGGATATTTTGGCAATGCCTCTTGCATTATAACGGTCATTATCACACTGAACCTCTCTACACTTCTGTCTCCATGGACGCAGCCTTAGCGGATAGTTGGTGGCAAACACTTGTTAATCAATATAAACAAAAAAGACGATGGGCATGGGGAATAGAGAACTTTCCTTATCTGATGACCGGATTTCTTCACAATATTAATATTCCTCTTCGTACCAAATTAACTTATACATTCCGCACCCTGGAAGGACATTATTCTTGGGCCACAACTCCTATCATTATCGCTGGACTAGGCTGGCTACCGATTTTCTTTGGCGGTCCCCAGTTTCACAGCACAGTACTGTCGTACAGTTTACCTTATGTGACCCGCACTATTATGACGATCGCAATGTTTGGACTGCTAGTCTCCACAACACTGTCCTTACTTCTTTTGCCCAGCCGACCTGCGCATGTTAGCCGCTGGAAATATCTGCCCATGACCTTGCAATGGGCATTATTTCCGCTCATTGCCACCATCTTGTCGGCTTTTCCGGCCTTAGATGCAGAAACACGGCTAATGCTTGGTCGTGACTTGAACTTCAATGTTATGCAAAAGACCAGAAAGCATTAATCAGCCCACATTGACCGCCCTTGATCGATTAACCCGTCATTACCCTCCCCATTTTCTCTGGCCATTTACTACTAACCTTTTCTGTACCACCTATGTTTTATAATCTCTTTGACCCCGCCCCTCTAACCCAACTCCATATTATTATTGCCGGTACGAGTTTTATACTGGTCTATCTTAGTTTGGCCATCATGCTCAAACAACCGACACGTTTTCTACGGGTCGTACCTGCACATCATACTGTATATTTCGCTGGTTTTGTTCTAGTAGCCGTTATTGCCTTAATCGCTTTTGTGGCTATCGAGAGCAAGTCTTTGGGTTTTGGTTTACTCTCGGCCGCTTTTCTTACCTTATTGATCGGCCTCTATGACGAGCAATACTCATTATCCCCCCGGGCACAACTAGTCTGGCAAATCATGATAGCTACCATCGTTGTTTTGTGGGGCTGGCGGATAAATTATATTAGCCAGCCGTCTGCTCACGGCATAATTCATTTAGACCAATTTACCCTGGGTCCGCTGGTCTGGCCTGCCTCATTTCTCACTATTGCTTGGCTGCTGCTGATCATGAATGCTATCAATTGGTTAGACGGTATTGATGGCTTAGCGGCAGCTGTTGGCGTAATCGCATTGCTCACCCTGTCCTTATTAACCTTATTGCCATCAGTGCAAGATTCGCGGACCCTTACCATCTCGTTGCTAGGTGCAGGTGCAGTACTTGGTTTTTTGATATGGAATTTCCCCCCTGCTCGTGTTTTTCTCGGTACCAGCGGCAGTTGGTTTCTTGGTCTTTATATTGGTTTAGTAGCCATAATGAATGGCGGCAAAATTGTGACCACGTTACTTGTGTTAGCGATCCCGATAGTTGATTTATTTTTTGTAATAATTAAGCGTTTATTTACTGGACATCATCCATGGCTAGGGGATAAAACCAGCCACTTGCATTATCGTCTGGTGAGAGTTGGCCTAAGCCCCCGCACCATTGTTATCTCCGCTATCGTTATTAGCCTTTTGTTGGGAGTAGGCGCATTGACCCTGCAGACACGTCAAAAAATTATTGCTTTTATTGCCTCGGTGGTCATGCTAAGTTTAATTAGTGTTGAATTGATATGGCACGCCCGCCGCTTATAATCCTCGTTATCGCCTTAGTTGTTTGCTTAGTCTCAATTTTTGCTGCTTTTATTTTAGCTCCAAGCTCCGCCTGCCGTGATTTCAACGCTGGTATCATCACTTATGACAACAAGCAGCAATTATCTGTCGCTCTCGCTCGCACCACTGACGAACATCAGCAAGGATTATCCGGTTGTTCGTCGGTGCCACCAGGCCACGGCATGTATTTTATTTTTCCTGTTAAAACTGATATCTCTTTCTGGATGAAGGGTATGAAAATACCGATTGATATTGTCTGGCTATCCGACAATAAAGTTATTGGTATTACTGCCGATGTGCCGCCTCCCACTTCCCCTCAAGCCGTTTTACCGCTATATCCAGCACCCGCTCCAGTTGATGCGGTATTAGAAATTGGTGCTGGCGAAGCCCAGAAATTGAAGATCCACCAGGGCTCCATTTTTGCTATTGAGCACGAATAAATCGCATTTTGTTCCCTTACTCAAATTCAGGGCGGACCGCTGCGTAGATTCTTATTTTCCGTTGCTTGTTGCTGCTAACTGCAATCCCCGCAATACTAATATTCATAATATGCCGGCTAATTCACCCTCAAATGTCAAAGCTATTATAATTTTCTTGACAATATGTTATCGTTGACTCACTATATCTCAATCTATGAAATTAGCTGTAATTAAGACAGGCGGAAAACAATATTTAGTTTTTGACAAACGGATTCTTAAAGTTGAGAAACTAACTATCCCTGTCGGACAAACAATCACGTTCACGGACGTCCTGATGATCTCCACCGGAAAAACAATTGAAATTGGCAACCCCCAAGTTGCCCAGGCTTCCGTCTCAGCCAAAATCATTCGTCATGGCAAAGCCAAGAAGGTAACTGGAGTAAAAATGAAAGCAAAAAAACGCCATAAGAAATTCTTTGGTCATCGCCAGTCTTTCACCGAGATTGAAATTACCGCGATAAAAACTCCCTAGATATCAATCTTTTGCACTTGCCTGCGTCCTTCAAACGCTGCAGCAATTGTTACATTATCAGCAAATTCAATGTCCCCCCCCGTGGGCAGACCTCGGCCAAGCTTTGTGGTATTTATCGGTCTATCTGCAACTTGGCGGCTAATATGTCTGGTCGTTGCTTCACCCTCAAGAGTGGGATTCAGTGCAAATATAATTTCCTTAATGCCTTCTTTCTCTAGTCGACTCATCAGCTCGCTGATGGTCAGCTCCTCCGGCCCAATCCCTTCCAGAGGCGATAGCGCACCGCCCAACACATGGAATATTCCGTTATAAGAGCCAGTCCGCCAGATTGCTTCTACGTCTAAGGGATTTTCCACTATACAGAGCTGGCTCTGGTCTCGGCTCGTGTCTCGGCAAATAGTACAAACTTCTTGTTCCGATAAATTATAACAACGCCGGCAAACTTTCACATTGGCATGCAAATTTTTTAATGTGTCACCCAGTCGAGATACTACACTTCTTGGCTGCCGCAATAAGTGAATAGCCAATCTTCTAGCGGTCTTCGGGCCAATACCCGGCAAGCGGTTTAACTCCGCGCTTAAATCGCGCACCGCTTTAGGTAGAATAGATTTCATATGGTCGCCCTATACTTTACTGCAAAACAATTTATACCGCTACTCGCTCAATACTCTCTCTCTTAATGCCGCCACTCAAATCGTCTTGATAAGAATCCTCCGGTGGTAGCATGGTGACATATTTATTATGAAATCTCAGTGGTATCTCTCCGGTCGGTCCGTTGCGATGTTTTTCTATCAGCAACGATATATCAACGACTTCCGTTTTATATCTTTGCTCATCAGTATCTGTGGATGTGCGATGAATAAAAAGCACCACATCAGCGTCTTGCTCAATGCTGCCGCTTTCTCTTAAGTCGGATAGTTTTGGCCTTTGGTCGCCTCGCAGCTCCACCGCCCGTGACAATTGAGACAAAGCTAAAACTGGCACGTTTAATTCCAGTGCCAATTTCTTCAAGCTTCTGGAAATATCTGATACTTCTTGCACTCGGTTATCTTTATATCGGCTGGATTCCATTAACTGGAGATAGTCAATAATCAATAAACCTAAACCATGCTCTGCCTGTAAGCGTCGTGCCATTGTCCGGATACCCATCACGTTATTAGAGGCGTGGTCATCGATATAAATCGGCGCTTCTGACAGTTCGCTCATCGCCTCTCCTAAGCGCGAAAAATCATCGTATTCACCGTCCGTCTCCAATTTGCCTGTCCTCATACGCCATAAATCAACATGCGCGTGCGCCGCCAGCATGCGATCAACTAATTGTTCTTGGGACATTTCTAAACTAAAAATACCTACTGGAACCCCCGATAACGCGGCGTGCCGTGCAAAATCTAATGCTAAGGCAGTTTTACCCATCGATGGACGTGCAGCCAAGATTATTAAGTCTGACTTTTGCCAGCCAGCCAATTTAAGATCTAACTGTGGTATACCAGTCGTTATACCTCGTAAATCCTTGTCTCCCTTGTGTAGTTTATCGATCCGCTCAAATGCTGCCTCCAAAGCATCGGAAATTTTTGAGAATTGTTGGTAGCTGTGCTCACGGGAGACAGCGAACAGTAATCGCTCGGCATCATCTAATGTTTGTTCGATCTCATTTGCTTCATTAAACCCCAGCTCGTTGATAGATGCGGCTGCTGTAATTAAACGTCGCAATGAACCATATTTCTGCACGATGCGTGCGTAATGCACCACACTACCTGCTGTCGGTACTACCGTTGCTAGATGGGCGATGTGAGCCTCTCCTTCTACCGCTACTAATAGTTTCTTTTCCTTTAAGCGATTAACGACCGAAACCACATCAATCGTAATCCCTTTGTTGTAGAGCTCTACACAAATATCATATATCTTGCGGTTGGCTTCTTTATAAAAATCATCGGCGCTTAAAAAGTCTCCCACCTTCACCAACGCATCCTTATCAATTAATAAACAGCCTAATACTGACTCCTCCGCTTCATAGCTATGGGGCGGTACTCTAATGCCTAAGTTGACACTCATCTTATTCTTATTTGTTCGTGTTCCCATAACGCCATAAATCAGTTACAGGCCATGTCTCATTATTTGTGCCAAGCATTTGCCAATCAGGGACATACGACCTCATTAATTAATCCCACTATTATACAGTCGCCCTCACCGGTGGGGGAGTGGATAACATGTGTATTCTCTCGCGCTCAAACATCCGCCCTGCGCCAGCTCATCGATCGTCCGACAAATAGAATACTATTTCAATAAGCGATAACCGTCCTTAGTGTCTTCTATACTGAAACCTGCGGCTATAATTTCCTCCTTTAGGCGATCTGCTTCCGTCCAGTCTTTTTGTTGTCGCGCCTGCTCCCGCGCTTCTCCCAGTTTGGTAATGGCTGCTGGGATTACTTCATTTACGATTTCCTTCATTAATCCTGTTAGTACTCCTAATACTCGATCCATTTCCATAAGTGTGGCGTACACTAGGTCAATTTCGCCATTTTGCGCAGCCTTTTCAGTTAAATGACGATTAGTCTGTGCCATATACTCATTAAGCACTGCCAAACAGCCCGGCGTATTCAAGTCATCTCCTAAGGCTTGTGTAAAATTTTCGAACACCGCTGTGTCGATTTGTTGGGCATTGTTATCGAGGGCGCCATTTTCTATCAACCGTCGCAGCAACGTCTTAATCTTATCTAGATTCACCTGCATTTCATTCATTCTCTCCCAGCTAAAGTCAATCTTCGATCGATAATGGCTCGACAACACCAGCCACCGGAAAACTAATGGCGAGAACCCCTTGTCGCGCACTGTATCTAGTGTAATTTGCTGCCCGCTGCTCTTGGCCAACTTTCTCCTGCCTATTTGTAAGTGGGCGTTGTGCATCCAATAATTCACGAATCTTTTACCCGTGGCTGCTTCCGACTGAGCAATTTCATTTTCGTGGTGCGGGAATTTATTGTCTTCACCGCCGGTGTGAATGTCAATCTTGCTGTCTAAGTACTTTAAACTCATTGCTGAACATTCTATGTGCCATCCCGGATAGCCTCTTCCCCACGGTGCGTCCCATTGCTGCAAATGGTTGGGGTCATCAGTCAGCCATAACGCAAAATCAGCTGCCTGCCTCTTTTCTTTGCGTACTGCCAGCCGCGCCCCAGCGGCCAATTTATCGACTGTGTTTCCTGACAATTTACCATAGGATTTAAATTTATCTACCGCAAAAAACACTCCCACTTTGGTCTCGTAGGCAAACCCCCTATCTAGTAATATTTTGATTAAATCAATCATCTCCTTGATATGCTCCGAGGCTCGAGGATAATTGTCAGCCTCTTGAATATTTAAGGCCTTTAGATCGTCCATGAAATTCTTCGTCTCGCGATCGGCGATCACCTTCACAGTTACTTTTTGCGTTCTGGCTTCTTTCTCCAGCTTATCCTCACCGGCCTCTAACTCATCCTGTGTCAAGTGACCGACGTCTGTAATGTTAGTAATTTCTTTAACCTTAAAGCCATATATTTCTAAAGTGCGCCGGAGAATATCCGCAAACAAGAACCGTCGCAAATTACCTAAGTGCGGTCTTTTATACACGGTCGGTCCGCAATTATAAATTCTGACCAAACCCGGTGTGTTTGCTATAAACACTTCCTTTTTCTTTGACCAAGAATTGTAGAACACAATGCTATCTGACATAATCTAATATTACCGTGAATTCTAAAAAATCGAAGTTCTTTTCATTACTATAGGAGCTAACTATGCGTGTTACCATGTTTGACTTTGATGGCCCCCTCGCCCTGTGTGTTGAAAAGGAGTTTTTCTCCTGGGCTAACAACCAGCCAACCGTTAAAACCCCATGGCGTTACGAAGTGTTAATCCAGACAGGGGATTGGGCTGAAGCTACTGGTGTGTCGCTACTTGAGACGACTAAACTATTCCAGGAATTTATGCAGACATCCGATTATCCAGGACTCCTGCCTACTCCGGGTGCTGCGTTAGCCATGACCGCTGTCCCAACCGGCTGTCGCTATTTAGCCACCGCCCGCGGGCATGCCTTATCCGAAGTTACCCGCCAATTCATTCTCGAGCACTTTGGCCCTTTTCATGACTATCACTTTAACGTTCGTGACAATAAGGTGACCCTGACCAAAAAAATCGCACCTGATTTCGTAATCGACGACTGCTACCCATTATTACAGCGTATCGCCCACGAAACATCAGCTGTGGCAATCTTATTTCCTAAACCAACCAAACGCCAGGTTAGCAACAAAAGTGGTGTAGTTATATTGGATGCTGAATCATTCAGTAGTCCTGACGCGTCCCATGTAAACTACTCTCAGAGATGCAGCGACGCCTGGCAACAAATTACCGAACTCTTGTCCGCATCCTGGTAGTCTCTCTAACAGTGCTCCTAAGCGCTGTTTTTTCTTTTAAACCTCCAAAATATATATGTCAATGTAATAATCAACGTCCCTAAAACTACCCAAAATACTACCTTATCAATAGTTCTTTCTCCTACTGCATTCGGTGAGAAGTACGGATCGGTCAAGATTAACATCGGAATCACGACAATCGAGTAAATAGTAAATAATCGCAGCAGCTCATTTTGTTTATGCTGCAGCAGAGTAAAATTTGTCGCGGATAGCTCCTTTGTACTTTCAAATAAACTTTCCAACATCTCCCACATTCGGAGTAACTGGCCATGCACTCTCTGACATCTTACTTCAATCTCACTGTTTACCAACACACCTGGCGGCAGGTTCGCAAATAAACTAGTCTGCGGGCGTACTACCTTACGGAAATCCATCACGTCTCTCGATAAATATGAAATCTCTTCAACCATCTTCCCCTCATTGCCCTGAAAAACTGCGTCCTCCGCGATATCGATATGCTTGCTTAGCCGTTCTAACTTATTGAATGCACTGTCGTTCAGCAAAGCCACTAGATCCAAGGTAAACGCGAGCGGCTGATCACCCATATATTCTTGAGCTTTATCCGGCGTTGTCTCAAAATCATGTCTAATCTTATCCAGCACAACTATCGCTTCGTAGTGCAAACTGAGCACTTGCTTATCCTTAACAATAAAAAACAATGGCACCCCTTTAGTGAGTCTCAGCGTGCGGTCAAATACGGGCACTTGAATCAATACTAATAGATACCCTGTTCCCAGAGTGACACACGGCCGCTGATATTTTTGTGCCACAAACTCAGCATCATTAACCGTCAGCGAACCCTCTCGAATGAATTCCGCCAGTTCTTCCACCGTTGGGCTTTGTACGTTAGTCCACGTGAGTCCCTTTGATGATAGCGTGTGCTTCATGTTATTCTTAATAGCATATCCTTTTTAAAACATACCATGACTAGGCCTTTCCTGACTATTGCTCTACCAGTGCTTTTCATTGGTGCCTTACAGCTGGTTAGCTGCCAGTCCACTGAAATTCCTCCCGCTCAACCGGGCGGTGCCTACTTGTCGACTAGTGGGGGAGCCTCCTTCAACCAATCGGTCAACTTAGTAGACGATAAAGACCAATTGCAAGGCTACATCGATACCTTGTCTTTATCTAATATCCATCGTCCAGCCCACCAGCTGTCCACTGTCTACTTAATTGCTGGCGGAAATGGACTTTTTGCTTCCTCTAATGATGGAGAATCTTGGCGATCTATCTCCACGCCACTAAGCCATGTTACTGCTTTTGTTCACTTGCCTAATGAAGTCTGGTTGGTCTCAGGTACTAACCAAAACAATGAAGGGATTGTGATGCGTAGTCTCGATAAAGGACAGAGCTGGTCGAAAGTTTTAACCATCCCGGCTGCGAATGTTGAAAAGGGTCGGTTTTTTCAGATCATTAAGCCCCCTCCACCACCCGCCATTTTTGTTGCCAATCTTGTTCCCGACCCGTTTGATAATGAACGTGTCTATGCGACCACCAGCACCGGGGATGTCCTAACAGGAGAAGAATCGGGCAAGCTGTGGCATTCGACAGTCCGTCTTCAATCCAAACCTAATGCATATACCGGCCGATCCGATGCACCCGTACGTAAGATTATTCCGTCTCCCCACAATGCCAATGATATCTTATTAGTAGGGACAGACGGTAGTCTGATTAGAGCCAATAACGAAGAAACTACTCGGCTTAAAAGTCCGCCAGGCCAAGTGATTGATGCCGTGTATATTAATCAATTTCCCAACGCGTTATTCATTAGTACCACCGATGGTATTTATATCTCGCGTGACTACGGAGAAATCTGGGTTGAATTAAAGGTTCCAGTCAGTAAGTCCCAGCCGATCAAAAATGCTATAATTCGGGTTAGTCCGTCCAATCCGGACCGTTTATTGGTGACTGTTAATAGCATTATTTATCGCTCCGAAGATGGAGGACAAAGCTGGAACGCGCTTTCCTTAGAGCTGCCTAATCATCTAATTACCGATATTTCCATTAATCCCCAAAATGCAGCCCGCGTTATTCTGACCACCAGTCCGGTTAAATCCTAATTCATTTATCCGCTTGTTTGATCGCTTCATTGATATAGAAGTAACTCTATAAACTTCTTGACAAGCGCGTACTTGATTGTTAATGTTGCGTTAGCACTCTTAAACCTAGAGTGCTAAACACTTATATTATGCAACCTCTCCATTTACAAGTCCTGAGATGTTTGGTTTCTGAGTATATAGCCACTGGCCGACCAGTCAGCTCAAGAAATTTGTCTTCCCTCGCCTCTATCAATATGAGCCCCGCCAGTATCCGCTGGATAATGCACGACTTAGATGAAGCCGGGTTTATCTATCAGCCCTATACCTCGGCTGGCAGAATTCCGACTGACTACGGCTACCGCTATTACTTGGATCATTTGACTATTAGCCCCTTAGCCAAGAGGACCAAAAGCAATCTAATCACGCGCTTTCGACTCTTAACAGCCCATTACCAATCCCGGCATCAAGCCGCGGCCGAAACGCTGGCTAAGATATCTCACTTATTGGCGCTCGTCAGCGAAACCAGCACCTATAAATATGAGCAGTCTGGTATTTCTATGCTTTTTCGCGACGATTCACCTGATCAGGTCGGCTTAATGCAAGAAACCTCTTTCCTGCTTGATAACATCCATCATTATCTGGAGAAGATGACCCAGCTTAATAACGAAGAGACCACTGTTTACATTGGTCATGAAAATCCTTATTTTGACTCCAATCATATCAGCCTCTTGCTTAGACCAGTCGTTCATAAATCCGGTCAGCGTTCAGTAATTATGCTTGTCGGACCAAAAAGAATGCCTTACCGGCAAAACCTATCTTTAATCAACGAACTATCAAATGTTATTTAATTCATATGTTACATTCATCCGAAATCCATGGTAGCAGTAAGGCCAGAGAATATCTGTCCGGGTGGCAACGCGCTAGAGCGGATCTGGACAATTTCCGCCGTCGTGTTCATCAAGAACAGCAGCAACAAAATGAGCAAGTCAAGAGGCGCCTAATTTACGATCTTATGCCGCTGATTGATAACTTTCGAGCTATTACGATCCATCTGCCAGCTGACTTGAAGGACAATGTCTGGGCACAAGGCGTTCTGCATGTTACTCGCCAGCTTGAACAATTGCTGAGCCAATATAATGTTGTACCCATTAACGAATCGGGCCAGCCCTTTAATCCAGTGCTTCACGAAGCAGTTGCTACCGTCGAAGATAACGAGGCCAGCAGTGGATCGATCGTGGAAATATTGCAGACGGGGTATAAAATAGGCGATCAAGTTATTCGTCCAGCTAAGGTTAAAGTCGCCAAATAAGTTTTTGCCAATAAACTAAAATATTAATCATTCTAATCAATCATATGTCAAATATTATCGGAATAGATCTAGGGACAACTAATTCAGCTTTTGCTCACATCGAAGGCGGCCAACCTTCTATTATTGAAAATAGCGAAGGCAATAGAACGACCCCGTCTGTGGTCGCTCTAAATAAAGCGGGGGAACGCCTGGTCGGTGTATTAGCTAAACGGCAAGCTGTGGTTAATCCGCACAATACAATATTTTCTGCAAAACGTTTAATCGGGCGCCGTTTTGATGATAATACGATTGCTAAAGACAAAGAGCTAACGCCTTATGAAATCAGTGAAGCAAGCGACGGTGGGGTGCAAATAAAATTCGGTGACAAATTTGTCCGGCCAGCGGAAATCTCCGCCATGGTCTTACAAAAAATAAAAGCGGACGCTGAAGCAAAAATTGGCCATACCATTGAAGAGGCTGTAATTACTGTGCCAGCCTATTTCGATGACGCGCAGCGCCAGGCTACCAAAGATGCGGGTGAAATCGCGGGGCTGAAAGTCCGCCGCATTATCAACGAACCAACAGCGGCAGCGCTAGCTTACGGTTTTGACAAGAAAAAGAATGAAAAAATCGTCGTTTTTGATTTCGGTGGAGGCACATTTGATATTTCTATCCTAGAAGTATCCGAAGACACAATCGAGGTTATTGGAACCCATGGCGACACACACCTAGGCGGCGATGACTTCGACCAGCGCATCATTGATTGGATTGTGGCAGAATTCAAGAGTCAGAGCGGTATTGATCTGTCGAAGGACCAGATGGCTTTGCAGCGCTTGAAAGAGGCGTCCGAGAAAGCCAAACACGAATTATCTAGCTCCAGTTCAACCGAGATCAATCAACCCTTCATTACCACAGACTCCAGCGGTCCTAAGCATCTCACCATGACTCTAACGCGCGCCAAACTGGAAGAGCTAGTCAGCGACTATATCGACCACTCCATCAAATTGACCAAAGAAGCCTTAGCTAACGCTAAAATGCAAGCTAGTGATATTAATGAAGTCATTTTGGTTGGTGGTCAAACCAGGATGCCTAAAATTTACGAAGAGGTAAAAAAGCTTTTCCAGCGTGACCCCAACAAGAGTATTAATCCAGACGAGGTTGTTGCCCTAGGTGCGGCCATTCAAGGCGGCATCATGCAGGGGGATGTAAAGGATGTCTTGCTGCTCGATGTCACACCCTTGACCCTCGGTCTAGAAACTCTCGGTGGAGTACGTACGCCACTAATCGAGAAAAATACCACTATTCCAACTAAGAAATCACAAGCGTTTTCTACTGCTGCAGATCATCAGCCTCAAGTGGAAATACATGTACTGCAAGGCGAGCGAGAAATGGCTAGCGACAACAAGACCCTGGGCCGCTTCGTACTCGATGGCATTCCACCGGCCCCTCGCGGTGTTCCCCAAATAGAAGTTACGTTCGATATTGATGCTAATGGCATACTAAATGTATCGGCTAAGGACAAAGCTACTAACAAGGAGCAGAGCATTCGCATCGAGGGATCATCTGGATTATCTAAGGAAGAAGTGGAGAAAATGAAGCAAGACGCCAGTCTCCATGCCGCCGAGGACAAAAAGAAGAAAGAGGCAGTTGAGACAAAAAACCTTGCCGACCAGATGATTTTCACGACCGAGAAAACATTAACTGAGCTCGGCACTAAAGTGCCGGCCGATGTGCAGAAAACAATTGCAGATAAAATCTCTGATCTAAAAAAGGTCAAAGACGGGAATGATATAGAGGCTATCAGAAAAGCTACCGCTGAACTATCGCAGGCAACGCAAAAAATTGGTGAGCAGATGTATAAGAATTCTTCACCCGACCAATCCGCCTCGCCCAAGACAGAGACGAATAACGCCACTGTCGTTGAAGGCCAAGCGGAAGAAAAGCCTAACTCAGACGACAAGAAATAGTTAACCAGCTGATAGGGGAGTGTCATCGATTACCTCACTCCCAAAACATCAAGCTTAATACCTACTCGTCGTTATTACTTCTAGTCTTGGTAGACTATAGACGGTCATCGATGCCTAGTCCATGCTATAATATGCTTAATGGACGCAATAGTTAAAAAAGAAATTGGTTTAACGGCCGGTTTACTGCTGCTGAGTGCCAGTCTATTTGCACTCTTCACTGCTAAAGCGATCAGTCCTACCCAGCCAGTTGTATTACTAGTGCTTATTATCCTCTTTCTGCTATGGGTCTGTCTTTTAGCTATTAACTTAGCACTCATCTCCCGATCATTCGCGTGGATAAATTTACTGTCAATTGTAGGCATATATGTCATCCTTACCCGCGCCCAGTTTGCCGCCATCATTGGCTCCTCACTGTTTCTTCTTTTGTCTCTTGCTGCACGCCAGACTATGTTACGGGAGCTAGATAGTCGTATTGAATATAGTACCCGCTCGGTTTTTTATTCCGGTATCAAATATATCATTATGGGCGCGGCGGTATTGCTGATGGGCTTTGCTACCCCATATATTTCACAGACGCTCATTACTAAAGATGAAGTAGTCCCAGAATCATTAATCCGTCTCATGCTGAGACCATATCAGCCCTACCTCCAAAACGTTATATACCCGGAGCTGACCGCGTCCACCTCAGCCGATATAATCGCCAATGAACTCGACGCACGGCCTGGTGTTGATGACCTGTCAGAAGAGCAGCGTCAACTATATACCCAGCAAATCACTCAGCAGCTGACCCAAAATAAGCCTAATACCGAAAACATCGTGACTATTATTACCGAAATTCTTAACAACAAAATACGCTTGTACTCACGGGCTAATCCGGCCATTACCCCAATTTTTATCTTCCTCTTAGCAATCATTGCCACACGTATTGCCGTGGCATGGCTAGCCCAACCCCCGTTGCTGCTAATCGCCATGCTGATATGGGCTGCTCGTAAAATAAACTTTTTACAACTTCTTTCCTTATCGAAACCTGTGGAAAAACTTGAACTCTGATCAGTCCCCGGTTATCTTTTTTACCCGGACACCGAACAGTCTATATTTCTACTCACCACCAAGCAATCTGTTATTCCTTTCACGTTTATGATCGGCTGCCACTCTTCTTCTAGTATTGCTATTATCTAACTATTCTGTCCGCCCTATCCACAAATCACTTCTTAATTAATTGTTGACACATAAGACATTATATTATATATTATATTCCTATAGCTTAATTACCCATGGAAAATTATTACACCACCTTAGGAGTTGAACGCAACGCAACTATCGAGGACATAAAAAAATCTTATCGCCGATTAGCGCATAAGTATCATCCGGATAAAGCGGGCGGTGACGAAGAAAAATTCAAAGAAGTCAACACCGCCTATCAAGTCTTAAGCGATAAAGAGAAGCGAGCACAATACGATCAATTCGGCCAGACCTTTGACAACGCGGGCGGAGCTGGACCGTTTGGTGGCGGTTTCAATGTTAACATGGATGATTTTGCCGATCTCGGTTCCATCTTTGATCAATTTTTTGGTGGTAGTACTCGGCGCCGCTCCAACGGAGAAGCGCGTGGCCGTGATGTACAAATTGATTTAACTATAGATTTTGCCGAGTCAGCCGCCGGTACTACAAAAGAGATGACGCACCGGCTTTATCTTACATGCGACCGTTGCCACGGTAATAAAGCCGAACCAGGAACCCCTATTAAGAAATGTACGCAATGTAATGGCCAGGGATTCATCTCCAAATCTCGGTCAACTATGCTGGGTGTCTTTGCTCAAAATATCCCCTGTCCCATTTGTGGGGGAGAAGGCAGTACTCCGTCTACTCCATGCACCAAGTGCCATGGCGCCGGCCGAGAACTAAGAGAACGGACCTTGTCTGTAACTGTTCCGGCTGGCATTGCCAACGGCCAAACAATCCGTTTGTCCGGTAAAGGAGAGGCGCCTTCTGTGGCTGGTTCATCGGGTGATCTCTTTGTAACTGTCCATGTCCGCCCTCATCGTACGTTACAGCGAGACGGCGACAATATTAATTGCTCGACGGACATTTCTTTTATCGATGCTGCCCTGGGCGTTACTGTCGTAGTTGACACATTGTCAGGGCGTCGCGATGTCGTAATTCCTGCTGGTACGCAACCTGGCAGCGTTATTAGCTTAACAGGGCTTGGTTTCCCGGCACTGCACAGTGGCCGCCGCGGCGATCAGCGCGTTCAGGTGAATGTCATAATTCCAAAAAAACTGTCACGCAAGCAAAAACAACTATTGCAACAATATCGCGAAACAAAATCACGGCACGGCATTTTTGGATAAAAAATCCACCTCCTTCGTTGGAGGTGGATTTCTATAGCTATTAAATTAACTCCTCTCGTTTACTTTACTGGCCACCCAAGAATCTTCATCTATAACTTCTCCTTCTATCGTTACCTTCTGTTGTCCAGCTGTTACTTCAT
>Ga0172379_10006842_pt1 | contig 15072 bp, 13 predicted proteins | sample GrowelOW334metaG_FD_119756 | JGI IMG/M metagenome (GOLD analysis project Ga0172379, IMG submission 119756) | Groundwater microbial communities from an aquifer near a municipal landfill in Southern Ontario, Canada - Groundwater well OW334 metaG | ecosystem: Environmental > Aquatic > Deep...
CCAGCAGCTTGGCCTTGTCCTGTTCGGTCAAGGTATCGTTGGCCGCCTGCTTGCCGACACCAGCCTTGTGCAACTGCTCGAGGAGCGCGGTGGCGGGCATTTTCAGCTCGCTCGCGAATTGTGCAACATTCATCTGTGCCATGGCCGGTCCTCTGCGATTATTCAGCTGCGAACCAATGCGCACGCGCCGTGGTAATCAGGCTCTTGGCCCGCTCTTCATCTATTCCGGTGAGTTCCACCAGTTCATCCGCCGCCAGATCCGCCAAGTCGTCGCGCTTGCGGACATTCCCACGCGCCAGCTTGGCCGCCAGCGATTTGTCCATGCCATCGAGCCCCAGCAGATCATCCTCAACGTTTTCGAGTTGCTCTTCATCGACAATCGCCTCGGTCAACAACACGTTGCGCGCGCGATCGCGCAACTCGTTGATTGTGGCTTCGTCGAATGCAGCGATCTCCAGCATTTCGGTGAGCGGAACGTAGGCGACTTCCTCCAGCGTGGAGAAGCCCTCCTCGATCAGGATGTCGGCGACTTCCTGATCCACGTCGAGTCTTTCCATGAACAACTGACGAATCACGCCTTGTTCCTGTTCCGATTTCTGCTGCGACTCCTCGACGGTCATCAGATTGATGGTCCAGCCGGTCAGCTCCGAAGCAAGCCGCACGTTCTGGCCACCGCGACCAATGGCAATGGCCAGGTTGTCTTCGCTGACCACCACGTCCATGGCATGCTTTTCCTCGTCGACCATGACGCTCGACACTTCGGCCGGCGCCAGGGCGCCGATCACGAATTGCGCCGGATCAGCCGACCAGAGAATGATATCGACGCGCTCGCCGGCCAGTTCGTTGGTCACCGCGGTGACGCGCGAACCGCGCATGCCGACGCAAGTGCCGATCGGGTCCACCCTCGGGTCATTGGACTTGACGGCGATCTTGGCACGTATGCCGGGATCTCGTGCTGCCGACTTGATTTCGAGCAGTCCGTCCTCGATCTCCGGGACTTCCAGTTCGAACAGTTTCATGATGAATTCGGGCGCGGTGCGCGACAGGATCAATTGCGGGCCGCGGGCGGTGCGGTCGATCTTCATCAGCCAGGCGCGGACACGGTCGCCCGGCCGCAGGTTTTCCCGCGGGATCATCTGGTCGCGCGGCAGCGCGGCCTCGATACGGCCGGCTTCGATGATGGCATTGCCGCGCTCCATGCGCTTGACGGTGCCGGTGACGAGATGTTCCTTGCGTTCGAGGAAATCGTTGAGGATCTGCTCACGCTCGGCGTCGCGGATCTTTTGCAGAATCACCTGTTTCGCCGCCTGCGCACCGATGCGTCCAAAATCGACCGGCTCGAGCGATTCCTCGATGTAATCATCGACTGAGATATCCGGAATCTGGATGCGGGCATCGGACAAGCCGATCTGCTGCTCAGAATTCTCGACCAGGTCGTCCTCGACCACCAGCCAGCGCCGGAAAGCCTCGAACTCGCCGCTCTCGCGATTGATTTCAACACGGACATCGGCCTCCTCGTTGGTCTTCTTCTTGGTGGCGGAGGCAAGCGCCAGTTCGAGGGCAGTGAATACGATGTCTTTTTGCACGTTCTTCTCGCGCGACAAGGCATCCACCAGCAGCAACAATTCTCGACTCATCCTGCTATCTCCCGCAATCTCTTTCAAATTCCATTAAAACTTCGGCACCAGGCGAGCTTTTTCGATCTGCTCCAACGGCAATCGGTAGGCCGCTTCGGTACCCTGCAAGTTCACAATTCCATCTTTCACGCCGCTCAGCAAGCCGGTGAAATTACGTTGCCCGTTGATCGGCAGCCGCATCCGCATCTGCGCCTGCTGCCCGGCAAAGCGTTCGAAATCCGCCGGCTTCTTGAGCGGTCGATCCAGCCCTGGCGAGGAAACCTCAAGCCGATCGTAATCGATGTTTTCAACCGCAAACAGCCGCGACAAGTGGTTGCTGACCTTGCTGCAATCGTCGATATTCACGCCTTGCGGGCCGTCGATGAAGATTCGCAGCAAGCGCGCGCGCGGACTCGTCTCGAAATCCACGAGTTCATAGCCCAATCCTGTCACTGCCTGCTCTATCAATTCCGCCAGTTGCATACAACACGCTGCGTTTGCTCGAAACGCCACTACAAATAAAAAATGGGCGAAACGCCCATCCTCTTGTGTTCTCTCGCCACGCATAAGCTACTTGCACGACCGAAAACCGGAAAATGTCAGGCATACCAAATCGGAATAAACCGAACCATCGGTACACCGCAAAACAGGTGGATTATATAAGAGGCACCCGCGCTAAGCAACTCATTCCGCGGTTTCTTTTGAGATCCGCTGAGTTTCCGCGAGCGTTTTCACCAGCGGCGCACGCTTCAGCAAGTTGGCCACTTCCTCCGGCTGCAACTCCAGCACCATGCCGCGCTTCAGGCGCGGCGGCATCGACACCGGACCGTAGCGCACCCGCATCAATCGGCTGACCGTCACGCCGACTGCTTCGAACATGCGTCGCACCTCGCGGTTGCGTCCCTCGGAAATGGTGACGCGGTACCAGCGATTGGTTCCTTCGCCACCACCATCGACCAAGCGTCCGAAGTGCGCCGGACCGTCTTCCAGCTCCACGCCTTCGGTAAGCCTGTGTTTGCTCTCCAGGCTCAACTCGCCCACCACCCGCACGGCGTACTCGCGCTCGAGTTCGCTGCGCGGGTGCATCAGCCGATCCGCCAGCGAGCCGTCGTTGGTAAACAACAGCAGGCCGCAAGAATTGAAATCCAGTCGGCCGATGGCGATCCAGCGGCCGCCGCGCATTCGCGGCAATTTGTCGAAAACACTGGGCCGCCCCTGGGGATCGTCACGGGAGACGATTTCGCCTTCCGGCTTGTGGTAAAGCAGCACACGTTGGCGGCGTTCGTCGGCGAAACGCAGACGCACCAGCTTGCCGTTAACGCGGATCTTGTCCGCCGGTCCGATACGCTGGCCGACATGCGCCGGCTCGGCATTGACGCTGACCCGGCCGGCGGTGATCCATTCTTCCAGTTCGCGACGTGAACCGTAACCGGCATCGGCGAGTGCCTTGTGCAGCTTGACCGACGCGTCGACCACCGGTGGCTCGCGCTTGCCGCGCGATCCACCAGTTGCGGAACGCCGTGCGACGTTCTTGACACCGGCTGTTACCTCGACCTCGACTTCGGTACCCGGCGCGCGTTTAGACCGGGCCGATCCGGTGGGCGGCCGGAACGGCGTGTTGCGCTGAGTAGGACGCTTACGGGGGGCTGCCATCGGCGATCTCCGTTAGCGACGCCACTTCCGTCAACGGCGGCAACTCCGCCAGACTACGTAGTCCGAGATCATCCAGAAACTTCCGCGTCGTCGCATACAGAGCCGGGCGGCCGGGCGCATCGCGATGGCCGACCGCATCGATCCAGTCGCGGGCCTCCAGGGTCTTGAGAATGTTGGGCGAAACCGCAACGCCCCGGATTTCTTCGATATCGCCGCGCGTCACCGGCTGGCGATAGGCGATGATGGCGAGAGTTTCCATCACCGCGCGGGAATATTTCGGCGCTTTCTCGTTCTTCAGCCGGTCGAGATACGGCTGGAATTCCGGCCGGGTCTGAAAACGCCAGCCGCTGGCCAGTTGCGCCAGTTCGACACCGCGCTGCGACCAGTCGCCGCGCAGATCGGCAAGCAGGGTGCGCAGCGTATCGTCGTCGAAATCGTCGTCGAACAAACGCTTCAACTCGGCCAGGGGCAGCGGTTCCGAGGCGGCCAGCAGCGCCGCTTCGAGCACGCGCTTGTAATCGTCAGGAGTGTAGAGTGCTGGCATCGGCTAATTTCGCATAAATGGGAGCGAGTGCCTCGCTCTGGGTAATCTCGATCAGGCTTTCCCGCACCAGTTCAAGCATGGCGAGAAAATTGACCACCAGGCTGGGTATTCCACACTCGATCTCGAACAGCCGGTCGAAAGAGACGAAGGCCCCGCCCTGCAAGCGCCGGAGCATCAGGCTCATGTGCTCGCGCACCGACAGCTCCTCGCGTTGGATCTTGTGGTGCTGGGTCATGTGAGCCTGCTTCATCAGGCCCAGCCAGGCTGTCTGAAGATCGTGCAGGCTGACGGCGGGCTGGCGCTGGGCGACCTTGTCGGCGATCCATACCGTCACCCACTCGTAATCCCGCTCGACCTGGGGCAGCGCATCGAGCTTGGCGGCGGCCGCTTTCATCTGTTCGTACTCAAGCAGCCGCCGCACCAGTTCGGCGCGCGGGTCTTCCGGTTCGCCGGTTTCGGCCTTGGGCTGCCGCGGCAACAGCATGCGCGATTTGATCTCGATGAGCATCGCCGCCATGAGCAGGTATTCGGCCGCCAGTTCCAGATTGCGCTTGCGCATCGCCTCGACATACACCAGGTATTGGCGCGTCAACGGCGCCATGGGAATGTCGAGAACGCTGATATTGGCTTTGCGGATCAGATACAGCAGCAAGTCCAGCGGCCCCTCGAAGGATTCGAGTATGACCTCCAGCGCATCCGGCGGTATGTACAGATCCCGCGGCATTTCGAGCAGCGGTTCGCCGTAGATCTTTGGGAAATGCGCCTCGGCGACCAAAGCTGCCGGCGGCATGCCACCGCCTGCCTGCTCCGCCACCGCAGAAATTTCGGCGCTCATGAGTAATCCAGACCCATCGCCTCGCGCACGTCGCGCATGGTTTCCTGGGCGAGCTTGCGCGCCTTCTCGCAACCGTCGGCGATGATATTGCGGACCAATTGCGGATCATCCAGATACACCTGGGCCCGCTCGTGCATCGGCTCCTGTTCCCGCAGCACCGCCTCGATCAGCGGCTGCTTGCACTCGATGCAGCCGATACCCGCGCTCTTGCAACCGGTCTGCACCCACTGCTTGACGCTGTCGTCCGAATAGATAACATGGAACTGCCACACCGGGCATTTCGCCGGATCGCCTGCATCGCCGCGCCGCACGCGCTGCGGATCGGTCTGCATGGTGCGCAGTTTCTTGGTCACACTGTCGGCGTCTTCGCGCAAGGCGATCGTATTGCCGTAGGACTTCGACATCTTCTGGCCGTCGAGGCCCGGCATGCGTGCAGATTCCGTCAGCAACGCACCCGGTTCGACCAGGATCATCTTGCCGCCGCCCTCGAGATAGCCAAATAGGCGTTCGCGGTCGCCATGCGACAGGCTCTGCGCCTCGTGAAGCAAGGCATGCGCCTGCTCCAGCGCGGCCTCCTCGCCCTTCTCCTGGAAGCGCGTGCGCAATTCCACATAAAGCTTGGCGCGCTTGCTTCCAAGTTTCTTGATGGCCACCTTGGCCTTGTCCTCGAACCCTGGCTCCCGCCCGTAGAGATGGTTGAAGCGCCGGGCGATCTCGCGAGTGAACTCGATGTGTGGCACCTGGTCCTCACCCACCGGGACCTTGTCGGCGCGGTAGATCAGGATATCGGCCGCCTGTAGCAGCGGATAGCCGAGAAAGCCGTAGGTGGTGAGATCCTTGTGGTTGAGTTTCTCCTGCTGTTCCTTGTAAGTCGGCACGCGCTCCAGCCACCCCTGCGGCGTCATCATCGACAGCAGCAAGTGCAGTTCGGCGTGCTCGGGCACGCGCGACTGGATGAACAGGGTTGCCTGGGACGGATCGACGCCGGCGGCCAGCCAGTCGACGACCATCTCCCAGGTATTCACCACGATGCCGCCGGGCTCGTCGTATTCGGTGGTCAGCGCATGCCAGTCGGCGACGAAGAACAGACACGGGTACTCGTGCTGGAGCCTGATCCAGTTTTTCAGCACGCCGTGATAATGGCCGAGGTGGAGACGCCCAGTGGGGCGCATGCCAGAGAGAACTTTTTCAGCGTACATATTTTATTAAAAACCGAAAATCAGCAAGATCAGGTGGATGAATCCGAAAATCAGTGGTCCGAGTATCCCATCCAGGATCCCCGTGAATAGCAGCGCCAACAATATCACGAAGCCATAGGGCTCAAGCTGGGCGAATTTCCATGCCCAGCGATGCGGCAGCAGGCTGACCGCAATCCGTCCGCCGTCGAGGGGCGGGATCGGCAGCAGATTGAGCAGCATCAGGGCGGCGTTGATTCTAATCCCGGCCTTGCCCATTTCGGCCATGGGCAAGGCAAAGAAGCTGTCAGGCATGAGCGTCGCGAGCTTGAGCAGGCACGCCCAACCCAGGGCCATGACCAGGTTCGCGCCGGGACCGGCGGCTGCCACCCACAACATATCCCGTTTGGGATCGCGCAAGCGGCCGAAGTTGACCGGAACCGGCTTGGCCCAACCGAATAGTATGCCGCCACCGGCCAGCAAGCTGCTGGTCGCCAGGATCAGCGCCGGCACCAGGATCGTGCCTACCGGATCGATGTGGCGCAGGGGATTTAGGCTGACTCTGCCCAGTTGCCAGGCGGTCGGATCGCCGAAATACCTGGCCACATAGCCGTGAGCGGCTTCATGCAGGGTAATCGCGAAGATCACCGGCAAAGCCCAAATCGCCAGTGTCTGGATCAGATTTTCCATGGGGGTGCGGATTCTACCAGAGTACTCGCGGCTAGCTGAGACCGAACGGAGCCAATGGCCCTCGCCCAGCTCGCACCAGTTCAGGAGTGCCGCCGCTGAGATTGATGATCGTGGTCATCTCGCGCCCGCAAGGTCCGGCGTCGATCACCAGGTCGAGGCGCCTTTCCAGGCGTTCGCGTATTTCATGGGCATCGGCGAGCGGCGCCGAGGCGCCCGGCAGGATCAGGGTTGAAGTCAGCATGGGTTCATCGAGCTCGGCCAACAGCGCTTGCACCAGCACATGATCGGGGATGCGCAGCCCGATGGTCTTGCGTTTCGGGTGCAGTACCCGCCGCGGCAACTCCCGCGTACCTTCCAGGATGAAGGTATAGCTTCCGGGGGTCGTGGCCTTGAGCAGGCGGAACTGGGCGTTGTCGACGCGCGCATAGGTGGCGATTTCCGAGAGATCCCGGCACACCAGGGTGAACAGATGGCGCTCATCCACGCCGCGTATGCCGCGGATACGGTCGAGCAATTTCGCGTCGCCAAGATGCCCCGCCAAGGCATAAGCGGAATCGGTCGGCAACGCCGCCAGGCCGCCGTCGCGGATGATTTCCGCCGCCTGCTTGATCAGTCGCGGCTGCGGATGCTCGGGATGGAGGGTGAAGAGCTGGGCCATGGACTAGCGAAGGCGCTGCCAGAGGGGCGTCAGGTCTTCCGGCAACTGCGGAAGCTTGCCGAGATCGATGCGGCTCTCGCCGGGGCCGTGAAAATCCGAGGCCCGCGAAGCCAGGAAACCGAACTCGCGCGCATACCGGGCAAATTCCGCCACCTCCGCGTCGCCGTGGGAACCTGAAATTACCTCTATGCCCTGCCCGCCCAGATCACGAAACTCCACCAACAGGCGGCGCAGCTCTTTGTTGCTCAGCCGGTAACGGCCGGGATGCGCCATCACCGCCAGGCCCCCGGCACCGCGTATCCATTCCAAGGCCTGTGCCAGGGTGGCCCATGAATGGGCGACGTAGCCAGGCTTGCCCTTGGCCAGCCAGTGGTCAAAAACCGATTTGACATCCTTGGCATGCCCTGTCTCGACGATATAGCGGGCAAAGTGCGAACGGCTCACCAGGGCCGGATTACCGACAAAGCGCAAGGCCCCCTGATGGGCACCGTGGATGCCGACCTTGTCCAGTTCGGCGCCCATTTGTACCGCCCGCTCGTCGCGTCCGCTGCGCACCTGCGCCAGGCCGGCGATCAATGCCGGATTGCTAGGATCGATGTCCAGCGCCACGATATGCACGGTCGTGTCGTCGCCCCAGGAGACCGAAATCTCGACGCCATCGACGAATCTGAGACCCAATTCGGTGGCCGCCGCGCGCGCTTCGCCCAACCCACCGATCTCGTCGTGGTCAGTCAGGGCCAGCAGATCTACGCCGTTGGCATAAGCCCGGCGTACCACCTCGGCCGGCGCCAGCAGTCCGTCGGAAACAGTTGAATGGCAATGCAGGTCGGCATTGGTCACGCTGGCCAAGTTGGCGCTACCCTCAGCCAAAATGCGGGCGCTAGTCATCCCAGGAAATCCTCGACCAGCTTGGCGACGTGCAGCGGCTGGTCGTGATGCATGTTGTGCCCGGCGTCGTCGATCATGGCCGTGCGGATGTCGCGGAAGCAGGCGATGCGCTCCTGGTAGTCGGCCTCGCCGACCACGCCGGAAAAACTCTTCATGATGAAGGAGTCCCGCGCCGCCACCCACAATACCGGCGCCGTTACGCTACGCCAGCATGCCTTGGCGTCGTCGAGGCGATAGAGGATGGGACTCGGCAGCTTGTGGTAAGGATCGGCCGCCACCACGATCTTGCCGGGATCGTCGCCCCGCTCTTCGCCCAGATGCTCGGCCAGGAACGCGGCCTGATCGGCGCTCAGGCGCGGGTTGACGCCGCGCAGGCGTGCCGCCAGTTCCGCCCGGCCGGCATAGCGGTTGTAAGCCGGGCCGGACGGTGCACGCAGCTGTTCCAGCCAACTGGCATAACGCACCGGCGCTTCGGCCGGATCGCTGACATGCAGGCCGAAACCTTCCAGGGTCGCCACCGCGGCGACCCGCTCGGGCCGGATGCCGGCATACAGGCAGGCGGCATTGCCTCCCAGGCTGTGGCCCACCAGCCGCACCGGGGCGTCGGGCGAATAATGCGCCAGCAACGCGTCGAGATCCGCAATGTAGTCTGGAAACCAGTAGCTATGGTGGTTCCACTGGGTCCCGCCGAACCCCCGCCAGTCCGGCGCTATGATTTGCCAGTCACGGTCCAGGGCATCGACCAGGAACTGGAAGCTGGCGGAAACATCCATCCAGCCATGCAGCAGGAATAGTTGCGGGGCATCCGTCGGCCCCCACCGGCGCACATGGGTGCGCACGCCACGCAGTTGGAAAAAATCGGAATTACTCGGTTTCATCGCGCAATTCTAACATCGCCATTCCCTGTGCCTGCCTGACGCGCCTCTGCCTCGTCTCCTCCAAGCCGCAGCGCCGCCCTGGAAAATGAAGCCACATCTCTCTCGGATTCGGAATAAAATTTTGGTTTTTTCCGAGATCGACATGACCACGACGATACTTCAGCGGCTACCCAAGGGCGAGCGTGTCGGCATTGCTTTTTCCGGCGGCCTCGACACCAGCGCCGCAGTACACTGGATGCGCGCCAAAGGCGCCTTTCCCTGCGCCTACACCGCCCACCTGGGCCAGCCCGACGAAAGCGACTACGAGGATATCCCGCGCAAGGCGCTCGCCTACGGCGCCGACAAGGCACGGCTGATCGACTGCCGGCCGCAACTGGTCGCCGAAGGCATCGCCGCAATTCAGTGCGGCGCCTTCCACATCTCCACGGGCGGGGCCACCTACTTCAATACCACGCCGCTCGGCCGCGCCGTCACCGGCACCACACTGGTGGTGGCGATGCGCGAAGACGACGTGCACATCTGGGGCGACGGCAGCACCTACAAAGGCAACGACATCGAGCGCTTCTACCGCTACGGCCTACTCGCCAACCCGAACCTGCGTATCTACAAACCCTGGCTCGATCAGGAGTTCATCGACGAACTGGGCGGCCGCAAGGAAATGTCGGAGTACTTGATCGCCAACGGCTTCGACTACAAGATGAGCGTCGAGAAAGCCTACTCGACCGACTCGAACATCCTCGGCGCGACGCACGAGGCAAAGGACCTCGAGTTCCTTGATAAGGGCATCCGCATCGTCCAGCCGACCATGGGCGTGGCGTTCTGGCGCGACGACATCGTCGTCAAGCCCGAGACCGTTGCGGTGCGCTTCGAGGAGGGCCGGCCGGTGGCCATCAACGGCCAGACCTTCGCCGATCCCGTCGAGCTGTTCATGGAAGCCAACCGCATTGGCGGACGGCACGGCCTGGGTATGTCCGACCAGATCGAGAACCGCATCATCGAAGCCAAGAGCCGCGGCATCTACGAGGCGCCAGGCATGGCGCTGCTGCATGCGGTCTATGAGCGGCTGGTGACGGGCATCCACAACGAGGGCACCATCGAGCAATACCGCGGCAATGGGCGCCGCCTCGGCCGCCTGCTCTACGAAGGGCGCTGGTTCGATCCGCAGTGCATGATGCTGCGCGAAACCGCCCAGCGCTGGGTGGCACGGGCGGTCACCGGCGAGGTCACCCTGGAACTGCGGCGCGGCAACGACTACTCGATCCTCGACACGACCAGCCCGAATTTGACCTACCACCCGGAACGCCTGACCATGGAGAAGGGAGAAGGCGCCTTCTCGCCGTTGGACCGCATCGGCCAACTGACGATGCGCAACATGGACATCGGCGACAGCCGCGAGAAGCTCATCATCTACTCGCGCCTGGGCCTGCTCAACGCCGACGCGACCGGCGGCGTATCGCTGCTGCCGGATGCGGCCAAGGGAGGCGAAGGGTGAGCTTGAGCTCGAAGCGGCGCGGGTTTCCGCTGCGATTCCAGGTCCCGCTGCCTTATCCCACTTGCCACGGCAACGACGAGCAAGCATAATCCCGCCGTCGCAGGGAGAGAGTGACGCAACATCACCGCCGAAGGCGCAAATCCCGGAACCGCTCAGGCAAAAGAACCAGCGACGCAGGACAAATCTGGAGAGTGGTGAGCTCGGCTCACCCACCGAAGGGGCACGCGGCAGCGGCTTTATCGATTTGATCGAAGCCCTGCCCAAATCTCTCAGGTACCAAGGACAGATGGGACGCAAAGGCTTTGCTTGCGTACCCATCAATCTTAAGAAACTTCTTGAGAATAACCTTATAGGTACTTGATTTATGGGAAATTCATCTCTAGTAACTCCGCTCCACTCCAGCCATGTCCAGCTTGGCGCCAAGCTGGTCGACTTCGCCGGCTGGGACATGCCCATCCATTACGGTTCCCAGATCGAAGAGCACCACGCCGTTCGCCGCGACGCCGGCATGTTCGACGTTTCCCACATGCTCGCCATCGACCTCAGCGGGCCCGGCTCCAGTCCCTATCTGCGCCATCTGCTGGCCAACGATGTCGCCAAGTTGGCGCAGCCCGGTAAAGCGCTTTACTCCTGCCTGCTGAGAGAAAACGGCGGGGTCATCGACGACCTGATCGTCTACTTCTTTACCCCGGAACGCTACCGCATCGTCGTCAATGCCGGCACGGCCGACAAAGACCTGGCCTGGATGCAAGCACAGGCCGCGGGTTTCGATGTGCACCTGGCACCGCGCCGCGATCTAGCCATGATCGCGGTGCAGGGGCCAAATGCACGCGGCAAGTTCTGGCAGGCCTACCCCGGCAGCCGCGCGGCCAGCGAAACGCTGATTCCGTTCCAGGCGGCCTTCGACGGCGACTGGTTGATCGCCCGCACCGGCTACACCGGCGAGGACGGTTTTGAAATCGCCGTGCCGGCCGGCGAGGCCGCCGCCGTGTGGGCGCGGCTGCATGGCGCCGGCATTGCCCCCTGCGGCCTGGGCTGTCGCGACACGCTGCGCCTGGAGGCCGGCATGAACCTGTATGGCCAGGATATGGATGAGACCATCTCGCCGCTCGAAGCCGGTTTGGCCTGGACACTGGCACTGAAGGACGAGCGCGACTTCATCGGCAAGGCGGCCCTGCTGGCGCAAAAGCCGACGCGCCAGATGACTGGCCTGTTACTGCTGGAACGTGGCGTTTTGCGCGCCCATCAGACGGTCAAAACACCCCATGGCGACGGTGAAATCACCAGCGGCACCTTCTCACCGACCCTGCAACAGGGCATCGCCTTGGCCCGCCTGCCCATCGCCGTCGCCGCCGGCGACACCGTCGCCGTGGATATCCGCGGCAAGCCGCATCCGGCGAAGGTGGTCAAGCCGCCTTTCGTCCGCAATGGCAAATCCTTTGTTTCCTGACCCTTGACCCTAGCTGGAGAGCCTCATGAACGTCCCCGCCACCCTCAAATACACCAAATCCCACGAATGGGCCAAGCTGGAGGCCGACGGCAGCATCACTGTCGGCATCACCGACCACGCCCAGGAAGCTCTCGGCGACATCGTCTTCCTGGAACTGCCGGAGACCGGCCGCACGCTCAAGACCGGCGAGGAATGCGCCGTCGTCGAATCGGTCAAGGCCGCCTCCGACATCTATTCACCGATTTCCGGAGTGGTAGTCGCCGTCAACCAGGCGGCCGTCGATGCCCCCGAGAGCATCAATCAGGATGCCTATGCCGCCTGGTTGTTCAAGCTCAAACCAAGCGATGCTGCGCTATGCGCCTCGGAATTGGGCGCACTGCTCGATGCGGCCGCATATACCAAAGTTGCGGAGAGCGAATAGACCCATGCCGAAATCCGCCTCCCTCGCCGCTCTCGAGCAGCGCGATGAGTTCGTCGCTCGGCATATCGGCCCAAGCCAGACCGAGATCGCCCAAATGCTGGCCAAGCTCGGCCTTGCCAGCCTCGATCAACTGGTCGAACAGACCGTCCCGGCGGCTATCCGCCTAAGCGCAGCGCCGGCCCTGCCCCAGGCGCAACCCGAGCATGAAGCGCTGACCAGCCTCAAGCACATTGCGGCCAAGAACCGCATCAACAAGTCGCTGATCGGCATGGGCTACGCGGATACGCTGACGCCCAAGGTGATCGCCCGCAACGTCCTGGAAAATCCCGGCTGGTACACCGCCTATACGCCCTACCAGGCCGAAATCGCCCAGGGCCGGCTGGAGGCCCTGCTCAACTACCAGCAGATGGTCATCGACCTGACCGGACTGGAACTCGCCAATGCTTCCTTGCTCGACGAAGCCACGGCCGCCGCCGAAGCCATGGCCATGGCGCGGCGAGTGAGCAAATCCAAGTCGAACGCCTTCTTCGTCGACGCCGCCTGTTTTCCGCAAACCATCGACGTGATCAAGACCCGCGCCGGCTTCTTCGGCTTCGATCTGGTCTTCGGCGTACCTGAGGACGCAGCAAAGCATGACATCTTCGGCGCCCTGTTCCAGTATCCCAACGATCTGGGCGAAGTTACCGACTTGACGCCGCACATTGCCGACGTCAAAGCCAAGGGCGCCATCGTTGCCGTCGCCGCCGACCTGATGGCCCTGGTCCTACTCAAATCTCCGGGCGCGATGGGCGCCGACATCGCCCTCGGTTCGGCGCAGCGCTTCGGCGTGCCGCTGGGTTTCGGCGGGCCGCACGCGGCATTCTTCGCCACCCGCGACGAACACAAGCGCTCGGTGCCGGGCCGCATCATCGGCGTGTCGGTGGATGCGCGTGGGCACCAGGCGTTGCGCATGGCGCTCCAGACCCGTGAGCAGCACATTCGCCGCGAAAAGGCCAATTCCAACATCTGCACCTCGCAGGTGCTGCTCGCCAACATGGCCGGCATGTATGCGGTGTATCACGGCCCGCAAGGCCTGCGCCGCATCGCCGAGCGCATCCACCGGCTCACCTCGATTCTTGCCATCGGCTTGCAGCAAGCAGGAATCAAGCTCCTCACCCGGCAATACTTCGACACCCTGCGCATCGACCTCGGCGCCAAGAGCGCCTCTATCTACCATGCAGCCCTCGATGCCGGTTACAACCTGCGCGATGTCGACAGCAGGGTGCTCGGCATCGCCGTAAACGAGAAGACCACCCGCGACGACGTTGCCGCCCTGCTGCGCCTGATCACCGGCCGGGATGCGGATATCGCCGGCCTCGACGTCCAGGCCGCCGCAGACAGCCCCATCGCCGCGCTGCTGCGCCAGGACGCCATTCTCGGTCATCCGGTGTTCAATACCCACCACACCGAACACGAGATGTTGCGCTACCTCAAGCGCCTGCAGAACAAGGACCTGGCTCTGGACCATTCGATGATCTCGCTCGGGTCCTGCACCATGAAGCTCAACGCCACCAGCGAGATGATCCCCATCAGTTGGCCGGAGTTCAGCGACATCCATCCCTACGCCCCGCTCGATCAGGCGGCCGGCTACCTGGAAATGATCCAGGGCCTCACCGACTGGCTAAAGGCTATCACCGGCTTCGACGCCATCTGCATGCAGCCGAATTCCGGCGCCCAGGGCGAGTACGCGGGACTGGTGACGATCCGGCGCTATCACGCCAGCCGCGGCGAGCAGCAGCGCAATGTCTGCCTGATCCCCAAATCCGCCCATGGCACCAATCCGGCCACCGCCAATATGTGCGGCCTCACGGTGGTGGTCGTCGACTGCGACGACCAGGGCAATGTCGACCTCGCCGATCTCCAGGCCAAGGCCGAGCAGCATGCCGATCACCTGGCCTGCCTGATGATCACCTACCCGTCGACCCACGGCGTTTTCGAAGAAGCCATCAAGGAAATCTGCGCCGTCGTGCATCGCCATGGCGCCCAGGTGTACATGGATGGCGCCAATCTCAATGCCCAGGTCTGCCTGACCAGCCCGGCCAACATCGGCGCCGACGTGTCGCACATGAACCTCCACAAGACCTTCTGCATCCCGCATGGCGGCGGCGGCCCGGGCATGGGGCCGATCGGCCTGAAGGCGCACCTGGCGCCCTTCATGGCCGATCACGTGGTGCAGGCCACCGACGGCGCGGACAGAAGCAATCACGGGCAGGGTGCAGTCGCCGCCGCGCCCTGGGGGTCCGCGGCTATCCTGCCGATCTCCTGGATGTACATCGCTATGATGGGCGGCGCCGGACTCAAGCGCGCCACCGAAGTGGCCATCCTCAACGCCAACTATGTGGCAACCAGCTTGCAGGCGCACTATCCCGTACTGTATGTGGGCAAGCGCGGCCGGGTGGCGCACGAATGCATCCTCGATGTGCGCGCCATCAAGGCCGCAACCGGCATCGCCGAAATCGACATCGCCAAGCGCCTGATGGACTACGGCTTCCACGCCCCGACGGTGAGCTTCCCGGTGGCCGGCACACTGATGGTCGAGCCGACCGAATCCGAATCGAAAGCCGAACTCGACCGTTTCATCGCCGCCATGGTGGCCATCCGCGACGAGATACGCCAAGTCGAGTCGGGAGCCTGGCCGGCGGACAATAATCCGCTCAAGCATGCGCCGCACACCCAGGCCGACGTCATCTCCAGCGATACCGACTGGCAGCGTCCCTATAGTCGCGAAACCGC
>Ga0172379_10006843_pt1 | contig 15070 bp, 12 predicted proteins | sample GrowelOW334metaG_FD_119756 | JGI IMG/M metagenome (GOLD analysis project Ga0172379, IMG submission 119756) | Groundwater microbial communities from an aquifer near a municipal landfill in Southern Ontario, Canada - Groundwater well OW334 metaG | ecosystem: Environmental > Aquatic > Deep...
ATTTAGCCGCCAACCTGGCGGACGAATCAAATCTTGACGGGCAGCTTCTCCCCGGTCTTGAGCCAAAAGGCGTTCCCCGGGAATTGACCGGTACGGCCCTTCCTTTTCGCTACAACCATCTTGAAGATTTGGAGGCCATCGTTCAAAGACACCCGGGAGATGTAGGGGTGATTATCATGGAACCGGTTAGGGGTAACATGCCGCTACCCGGCTTCCTGGAGGGCGTGCGGAACATCACGACCAGGATTGGGGCCGTGTTGATATTTGATGAGATAACATCCGGATTCCGTATGAATATGGGAGGTGTACACCTTCGCTTCAATGTCGATCCCGATCTGGCGGTCCTCGGGAAAGCGTTAGGTAACGGCTATGCCATATCTGCCGTCATTGGTCGCCGCGAGGTCATGGAGCATGCCCAGGATACCTTTATCAGTTCGACATTCTGGACGGAAAGGATCGGATCGACGGCGGCATTGGCCACAATAAAGAAAATGGAACAATTTCCTGTCCAGGAATCGTTAATCAGATACGGCGAACTGATTAGCGAAGGCTGGATAAAGCTGGCCAAAAAACACGGTTTATCCATAGAAGTCAGCGGTATCCCTCCCCTGACGCATCTCGCCTTCAAGATGAACGATTCTTTGGCCCTGCAAACCCTTTATGCCCAGGAAATGCTCACGAGGGGTTACCTTTTGGGGGCGTCCGTTTATTCAACCTATGCTTATACGGATGAAATAATAAAGGTCTTCCTGTCGGATACGGATGAAGTGTTTGGGATCATCGCCGCCGCACAGGAATCGGGAGACATCAGGAAATCCCTGAGGCATGATGTGATACAGGATGGATTCAGAAGGTTAACCTGATCGCATGTCCGGGAAACTGGCCGTCAATGCGGGTTTGTATGTAGCCATATCTCTTGTCACGCAAGGCGTTACTTTTCTTTTCTGGATCGTCATTGCCTGGTGGTTCTCACCATCCCTGATCGGTCTTTACACGCTCGTACTTTTCATTGTCGAGTTATATAGTGCGGTGGCTGTTTTCGGTCAGGACGCTGCCCTGACGCGCTTTTATTACACCTCATCTCGGAAGGATGATGTTTTAAAAAACGCGCTGATCATTGTCCTTTCAGGCGCCATCGCGGCGATTATTTTTTTCATGGCCACGGTGAAGACAATCCCGCAGCTTATTCCCGGACTCCACAATTTTTTCCCCGAGAATACAATCCTTGCCGCTACGGTAATATTTGGCAATTCCTTGGCCAATCTTGTCTCAGTCCATTATGCGGCGATGAAGAAGGTGCTGCTATATGGCCTTTATCAAGGGATCAAGTTGTTAATATTCTGTTTTTTATCTGTTCTTTTCATTTATTTTGGTATGTCTGTGGAAGGTCTTTTGAAGGCTACGGCCATATCTTCATTTACAATAATCCTTTTATTTGTCTTCTGTGAAAGAAAGGAGATTTTAAAAGCAGTTGTTTCATTTCCCCTGGCGAAGGAAATGATCATCTATGGTTTACCGCTGATGCTTTATGCCGCCTTTGGTATATTCATTACATATTTTGGCCGTGTCCTGTTAGCTTCTTATGTGAATCTTGCGATCCTCGGCGTTTACAGCTTCTTCTTAACCATAACGTTGCAGGTCAACGGCTTCTGGGGAAGCGTGAATCGGGCCTGGACTCCTGAACTATTTTCGAGGATTTCAAGACAAAAGTCGACTGCCCTGGAGAGTGCAAAAACCTTTTCCTATGTTTTCGTATTCTTATATCTGGCTGGTTTCACGATCCTGGTCCTCATTGGGGAGTCTTTTCTTTTCAGCTGGTTGTTCAAACCGGTATACCTCGACAAAGTCAACCTTTTCTATATTTTATTGTTAGGACCGATATTTACGGGTATTTATACGGCCTTTTATCCATTTTATTATTATGAAAATAAAACGACCCTGATTTTGTTTATTTCTATTTTTCTAAGTGGTTTGCAAATCTTAGTAAGCATAATTTTTATCAAATACTGGAGCGATACGGGAGCCGCTTTCAGTTTCTATTTGATGTCCAGTATTTCAACGATATCTTACATCTTCTTCTTTCGCCGCCAGATTGAAAATTTCCAGGAGCAGTTAAGATTCCTCTTCATTCTCGTTTTGTTAACCCTGGTCAGTGTCGTGACCTTACTCGTTACATCATCATACCTGTTATTTGCCCTGGCGATCTCTGTAACGACCATTGCAATTTTTGTAATTGCCAGGCCTTATATAACGGATTTTTTTGTCAATGCGGCGAATACGCTAAAAAGAGGGAAGGTAAGCCTTTGAAGGACCCCTTGGTCCTATTCTATCCACATACAGTGCGGGCCTTTCGGACCACCTTGATAGGTCATCTTTATGAAATTGCTCAAGTGTATCCGGTTGTGCTCCTTTCTGAGCAGCTTGACAATAAAATGAACGAGTTGCTTAAGCGAAGTGAATTATTCCCTAAATTGGAAGCGATAATTCCGGTTGATCAGTTTGCCGTCGGTGGAAGAAACCCCTTCCATCCGAATGTTCGTTTAGCCGCGATCGCAAAAAAGGTTATCAGGGACTATCAGCCGAGTATTGTTATTACGGCGAGCGATATGCATAGTTTATTTGATATGTATCTGCTGAGATACGCAAAAAAAATCAATTCATTGATAATATGTGTGCAACCAACACTAAATTTAGAAACTAAACAATCCTCTCGATGGGTTGATCTAATAAACGCATATACCAGAATGCCGGAGTGGTTGCCACTGGCGTTGAGGATGATGCTGGTGAAAGGTCGGAAATGGATCGGCCATTTCTATTGCCACTGGATTATGCCGCTCTGCGCCGGCGAATTACCCCTTAACGGGTCCTCGAGTTTTGTCTTGCTGAGAGGTAACTCGGGTATGAGGGATGCGAATTTCCAAATTGTTTTTTCCGCCAAGGATGGTGAAAACTATGTAAAGGATGGCGTGTTACCGGCAAAGATAGTCTGCCTTAGCCATCCTTTAATAGGCCCAGCGCGGTCATTTATGATGAATAATCTTATTTCTGCGGATATTGTAGATCCTTTCCCGGGTCGAAAAAAGGCGCTCCTGTTCATGCCCGCAGAAGAGATTGCTTTTAAAGCGGACAGTTATTCATTGATTACGAAAGGACATCGGCAGGAACTATATGCCGATATTTTAAGAGACGTAGCGAGGATTCTTGAAGATTGGCAGATAATAATAAAGCCCCATCCGGACCTGATGAAGAATTCAGCAGTTAGAGAATGGTTAACGGCAATCAATCCGGATCTTTATATGGCTGATCCTGCGGAAGCTGTGGATCAATATGTTGCCATAAGCGATCTAATTATCGAGTTGCCCAGAGCGGCGAGTACGGCTACTTTTACGGCCCTTTTGCAGTGCCCCGGCAAGCCCATATTGGCGCTTGATTTCGATCATGAATATCTGGGTGATCTATACAGGGATGTCGAAGGTGTAGAGTATATTGATAACAGAGAAGATTTAATTCGATCCCTTATTTCCGTAAAGCAGTATCAATATGATGAATGGAGGCAGAAGAAGAAAATTACTGCCTCCGGCAAGAAGATGAGATTTCGCGAATTTCCAGACATTATCACGGCTGTTCGTTCTCTGAGAGAGCTCCATGAATCCTGTCTATCAAACTAAAAAGGCGATTATGCATGTCATTCACGCCTTGGGATATGAAATAGATCATCTCAAGAAAAACCCCTACGAATCAATATTGGGACTCACACACTACCCGATACGGACTATCATGGATGTTGGTGCCAATAGAGGTCAGTTTGCCGGGAAAATCCTTCAAGTTTTCCCTGAAGCTCAAATTCATTGTATTGAACCCTTACGTGAACCATATAAGTACCTTGAAAAATGGGCAGCCGATGTGAGGGCAAATATTTGCCTCCATAATGTTGCCCTTGGCGATTGCGAAGGCGATATAGAAATGAATTTGCATGTTGAACATGATGAGTCGTCGTCGATTCTGGACATTTCACAGGGAAACGTCTCTCTGTTTCCCCAGTCGGGAAGGCAGCGAAAGATTACCGTTCATCAAACAACCCTCGATGAGTTATTTGGGTCAAAAAACTGTTACCTGGAGAAAGATATTCTTATCAAGATGGACGTCCAGGGTTATGAAGATCGGGTAATTCAAGGTGGAGTAAAGACCTTGGATAAAGCGAGGGCATGTATCATGGAAGTATGCCTTGAATCCCTTTATCTGGAGCAAGCAAGTTTCAGATGTCTCGTCGATATGATGTATGATCTTGATTTTCGTTATGCCGGAAATCTTCAGCAAACCCAGGGAAAGGATGACAAGGTGATATTTATTGATGCTGTTTTTATCAAGAAAGACTAATAAAGATCAATAAAAATGATAAGCTTTTGTACTTTCCATGCAACAAATTAACTCGCTGCCCCATTGCCCGTCATGTAGTGATGATCGAATCGTTCTTGTTGGGAGCATGCCGGCAACAAGATACTTCGGAGGTGAAACCGTCAGGGATGAATGCTTTGAAAGTAAATTGTATAGGTGCCGCGGCTGTTATCTTTCTTTCCGCTGGCCCCGTTTAGCGCCGGAGGATGTTAACGCTCTTTACTGCAACTTAGGAGAACCGTACCCCAATATCAATAGAAATGATTGGCGCATCGCCCTTAACTTTTTGAAAAATGGGGAAAATGGCAGGTTGATTCTCGATATTGGATGTTATGACGGCTCATTTCTGATGTTGCTGGGCGATGCCTGGAATCGCCAAGGCGTTGAAATTAATAGAAGAGCGTCTCAGGAGGCCAAGCGAAAAGGTATTCGCATCATCTCTTCTAATATAGATGAATTGTGGAATAATGTTGAATATAAAGATAGATTCGATGCCGTAACCGCCTTGGACGTCATTGAGCATATGTTCGATCCCCTGCTTTTCTTGAAGAAGGCTCTTTTTGTGACTAAGCCGGGCGGCTGCGTCCTCGTTTCCACAGGCAATACTTCGTCCCTGTCCTGGAAAATAATGGGTAGTCGTTACTGGTATGGACTGTTTTTGGCTCACATTTCGTTTATCAATGATGACTGGTGCCGCCGTTCTGCAAAAGAATTGTCGGTGTTAATAAAAAAGACGATATATTTTTCTCATGGAGAAGAATATTCAGCAAAGAACGTCGCCCTTGAATGTCTGAAAAATGTAACCTACCGTATTTTCCCAGGCCTATTTTCATGGATGAGAAAGCTTGGTTTTGGCGGAATAAATGTAAACGATTGCCCTCAGCTTGCTGATTCACCACCTTATTGGAAAACGGCGAGGGACCATATGATGGTAATATTTGAGAAGCCGTATTAATTATGAAGCCCATCGAAAACCAACAGTTAAAGGAATTCATTTCTGCCTTTCAATGTAAAGAAGACCGGTCATGTCAAGGTATAGGCCCCATAATTTCCATTGTTGTTCCCTCGTATAATCAGGCCGCTTACCTTGAACGGACAATTCTAAGTATATTGAATCAGGGCTACCCTCATCTGGAAATAATCATTATTGATGGCGCTTCAACGGATGGATCAGTTGATATCATAAAGAAATATGAAAAACATCTTCATTACTGGGTGAGTGAAAAGGACCAGGGACAATCTGATGCCCTGAACAAAGGTTTTCACAAGGCGACGGGAGAATTGATCGGGTGGCAGAATTCTGACGATATCTATTTGCCGGGCGCTTTTTTCACGATTGCCAAGGCCTGGCATAAATACCCGGATGCTGATGTCTTATATGGGAATCGCCTGGATATTGATGCTAATGATAATATTAAGGCTGAGAGCAGGTTCACGGATTTTTCTTCTATTGTTTGCCGGTACGATGGACTTTGCCTCATGACGCAAAGCGCTTTTTTTAAGCGCAAGCTCCTCCAGCAGATTGGTATGTTGGATGTAGCTTTAAATTATGCAATGGATTACGAGTTCTTTATAAGGGCCGCTCGTAATAAGGCACGTTTTCAATATATACCTCATTTTCTTGGCGCCATGAGGCGTCACAGCGAAGCAAAAACAGAGATGTTTTTAGGTACTCCCGTTCATAACCGGGAATGCGCGGAAATAGATGCGAGGCATCAACGCGTAAAGTTATTTAATTTGCCGATGAAGATTTATTCCCTCATGTTTCGCGGCTATCACTATTGCCGCCAAGGCGATCATCGGTACGTCTGGAATGGCATTTTTAGACGTCTTCAGGAGGGAAAATTTCTTAAGGGTTAATCAAGAAATGACGTCTTTTTGCGAGGTCGTCATACTGTGGAGAGAAAAGGAAAGCATGAAAATAGAAAATTGCCGAATATGCTCAGCCCCTGACCTGGAAGCATGTATTGATCTGGGTAGACAGCCGTGGTGCAATGATTTCATAACGGCAGATCAGGTCGGGTTCGAAATTACATATCCACTGGAAGCATGTTTTTGCAACAACTGTGGGACCCTTCAGGTCAGCTACACCGTTCCGAAAGAAATAATGTATTGCGAACATACATATCTTTCCGGAGCCACGAAGACGATGAAAGAACACTTTCAGAAGGTGAGTGATTTTGTCTGTAACTCACTGGTAAAGGCTAAAGGTCTCGTTGTCGATATTGGTAGTAATGACGGAACTTTACTGTCTACCTATCGGAACAATGGCATGGACGTTTTGGGCATTGAGGCCTGTAAAAAACCTGCCGAAATAGCGACGCAAAGCGGCATCGCAACCGAAATCGGATTCTTTAATTATGATTATGCTGTCGATATTGCGGAACGCCGGGGGAAAGCCATGGTGATGTCCGCGGCAAATGTCTTCTATCATATTGAAGAGCTGCACAGTGTTACCAAGGGCGTGAGTTATCTACTGGATCAAGACGGGGTATTTGTTGTTCAGGCCTCCTATCTCCCCAAGCTTATTGAAAGTAAGGCTTTTGATATCATGTATCACGAGCATTTGCTCTACTATCGTGTCGAGAATCTCAATTATCTCTTGAATTTATATGATTTAGAGATTTTTGAAATTGAGGAGGCGCCGGTTCATGGCGGATCCATAGTTGCCTACATTTGTCATAAAGGGAAAAGGGCGATCAGCAGCAGGGTTAAACAAATGATCGAAGCTGAGCGTCTGCATGGGTACCATAAAATAGACAAGTACAAGAATTTTAACGACGATATTATCGCCATGAGAGAGACACTCGTGCAGTTAATCGGTGAGTTAAAAAAAGCCGGTAAAAAAATATACGCATACGGCGCCCCGGCCAAAGGAACCGTTTTGCTCAATTTTTATGGATTGACTAGGAAAGAGATTGATTTGGCTGTAGAGGTCAATCACCTGAAGTTCAATCGGTATATACCATGTACGAACATTCCCATTGTTGATGAGAGAACCGTTGATGAGCCCGATTATTATTTATTATTATCCTGGAATTTTGCCGAAGAATTTTTTAGATCCGAAGCCTACCAAAGCGGCAAGCGCAAATTCATCATTCCCGTACCGGAGCCCAAAATTTACCATAAATGACCTCGATACTCGTCACCGGTAGCGAAGGCAGCCTCGGCCCATTTCTGGTAGAGAAGATTTATCAAACCTTCGGTAGTGTTTGCGTCATCCGGGTAGGTCGGGCGCGCAAATTACCTCCCGATGGTCGAAGTCGCTACTATTGGGGGGATCTTTCCGACATTCAGTTTATTCAGCAAATATTCTCTGAAAATAAAATCGGTTACGTTATCCACTGTGCGGCGCGATGGAATGGATTCAACCAGGATTCCGCCATTCTTTACAACAATGTTTTTTCTACCCTCAATTTACTTCTTTCTATTTCTCCTGAGGTTGAAAAATTTATTTATCTGTCTTCCTCCGGTGTTTATCAAGATGCAACCCCGCTGGAATCGACGGCTCTGACTTGTCCGAGTTCATCCTATTGTGTCTCAAAAATATTGGGCGAAAAACTTGTTGAGCAATTCTCGGTGATAAAGGGTTTCCCCTATACGATATACCGGCCGTTTCATATCGTTTCCCCGGCAGAATTATTTGAGCGGGGCAGATCTCATGTATGTACGGACATGTGCCATAGAATTATCGAACTGAAAGAAACTATTGATTATAATGGCCTTGATGATTCAAGAAAAATAGGTTTCACCTGGGTCGAGGATGTTGCAGATGCGATTATCGACAATATTGAAGATAAAAAAACGGATAATGAAATTTTCAATATTGGGACGTCCGAAAAGCACACAGTTAAGCATTTAGTGTACGAAATCCTCTCAGAGGCGACAAAATCGGGGCTTGTTGATGACCAACTAAAATCTCTCTCTCGCCCGGCGGCTTCCGAGACAGGATTGGACCCATGCTTTTCCAAAATATTTCAAATCTGCGGCTGGCACGCACGAACCAGGTTACCCGAATGCGTAAAGAAATTTGTTGAGAGCAAGTACTTATGAGTCCGACTAAATCTATCATTGGGTCATTTAAAGATCAACGGGCGACCAGATATTTTGATTTATTCCCCAAACTACCAGGGCAGGTTACCGTATCAGTCATTATGCCACACCAGTTTAGCGGTTGGCACAAACATAAACATCAGACAGACCAATTTTTTGTTGCGGAGGGGGTCATCAAAGTCGGTATCATTACTCCATCCGGTGAAATGATAGAAGAACTACTTTCATCAGAATATCCGGAAACAATCACTATTCCACCTGATCACTGGCACGCATGGAAATCCCTGGAAGAAAAAGCTTTTCTTGTATACCACCTGAGTCAAAAACATGACGAATCGGATGAAATCCGTGAAACGGCTGAGGGAATATCGAAGCGTTATGGCTTTCAATTATGATTATGATTGTGTTGAACCTTGATCCGTTACTTTTAACTTCCGTCAAGCTGTATTGAAAAGTGAGGACGGAAATGATTGAGAAAGTAAGGAAAATTGGCATTGTCGAAATTTATAGCCATCACGTATTTGTCCATACATTGGGGGCTCTCGCCCTCGAAAGTGGCCTGGATGTTACCATATTCGTAACGCGGCCTATTTACGAAGAGCTAAAACCTCTTTTTGGGGAACATTTGGCCGAAATTACCTGGGTTATCAAGGACGAAAAGGAAAACGATTGGCAATATCTAAAAAGAGTTGAATCTATAGTCAGAAAGAATATTGATTTATTGTTCATCAATACTGTTCAGGGGAAAAGAATCATCCTTTTTTATTTTTTCAAGCCGTTAAAAAAAACAATCGTGGCCGCCGGTCGTATTTCGGAATGGTTTGGGAATAGCTACCGGCTATTACCCTTCAGTTCGGTCCGCAGATTTCTGCATCACAATTATACACATTTCCTGATGCAAAGGTGCATTCCTCGCTACGACGCGATCATTGTGCATACACCGCAGGCACGTGATTTAGCACTGACGAACCGGTACCAAAAAAAGATAATGTTACTGCCCTACTCTTTGTATAAGGGCAAAACGGAAATCAACAAACCCGTTGCGAAAACTAAATTTCTGGCAACCGGTTCCATTAATGAAACAAGCCGAGATCATATAGGACTCTTAAAAGCATTCGAAAGAGTATGGGCGGCTGGCCGAAAGGATGTAAGTCTAACCGTTTTGGGCATGCCTCAATTAAAACATGGTCAGACAGTGATAGCGTACATGGAAAGATTGGAAATGCAAGGTTTTGATATTCAGTATTTCAGGGAATTCATTCCTGAGGAAGTATATTTACAACAAGCAGAATCCGCAGACATATATATTGCACCGCTCAATATTGAATACTATTCATGCGGGGAGTTGACCAGCGGCATGGTTGAAGCCATCCGGCAAGGGAAACCCTGTATCTATCCCGAGGGACATTTCCCGGACCCAAGGTTCGAATCGAGTTCCTTATTCTATGATAAGATCGAAAACCTTCCTGAATTGCTAGTTAAGATTTTAGAAGATAAAGAAATATTGAGGCAACTGTCCCTGAATGCAGTCACCAATGCGGAACCGCATTCCTTGAAATCAACAACCGCTTATTTTCAAGAGCAGTTAAACTCTTTGTAAGCCATGTTGGAAGAATCCATGACAAATATTGTTCCGCTACACAAGATGACGATCAAACTCTTTCTGGAAAGAAACGGTTTCCCTCTCATGGTGGCCTTGTTGATATTGCTGATCAGCATTTCTCCACGGATTCCGTTGCCGATTCACATTCCAAAGCGGTCATTTGATTTACGACTTGAAGATATTTTTCTGTTCATCGTTCTTCCCATTTGGACATGGCTTCTTTGTCTGCGCCCAAGAATCTACATCCCTACATTGCTTTTGCCAATCTCCATTTATAGTCTGATTATGATTACAACGACTTTATACGCAATTATTTGTCACTATACTGTTTGGAGTCGCGCTCTCTTGTATGGGCTAAAAGAAATTCAGTATTTCATCCTGTTTTTATTGGTTGCCAACTTAATACGGAATAGGGATGCTCTGAGCAAAGTTTCTTTATCAATAATATTTATAGGTTTACTGAGTGCGGTGTGGGCTTTTTACCAAATTTCGTCCGGTGGCGGAAAGGCATTGTTTGATATCAATGCATTGCAGGGTTATTATCAACATGTAGCGCTCACCTCCCATTATGGAATCGGTCTTATGGGGGAGGTATCTCCACTAACTGTTGCCACTTTTTTTTCATTTATGTCTTTTTGGGCTTTTAGCTTTTTTCTTTCATACTCAGACCATCCCATAAAAAAAATATGTTTCCTCTTTGTGGGTTTGTTATTTACAGTTTGTTCAATTTATTCCGGAGAGAAATTATCGATAGTATATTTTGCAATATATTTTGCAGTTATGTCTTTCCTCGATTTCCGGAAAATGAAGCCATTCATATTCGGCATTATATCTTTTATTGTAATTATTTTTTTAGTAAAAGAGTATTTCATCGCTGGGACATATTTCCATGCTGTCGAGAGAGTTTTTCATTGGTATAGCTATGTTGGTGGTTTTGTATCAAGAATTGATGGATGGCGATCTGTGTTTGACACGGGTTTCCCGTATTTTTTAACCGGTGTGGGAAAGGGCGGCTTACATCACGTCTTTGAGGAAGCTCACAACAATTACATTAAATTATTGTTTGAATCGGGGATCTTCGGTCTGATTTCTTTTATATGGTTACTTGGCTCGATAGGATCATTGTGCATCAGGGCATACCGGCGCGGACATGATGTCATGGACAAGGTAATTGGCAGTGCAACGCTTTGTTGCTTAGTGAGTATTTGTGTAGCTGCGATGGTTCAAGACGCATTCAAACCGGTGTTAGTGAACGCAATATTCTGGGTATTTGTTGGTATAACGACAGCAGTTGATGGGATTGGTAAAGGAGAATCAAAGAAGCAAAACAAAAACGACGATGTTTTACAGAAGACGGAAGTGAAAATTAATGTTTTCGACTTTCTCCGTGTCGTTTTGAAATATAAGAAATTTATTCTGATGATAGTTATCATTACGGGATCAGTAACCGCAATTTATTATCTGACTCTCAAAGATCATTCTCTTCCCAAGGTAATGTATCGTTCAGAATGTGTCCTTATAATTAAGCCAAGTGATCGAAATAATATTGACGGCACTAATTTAGAAAGTATGGTTTTAAGGGTAAAGAGCAATGCAATACTCAAAAGTATCTTTTCAAAAATTCAAATGCAAAACAGTGAATTCAGAAATATTAAATATGAGGATTTCTCTAACATGTTTAGTTGTAATGTGGCAACCATAGATGCTAGCAATGCCGGGTTTAGAATATCTATGGAGACAGCAGATCCTCAATTATCCCAAAATATGCTAGTTGTCTTTATCTCGGAGCTGAGCAATTATTTAAAAAATAATACAATGGAATCATTGGAATCGAAAAAATCCTTTCTCCGCCACAATTATGAAGTAGCGAGTGATATTTATAAAAAGCAGCAATATGCCGAGCAGGTTATCTTTATCGACAAGCAGATTAATAATATCATGGCTAACACTTACTATATTTTTAAAATTCATTCTTTTCCTTCCGCTCCTACGGAATACTATCAAGGATCAAAACCGGCAAATCCCATGGTATTGATCGTATTTATCATTTTTTTAGCTTTGATTTTTTCAATAACACTATCATATTTTTTGGAGTACCTCCTCACTTTGAAAGAAGAAGCGCCGGAGAAGCTGCGGCATTTGAGGAAGTTATTATGTTTAAAAGATTGAAAAAATATTAATAGGCTTTCCTCATTCAATTCATTTCGTAAGATGATGATTAAATCTCTCATTGACCGTAACGGTTTACCCTTGATGGTCTTATTGCTTATCCTGCTGATCAGTATTTCTCCGCGTATTCCATTGCCCATTCATATTCCGAAGCGGTCATTTGATTTACGCTTGGAAGATATATTTCTGTTAATAATTCTTCCCATTTGGACATGGCTTCTTTGTCTGCGTCCAAGGATCTATATCCCGACGTTACTATTACCCATCTCCATTTACCTCCTGATTACGATCATAACGACTTCTTACGCAATTATTTGTCATTATACCGTTTGGAGTCGCGCTATCTTGTATGGACTGAAAGAAATTGAGTATTTTATTATGTTTGTATTGGTTGCCAACTGTATAAGAAATAGGGAAGCCCTGGACAAAATTTCGTTATCGATAATATTTATAGGTTTATTGAGTGCGGTTTGGGCTTTTTACCAAATTTCGTCCGGCGTTGGGAATGTATTGTTTAATATCAATGCATTGGAAGGTTATTATCGACATGAGAGACTTTTGTCTCATTACGGAATCGGCCTTATGGGGGAGATATCTCCACTAACTGTTGCCACTTTTTTTTCATTCATGTCTTTTTGGGCGTTTAGTTTTTTTCTTTCGTATTCAGATCGACCCATAAAAAAAATATACTTCCTCTTTGCTGGGTTGTTATTTACAGTCTGTTCAATTTATACGGGAGAGAAGATATCGTTACTCTATTTTTTCCTATGTTTTGCTGTTCTGTCTTTCTTGGATTTCAGAAAAATGGCGCCATTCATAATTGGCGTTATATCTTTAATTATACTTATAGTTTTAATCAAAACATTTTTTATTGGGGGGACATCTTTCAATTCTGTCGAGAGGGTTTTTCATTGGCAGAGCTATATTGGTGGTTTTGTATCAAGAATCGATGGATGGCGATCTGTGATTGATACAGGGTTCCCGTTTTTTTTGACTGGTGTGGGTAAGGGCGGCTTACATCACATATTCGAGGAAGCTCACAATAATTATATTAAATTATTATTTGAATCAGGGATATTCGGTTTGGTTTCTTTTGTATGGTTACTTGGATCGATAGGATTATTATGCATCAGAGCATATCGGCATGGAGCTGACGTCATAGACAAGGTAATTGGCGGTGCAACGCTTTGTTGCTTGGTGAGTATTTGTGCAGCTGCGATTGTTCAGGACGCATTCAAGCCGGTTTTAGTAAATTCAATATTCTGGGTATTTGTCGGTATAACAGCAGCAGTTGATGGGATTCGTAGGGGAGAGTTATGAAGCAGGACAAAAACGAAGATGTTTTAGGGAAAATGGAAGTAAAAATTAATGTTTTTGACTTTCTCATTGTAATTATGAAGCATAAAAAATTGATTTTGGTGATAGTTTTTATTACGGGATTATTCTCTGCAACTTATTCTCTGACTCTTAAAGATCATTCTCTTCCCAAGGTAATGTATCGTTCAGAATGTATCCTTAGAATTAATCCAAGTGATCAGCTTAATATTGACGGTACTAACTTAGAAAGTATGGCTTTAAGGATAAAGAGCGATTTAATACCCAAAAGTGTTTTTTCAAAATGTCAAATGCAAATCGGTGAATTAGTGAATATTCAATATGAAGAATTCTTTGACATGATTAAGTTCGAGATTGTAAACAACGAACCTAACGCCAACTGGTTTAGAATATCTATGGAGACAGCAGATCCTCAATTATCCCAAAATATACTAATCTGCTTTATCTCGGAGTTGAGCAATTATTTAAGAGATAATACATTGGAATCATTGGAATCTAAAAAATCATTCCTCCGCCACAATTATGAGGCATCCAATGATATTTATAAGAAGCAGCATTACGCTGAGCAAATTATTTTAATTGACAAGCAAATTAATGCTATCAAGATCAGAAATAACTATATATTTGATTGGCAGTCTCTACCTTCCGCTCCTAAGGAGTATTATCAAGGATCAAAATCTGTAAATCCCATATTACTGACCGTATTTCTAATGTTTATATCCTTAATATTATCAATAACGCTCTCTTTTTTTCTGGAATACCTCCACACTTTAAAAGAAAAAGAGCCGTAGAAGCTGCGGCTTTTGAAAAAATTATTATGTTTCAGAGATCGAAAATTTTGGTAGGCTTTCCAAGGTGAGGATATGGTTTACCGAAATCGGAGAACCGTTGCCCTTGGAAAGGAATGCCCGTCTTTATCGTTATGGAATGCTTACACAGTCCCTCGTACGTTATGGTCATGAAGTAGTGTGGTGGACTTCGAGTTTCTCCCATATATCGAAGAGGCATGTTACTGATCAAGATTCAAACGTAACGATTAATGATGTAAATATCCACCTGCTGAAAGGGCCAGGCTATAAAAGGAATGTTTCTATTTCAAGGGTTTTTCACCAGATGCATTTTGCCAGGAAGTTTTATCGTTTGGCCAATAACCATGGAATTCCCGATGTGATCATTTCTTCGGTTCCAACTATTGAAGTGGCAGAAAAAGCAGTATTGTTCGGAAAGGCAAAAAATATCCCTGTTATTGTTGATATAAGGGATGAATGGCCAGACGAATTCGTAGACTTAGCGCCGAAATTCCTTCGCCAATTCGTAAGAGTGTTGATGACACCGTACTTTAAGACCATGACAGACATATGTAAAAACGCAACGGCCATTATTGGGGTCTCACGCAGTTTTCGGGACTATGCCCTTTCTTTTGCCGAGCGTGACGCCGGACGATATGATCGTGTTTTCCCAATCGGCTATAGCGTTTCCAGTTCTTTAGATCACAAGAAAGTAGAATTGGCCAAA
>Ga0172379_10006844_pt1 | contig 15070 bp, 13 predicted proteins | sample GrowelOW334metaG_FD_119756 | JGI IMG/M metagenome (GOLD analysis project Ga0172379, IMG submission 119756) | Groundwater microbial communities from an aquifer near a municipal landfill in Southern Ontario, Canada - Groundwater well OW334 metaG | ecosystem: Environmental > Aquatic > Deep...
ATCCTCAACGGTCGCATAATCGATCTGGCGGGCAGGGATTATGGCGTCATTTTTATCGTCTGCCCTGTTTTTTTCCTCCTGTCCTTCCTCAGTCTTTTGGGCGTGAGCAGGGGTGAGATTAAGGCGGGGAGGCCTTCGGTATGAGAGAGCTTGGGGCGAGGGAGCCGGATACGCCGACAGTCCCCGGAAAGCCATCGCCCGCCAACGGACTAGTCGCGGCGGCTCCCCAGAGGCCATCGACCTCAATCGGGGAAGCTAGCCCAATGCGCGGCGGCGTCTCTGCCGCTTCCGGACGCCTGGCGTCCGCGTCCGTCGGCCAAGCATCCATTCCGACCGACCCCGCTTTCGAGGAGGTCGCCGAGCTTTTCGATGCGCAGCTGGCTCGGGGACTGCATTTTGGCGCTCAGCTGCGCGTTCTCTATCGCGGCAGGACCGTCGTCGACCGACAAGGCGGACATACCGACGAAACTCGCAAGCGTCGCATAACGCGAAATACGCCGTTCATGGCCTACTCCGCGACGAAGGCCTTCACGGCGATCTGCGTCCACAAGCTGGCCGACGAGGGCGCCCTCGATCTCGACGCGCCGGTCGCCGAGTATTGGCCGGAGTTCGGGGCGAGGGGCAAGGCTCGAATAACGATTTCGCATATCCTTCTCCATCAAGCCGGAATCCCGGGGAAGGTCGGGTTCGGCGACCTTCTGGCCTGGCTTTCGCCGCGCGGAGGCGCCACGAGAGCCGCGTCCCTTGTCCCCGCGCACGAGCCGGGGGCTGGGGTTTTCTACCATTCCGTCACGGCGGGTTTCGTCCTGGGCGAGCTCATCCGCCGCGTTTCGGGCTTGAGCGCCGCCGACTATCTTCGCGCCAATTTTCTCGAGCCTCTGGGCATGACGGATAGCCATGCTGGCCTTCCCTGGCGCGAATACGGGCGGGCTTCGCGAATCAGAACCGCCGACCCGAAACAAGGCGCTGCCGCGCGCAGTTTCTCGAATCCCCTCTATAGAAGCTTATTTTTGCCCGCCGCGTCGCTCAATACCACGGCATGCGATCTGGCGGTTTTCTACGAGATGCTTCGCCTCGGCGGCCGGTACGGAGAGCGGCGCTATCTATCGGAGGCGGCGGTGACGCGGGCGACCGCTCTTCGGTACGAGGGGCCCGACGGGGAAACGGGCAGACGAGTTCGCTGGGCGATGGGCTATGGCTTGGGAGGCTATTCGCCTTTTCCCGACAAGGACATTCGCCATATGGGAAGGGGCGCTACCGAAAAAACCTTCGGCCACTCGGGCCAGGGCGGTTGCTCCATCGGTTGGGCCGATCCGCCTTCCGGCCTCGTGTTCGCCTTTCTCTGCAATCGCTTCCAAAATCTGGAAACGGCCTACCTGCGCTTCCAGGAACTCGCGAATGCTTGCTGGAAAGCCCTGGGTCGATAAGGACCGAGCGCTTGACCGGTTCGGCTCGAGGGCATAGGCTTGAGCCTGAGGGCTTTCGCCCCCGAGGAGCGCATGGCCGACAGTTTGAGGACCTTGGCCGAGAATCGCGGCCTTCCATTCATCGAGGATTTCGACGCTGTCCATCTCGCGCCCGAAGCCTACACGGACGAGAAGATTTTCCGCCTACTCGACCGCTATGCCGAATCCTACGGCGAGGGCCTGGTGCTCTACGGCGGACTCACCGCCACCGAACGCGTTTTCGGTCTCAAGCGCATCCGCGAGATCACGACGGATCTCGATTTCGTCTGCTCGGACCGAGGCCTCGAAGCCGTCCTCGAGGGCGAGCGCGTCCGCTATCTCGCCAAATACGACATCCTCTATACGGTTTCGGACAACGTGCCGATAACCTTCTCCTACGGGCACATCCACGATTGGCGCGTCAGCCGCGATTTCACGGAAAAGGCCCGCGTCGTGTGCCCGTCCTCCGTCCCGCTGCGCTGTTCATCCCGCGAGTACTCCATAATGCTGAAAATGCGGAGGACCAACGACAGGATACGCCGCGGCCTCGCCCCCTTCGGAAAGGACGCTCTCGATATAGTCAATATATTGGTCGCTCCGGCCTTCAAGCCCGATTTCGGCCGCGTCGACGGCGAGGCCCTGCGCGATCTCGTGCTTTCGGAGGTGACGGCCGACAAGGCGCGCATCGGCTCTATCCTGCGTTTCGTGGCGGGATACCGCATACACTTGAACGAGGCGGAGTTCGCGGCCTTCGCGCCGATATTCCGCGGCATAGGCGAGCTTTTCGGCCTCTGAGCGGCACGCGAGCCGAGGGCGATCTCGCGTTTAGGCGTTTCGAGGGCGGTCTTTAGTATTCGCGCGCCGGAAGGAGTTCCGCTATGGAAGTGCTCGTTTCCCGTTTCGTGGACGACCAGGAGATGGATCTCGGGCCTTTCGAGGGCGCGGCCATGCAGGTAGCCTTTTTCAAGAGGCAAGTCTTCAAGGGAATCGACCATCGTCGATTCAGCGCTCGCCTGCGCGACCACGGCATACTAGTGCGTAGCGTCCACGCCCCGGCCGCCGACGTCTATCATCGCGCGGGCGACGAATTCCTGAATACGCTTCGGACGATAAAGGACGCTTACGGGGTCGAGGTGATCACCGTCCATCCGCAAAAAGGCGACAAGGCCGGCGCGCGCGCGCATTTTCTCGAGCTCGAGAGCGAGATACGCGAACTGGGCGTGATCCTCGCCTACGAAACCTTCGAAAAAGAGATGATGAACGTCAAATGGGTCAGCCAGGTCGAGGAGATGCATCGCTGCTTCGACGCCTTCGAGTATCCCTTTCTGCGCGTGACCTACGATTTCACGCACTCGACCTACGAGGACAATGTCGAGGAAGTGGAGCGATACAACCAGAGGATACAAGTCATCCACTTGAGCGACGCGCTCAGGGACAAGCCCCTCGACCCGAACGAATACCATCAGCATCTTCCGCTCGGCTATGGCGACTATCGCGTCATTGCCTTCCTCGACCTGCTCGCGCGCATCCGCTACGAGCACTTCATCGTGGTCGAATACCATCCCGAATACGACGAACTCCTCAAGACGGACGCCCAGGCCGTCGTCGCCTATCTGCGCGGCGAGAAGGACGCGTTGCTCGATCTTCTCGCCGCCCGGAGGGACAAGCGGATGCAAGCCGACATCTGAGGGCCGCGCCCGTAGTTCGTTTCGGCCCGGCCGATCAGGACCAGCCGCTATCAGCGGCCGCTGTTCCACCGTCATCGACTTCGCGGCTTTCGGCGAAGCGCCTTCCCGAGCGCCCGGAGGGACGTATATACTTCCGGCGAACGGTTCGAAGCCGTTCCCGGGAGGCGAAATGGGCGATACGAAGGCATTTTTCGATAAGAGCATCGACGAGTGGCAGGTCGAGCGCGCCGCGCTCAACGAGATCGTACTCGATGGGGCGAACCTGGAATTGAAGCGCTTTTTCAGCCTCGACTCGCAGACCTATCGCGCCGGCGCCCTCGACGCCAAGACGAAAGAATTCCTCGGTCTCGTGGCCAGCATGGTCCTGCGCTGCGACGACTGCATTCTCTACCATACGATCCGTTGCCACGAGGAAGGCGCCACACCCGAGGAATTCCGCGAGGCATTGACGGTTTCGCTTATCGTGGGCGGATCGATCGTGATTCCCCATCTCAGGCGGGCGGTCGCGCGTTGGGAGGAACTCGAGGCGAAGAAAACCAGCTGATACGCTCCCGTTTCGGCACAAGGTAAACGAGTCGCGCCCGCCGCGAAGTCGGGGGGCGAACCCGGCAAAAAGGAAAAGCCCTCGCTCTGAGGGCTTTTATTTTCCGGGCTCCAAGAAATTTTATGGAAGCTTGACCGTCTCGACCATATAGCGAACGGAGGAATCGCCCTTTTCGGCGACGAGCTTTTCGATGATGAGAACGAGGGTTTTCTCGTCCGGGGCGGCGATAACGCGGCGGATAACATAATCCCTCACGCCTTTGCGCTTAAGATCGGGATTGCCGGCGGTCACCCGTTTCACGCTTCCGTCCCGCTCGGTGGCCGTAATCGCCAAGCCGAAGGAAGAGATGGCGCCATCCTTATTTTCCGCGATGCTTTTTACCACCGAAATATCGTAGCTCGTCTCGGTCTTGAAATCGCGGAACGTGAGAAGGGCGGGGGGATCTTGCCCGTCGAGGAGAACATAGAGCAGCCGCCCCGGCGCGAGATGATCGATCTTTTTCGCCTTTGCCAGAGGCGCGGACTCTGCGAAGAGGGCGAAAAGCGCGCCTGAAGTGTCTTGGCCGGGCTCGACTTTCGCTTCGTAGACGCTACGCTTCGATCCCTGGGGAACGAAGACGTTTTTCTTCGTGTCGACGAGGTATATCTCGGCATAGGGTTTGCCGGAGGCCTGGTCCGCGCCGTATTGGCCGAACATGAAATGCGAGGAATCCGCCGAAAATCCGAGGTTTACGAAGGTGGCCACGTCGCCCGCGAAGGCGGGTGCGAGGACGAAGAAGGCGGCGAGAATGGCCGGAAGGATTCGTTTCGTCATTGGGCTCTCCTTATAGCTTTATCGGCTCGGGAAGCCTGGGGCTTGAAAGAAAGCGTGCGCGGCCTCAATCAAAGCGCAAAGGCGCTCTTTTCATAAATGTCTCCTCGGGCTATTCTGAAACGGTGACTATAGCCTCCAGACGCTTTATCTATTGGGCCCTTTTCGGCCTCTCCAACTTCGCCTTGGCCACGGGAATAATTCTTGCTTTTCCCCTTTTCCTCGGCGAGGTCGATATGGCCGTTTTCGAGCCTTTCGGCGGAAACGCTCGAGTCCTTTTCCTCGGACTGACATTTTCCGTATCCGAAACGGCCGTGGTGGGATTGATCGTTACCTGTCTCCTCTCCGCCGCCGGTCTTTTGCTCGTGCTATCTTTTTTCAGGAAGACCGTGTCTTCCGAGGTGTTTTTCTTTTCGTTTTGGCTGCTTTCGATCGGTTTCGAAGTCGGGCGCCTTCTCGTCTTTCGTCTCGCGGCCGGTGGCGCTTCCATGCCTTGGATTATGCTCGCCACCCGTTTCGTCCTTGCGTCTCGCTATGTCGGCTACCTTTCGCTTTTCGCCGCGGGGCTTTACGCCTCGGGCTTTCATAATGAAAAACTCGGCTCGGTGATTTTCATGATAATCGCGATTGGCGGCGCGCTGGCCGCCGCCATGCCGCTCAATACCGGAGTCTACGATTCTTCTTTTCTGTTAAAAGCGGGCTACGGCGGCATTAGCGCTTCGCTTTTTTGGCTCGCCGGCGGCATGACCGCGCTCAACTTTCTCTACGCCGCCCGTCAGACGAGGGAAAAGAGCTATCGCGTGGCGGCGCTCGGAGTGGTGGCTTTCGTGCTTGGCCGCCGCCTTATGCTCATGGCGTATAATCCATTGGCAACACTGCTTGGAGCACTGCTTTTGGCGGTCGGTACCTGGCTTTTCGTATCGAGATTGCACGCCTATTATCTTTGGCAATAGATATTTACAGCCTCGAGTCGCAGGGGAGTCCCTCTCGGCCAAGGCTTTTCCCCGATTCCGCCAATCATACCAAAGGATGAGCCTTTCTTAAGGCTGAAGTCTTGCCCTACGCAAAAAAGCGAGCCATCGCAACTATTGTACGGGCATAATTTTCGTTTTGGGAGACTTAGAATCACGAAAAGCTCGGTGAGACGAAAAGACCTCCCCACGGGGAGGTCTTTCGGCGCAAAGTGGTTTCCGGTACCCGGACCGGGTTTGCGTTTGCGCTTTATATGAAACGGCGGCGGTAGCTAAACCATTCGCCGTAACGCTCTCCTATAAAAGAAGGACGGCTACCGCTCCGGTAAGGACGGGCATAACGATGTTGTCCAGGTCCTTGAGAGGCGCGGCCTCAATGAAAGTCGCCGCTACCGCGATACCTAAGGAACGAATTATATCTCCGGAGAGCGCGTAACCGGCGAAGAATACGGCGAGCAAGCAGGTCATGCTGCCCTCGAGGGATTTGCCGCCGGTGAAGGGCAGACGAATGGAGCCGAAAGATTTGCCGACAAGGCTCGAAAGCCCGTCGCCGAAGGCCAGAGCGTAGATGGCCAACGAGGCCGCGGGATTGGGATAAAGGAGAAGCGAAAGCATCGCGCCGAGGCCCAGCGTTATGGGACCCATGACGAATTTTCCCGCATCGCGGCGGCGTGCCGCTAGGAAGGTCAGCTTCGAAATAATGGGAACCGATCTGCCGGACATTCTGAGGCTTTCGCACAAGGTATAGGCGAGCGTGCCGAACCCGAGAAGGATGAGGGTGGCCGTCAAATCGATAGATGCGAGCGTCGGAACGAAACCTATGGAAAGGTGGATGCCCTTGCGAATGAACTCTATGCGAAGCTCTTCTCGTAAGGTCCCGAAGGTCCGTGCTGCCCGCGGAACAGCTATGCTTCTTTCCATCGCAGTATCTCCATTCTCAAGCTATTATCACTCGAATGGAATACATGCAATTATCGTGCCATGAGGATAAAAAAATGAAATAATAATAATTGCTTTCACTGAAAAGAATTAAAAGCTACATGAAAGACGTCGTTTGGGGATGGTCTTTTTTTTCATACATCAGTCTATAAAATTTGGTAATATTGACGGAGCTTGACAGTGTCTCCGCCCGATGCTAGATTGCTTTTGTCGATCGCCGGAACAACGGTGATTCGGCGTCCCGTTTTCCGTCCGGAAAATCCGGTGGGCGATTAACTCAGCGGGAGAGTGCTACCTTCACACGGTAGAAGTCATTGGTTCAAACCCAATATCGCCCACCGGATTTTTCTTTTTTCCCTCCCCAATCAATTCTATCGGCGAGTCGCCCACGCTTCCTTAGCGCAATTCCGCGTATTCCCGTCGATCTCGTCAGCGCCTTCTCGGAAAGCGCATATCGCGCTCGATATCCATATAGGTCGCCATATCCATGCCGCGTTGCGGGTGGAGGATGAAATCCATATTGAGGAAGCCGAGGTTTTTCGCCTCCGATCGGACGAAGGTCGTGCGATCTCGCGTCATCGAGTCGAAAAGTCTCGAGGATTCTGCGAAGGCGGCCATGGCCTCGGTTCTGATCCGCGGGTCGCCTATTCGATTCGCGACTCGGTAGCGCGTGGCTCCGAGGTTGTTTTGCGCCGTGAGCAGCAGGTCGACGATTTCCGCTTGCGAGGGGCGTTCCTGCGGAGCGGGTTGATCGATCGCCTCGAGCTCGCGCTTCATGGCGTTTACGGTCCTTCGGAAGTACGCTTCCGCGGCGTAATAATCCTTGCGCGCGTACAGGGCGTTACCGAAGGCGAATAGAAGATAGGGCGTCTCATCGCCTTCCCGCCCCGCGATGTAGAACTGTTCGAGGGCATCGGCGAAGCGGCCCTTGCTATACTGGATATAGCCTCGTTTGTAACGAGGTGTCGGGCCGTCGAAGCCGTGATTCGCCGCTCGTTCGAGGAGGCTCAAGGCGCGGTCGAGATCGTCGCGCATCCAGTACGCGACCTCGGCGAGGCCAGCGTAGGCTTCGGCGAAACGAGGACTCTTCGGAAGGCGCCTAAGCTCGAGCCCCCGGTCGTATTCCTCGGCCGCTTTGGTAAAATCCTCCTCCGCGGCGACGTATTCCTTGGCGTCCAGACGAAAGTTGCCTCGCCTTATAAGGGCGTCGATAAACATTCCTAGGCGTTTTGGGCCCTTTGTCGAAACCAGCGAAAACGTCGAAATCGCGTTGTCCAGCGCTTTCCGCTCCTCTCCGGGAGCATTGGAGCGCCTAAAGTAGCGGGCCAAATGATAATGCGCCTCGGGGACGCTCGGGTCTTTCGTCGCGGCGGCGAGCAGGATATCGCGAACGTTGCCCAGCTCTTCCGCGTCTATGAGCCAACCTCCGAGTTCCGCGAGTGTATTCGCGGATGGGAAGGGCTTCGTATCCGACATGAAGCGCTTTTCGAGGGATAGAACCTCTTTTTTTACGTTCGTACGCATGAAATAGAGGAGCATCCGCTCGAGATAGAGATCGTCGGAGCCATATTTCTGGATGAGACCGGCATAATTGCGCCTGGCCTCCTCGTAGTATTTCGGGTCCTCCTCGGCCCAAGCGAGGTAAACATCGCCCAGGAGCAATAGCGCGTCTTTATTGAGGTAATCGCGCTCCAAAACGCGTTTTTGGAGTATATCGGCCGCTTCCTTGAACTTGAGCTGTTCTTTTTCGAGAAGCGCCCAATCCAGGGCGCCGCGGGTCTCCTTGGGATAGCGACGCGTCAAGTCTTCGTATTTTTTCTCGGCGAGTAGGTAGCGCTTTTTCTTGCCGTAGGCCTCGGCGTAGCTATAATACCAGGCTTTGAATTCGCGTATGTCGGTCGCCTTGGCGAAGGCTTCCTCGGCTTCGGGATAGCGTTCTTCGCCGATCCTCGCGTAGCCCGTCCGGTAAAGGGCGTTAGCCACGAGCGGTTTATAGACGAAGCGCCAGCCGAGGTAGCCGAAAATGCCCACGACGGCCGTCACGAGGAGGGCTGTCTTGAGCAAGGGCAAAATGGTATGTACGAAGACGTAGCCGATGCTGCCTCGTTCGGTAGCGAAGGCCGCGCCGGTGCTTTTTTCATAGCCTTTGGGAATCGCCAGGCGCTTTCCCACCATCTTGCCAGCGAGGACGGCGATCGCCTCGGCCTTCGCGCCTTCCACGAGCATCCAGACCAGTCGGGAGCGCTGGGCTTCCGTGCCCCTTTCGTTGGCGATCGCGTCTTCGACGGCCACGCGTACGTTGAGCGGAAGCGCGAGAAGATTGTCTTGAAGGCGATCGACCTGCGCGTCGCCGAGGGAAACGGGTCGTACTTTTTCCTCGCTCGCGCCTCGTGCCGCGGCTTGCGGCGACGAAGGACCGGGCGCCCGAATTCCGGCTCGAGGCGGAGGTCCGGGGCGTCTGCCCGAAGGAGCGCTTTCCGCGGTTTTCCCTGGCGCGATTTCCTCGCCCCATTCCGATTCAAGGCTGAAATTGGCGTCGCCCGCGCCTTCTTCCCCAAGAGCCGCGAGCTCTCGATCCAAGTCCTCGCTGGAAAGCTCGGGGGTCGAGTTTTCGTCGAAATTGAAGGAATCGAAGGCATCGAGCTCGGGGGCGGTCCCGGTATCGGCCATCGCGCCAAAATCCGCGGAGGCGAAAGCGGAATCCGCGGGCATTCCCGCCGTTTCGGCGGGTTCCTCGGCTGCCGAGGGACTTTCCGCGCTCCCGAACCCGAAATCGGGAATTGAAAACTCGTCGGTATCTTCCAAGTTTTTTGCCGGCGGCTCGCCAAGCAGCGGTTCTTCGAAAGAGTCGGCCTCGCCGAAGGGCTCGGGTTTCTTTGAGGCGGATTTTTCGGTCGGCGCTTCTCCCAAAGAGGAAAAATCCGCGCCGAGATCGCCTAGATCGCCGAAGTCGAAGTCCCCGCCGCCCGCCGCCCCCTCGGTCGACTCGAATGCTGCCGCTTCCGGCGTGGCGGTTTCGGTCGAAAAGGTTTCGGCGGCTTCGGCGGGCAAAAGGTCATCGAAGGAAAAGGCTTCCGAATCGGGAGCTTGCGCGGGCGCGAACCCATCGGCGGTTTCAGGGGATGCCGTCGAGGCCGTTTCCAGAGCCTCTTCCGAAGCCGTGTCGAAATCGGGGAAGCCTTCGGGCGCATCGAAGCCGGCCGAAGAAGTATCCGCGCTCCCTAAATCGGGGAAGCCTTCAAGCGTATCAAAGCCGGCCGAGGGAGCTTCCGCGCTACCGAAATTCGAAAAATCAAAGGCGCTTTCGGTTTCGTCCGGGGCTTTTTCCGATGCTGCGCTATCACCTTCGCCTTCGCCGAGCGGTTGTTTTTTTTGGCTCTCGGTAGGTTCTACCTCGTCCGCCGCGCTTTCCATTTCCCCGGCGAAGGCGGCTAGATCGAAGTCGCCGAGGATATCTTCCTCCTCGCCCGCCGCTTTTTCCGCGGCTTCGAGGTCTCCGAGATTCGTGTCGAAGGAGTTGTCGGCGGGCGATTCGGGCGACGGCGGCGACTTGGGGCTCTCGGAGCCCAATCCCAGTAACGCGTCGAGATCCAAGTCCATCGATGCGGCATCGGATTGGCCGGATGGACCGAGAAGGGCCTCTATTTCGGCGTCCGCGGTGGATGCGCCGGATTCAAGACCGAGATCGTCGAGAAGATCGGCGAAAGAGGGCGCCTCGTCCTCCGACGTTTTCTTGCCTTCTCCGACGCGAGACGATACCTCCGCGTCGAGCTCTACCGGAGCGGAACCCGACGGCTCCTCCATAGCCTCGCCCCACTGGGCGAGCACTTCCGACTCTCGCGAGAGTGAGGCGAGATCGCGTTTGAACAGCTCCAGATCTTCGGGCCTTGGCATATGTCTCCGATTATATTAACGGAAGATTCGCGCGTTTGTATAGGAAAATGGCTTGAGCGCTCTTCGCGCCCGGCCGATATTCGCCATAGACGATGAGAATGGCATCACGCTCTATCCTCGCGGCGGCCCTGCTCGGGGTCGCCCTCGGACTCTCGGCCTTCGAGGTCGAGTCCCTTCCTTTGCACTTGAGGCTATCAGCACTATCTCGAGCCACGCCTCCCGAGGTGGTCTCGGAGACCCTCGTCCTTTCCTTCGAAGGCGCGCATCGCTTCGTGGGCGCGGCCTTCGAATACGAGAATTTCGCCGCGATCCATCCCTTCGAGCGCAACGAAAGGGGAGTCTTCGTCTTGGCCTTTCCCATACCCCGCGAACGAAGGGAGCCGCTCGCCTATCGGCTTGTCGTCGACGGAGTATGGATAGTCGATCCGGCGAATCCTCGAAGGATTTTTTCGCGCTCGGCGGGAGTCGAGCTATCGGTCGCCGAAGTCCCCTTTCTCGACGTCGAACGGCTCGGCGTGTACCGAGTCATCGGCGAGGACGGAAGGACCGCGCGCTTTCTCTGGAAGGGAGCGCCCGGCGAGTTAGTCGCCGTAGCCGGCGATTTCAACCGATGGGATCCTTTCATCCACGAACTCGAGGAAGTGAGGCCCGGCGTATATCGCCTCGACGTGCCGCTCGAGGCGGGCGTTCACTATTACAATTTCGTCGTGCGCGGCCAGTACTTGGCCGATCCCCTCAATATGCGAAAGGCTTCGACGCGGGAGGGCCGTGTCGTGTCCGTCCTCGCGGCGGGCGACGAATCCGCGGCGGCGCCTCGGCGAAGATAGAGTTCGGGGCGGGATGCGCGAACGACGCGATAGTCGCTCGATTCTCCCGGCCCCCGTTTCCCCTTCCGCTTTTTTTAGTCCAGTCTTCCCGCTTTCCTCAGCTCCTCGAGCGCGTTTTCCGCGGTCCTCTTTCGCAGGAGGGCGAGGGATTCGCGCGAGGCGTAGGCCGAGTGGTCGGTGACGACGAGGTTCGGGGTCGAGCGCAGGGGACTGCCGGCGGGCAGGGGCTCGGCGACGAATACGTCGAGGCCGGCGCCGCCCAATTTTCCGGCGCGAAGGCTCTCAGCGAGGGCTTCCTCGTCGACGAGGGCGCCGCGCGAGACGTTTACGAGGAAGGCGTGGCTTTTCATCAACGCGAGCTCGCGGCGGCCGACGAGGCCTCGGGTTTCCGGCTTAAGCGGCAAATGGATGGCTACGAAATCCGCGCGAGAAAGGGCTTCATCGAGGGCGACGGGGCGGAGGATCGTGCCGAGAATGCGAGGCGCGTCGCCAAAGACGGAGTACAGGCGCTCCTCGGTAATATGGGGGCTCCATACAAGTATCTCAGAAAGCCCCAAGCCGAGAGCCGCGCGTATGAGCGATTTGCCCGTCCCGCCGAAACCCAACACCGCGAGCACGGAGCCATGGACGCGCTTGCCGGGAGCGGCGATGTTCCATTTTCCGTTTCGTATGGCCGCGTCGCGGGCGTGTATACCCCTGGCGAGCGAAAGAAGCAGTCCGAGGGCATGTTCGGCGACCTCGGCGTCGCAGTAGCCGGGGACGTTCCGTACCGCGATTCCGCGCGCCCGCGCGGCCTCGACATCGACGCTATCGACGCCGACACCGTAGCGCGCGACGACGACGCAGCGATCCAAGGCTTCTATCGCCGCGGCGTCTATCGGCGCCAGATTCGCGAGGAGTGCGTCGGCGCCGAAACCCGCGGCCGCTACCTCCGACGAACTCCTGCACGCCGCGACCCGAAGCTCGACGCCGGCCGGTTCCAAAATGGCGCGCTCGATGTCGGAATCGCCGAAACGATTGTCGGTTATGACGGCGAGAGCGCCGAAAGCGCGCTCAGCTCTCTCGCCGCTTGGTTTTTCTCCCGAGGGGCTCGTTTCGAAGCTCATCGTTTTTCTAGAAGCTTGTCGAGGAAGAGGTGGCTCTTCGTGAGCGAGTCGAAGACCGCGTGGGTGTCCTTCATCGAGACGGAAACGGCCTCGAGCGCGTCGAGGCCCTCGGTGAGGGCGCTCGTCTCTTCCTTGATCGAGGTGGAGATTTCCGAGAGAAAGCGCCCGGCCTGATCGACGTCCTCGGCGTTTTCCTTGAAATTGGCGAGTATTTCGCCGAAGGACCCGCGAAAGCGTTCGAGAAGCTCGAGGAAGCTTTTCATGTTCTCGTCGATTTGCTCGATGGAAGCCCGGAATTCGGCGGTCGTCGCCTCGATTTCCTGGGCGAACTCGCCGGTCCGCCCTGAAAGCGCCCGCACTTCGTTCGCGATGATGCGGAAGCCTTTGCCCACGGAGCCCGCACGCGCCGCCTCGATCGAGGCGTTGATGGCGAGTATGTTCGTGCGGTCGGAAACGTCGCGAATCGAGCCGGTCACCTTTTCGATGCTGCGGGTCTTGGCTTGCAGCTCGCCGAAGAGGCCCGCTATTCGTCTCGCGTCGCGCGCCGCGTCCTCCACCTCGGTCATACGCTCGCCCACGCCTCTATCCATGCTCGTGTTTTTCGCCAGAATTCCGCCCATCATGCCGTCAATGCGCTCGGTGTTCTCCGAAGTGCTCGCGCTCGTGGCCCTGATTTCCTCGAAGGCGGCGACGATCGAGGAAAGCGAAGCTTCCACGCCCACGATCGATTTGTCGAGAATTTCGAGGGATCGATTCGTGACCGAACTCAAGACGATCGATTTATTGTAGCCGGCGGAAAGGCGGTCGATCGCCTCGCGATAATTCTCCGTATTCGGCTGCGCGTCGGGTTTTTCGTCGGCCATATGCGCCTCAGAACCTAAAGAGCTCGTCGAGGTTGTCGACGCCGCAGCGGAGGGTGGAGAGCCAGGATAGGAAGCTCTTGATCGCCGGCCCTCGGTATACGCCGCCATGCTGCGGCGCGATCATGACGGGGTCGAGCTTGCTTACTATTTCCGTCCAGCGCTTAGCGACGGCGTTGGAGGCGATGATTCGTTTGTGGAAACCCTCGATATAGGGAAGCACCTTTTGAAAATCTTCGATGAAAAGGTTTTCGGAACCTTCGGGGAAGACCGCGGCGCCGATGTCGCCCGAAAAGAGTATGCGCGAACGGACATCGAAAAGCGAAAAAGCGCCAGGCGAGTGCATGTAATGGGAGGGAACGAATTGAAAGACGGCGCCGGAACCGAGGCGGAAGTCGCGCCCTTGTTCCTCTATCGCCGTGACGCGGGATGGATCGACAATGCCGAAGTGGGGAAGGAAGCGGAGCCACAGCCCGCAAATATAGATTTTCGCGTTCGTGACGCCGAGCCAGAGGGCGATTCCCGAGGACACGTCGGGGTCCTGGTGCGAGAAGAAAATGCCCTCGATGCGATCGAGGGAGATATAGCGGCTCGCGCTCGCCACGACTCGGGAAAAAAGGTGCACCCCGCCCGGATCGAGGAGCCAGCCCTTGCCCTTGTCGATGATGAGGTACTGCATGGTCTGTACGACGCCTTTTCGGTAGTCCGGGTCGGAGCCGAGCCAGATGAACTTGTGCTCGCCGTCGTCGAAAAGGATCTTGCCGTTCATATCGCCGCGTTCGATCATTTTCCCTCCTCGCTTGAAATTTGGATTATACTGCAAGGGGCTCGCGACCGCCAGGATGAGGCTAGGCCGCGATCCGCGGAGGTTGGCTTTGCGGGATACTCGCCCGTCGAGCCGGCTATCTCAAAATCGGCAGGTTGATGGAGTTTCTTTATGCGTCGACGGTCGCACGCCCTTAAGCGCGACGCCGCGAGGGCAAGGCTTCGAGCCAAATGGAGGTTCAAGGTGAAGGCATTTCTTTTAGAGATGGTGGAATACAACCGACGGGCTAACGCCGCCATGCTGGAGGTCCTCGGGAAGGCGCCGGAAGCGCTTATCGCGACCGATCTCAAGGTGTTCTACAAAAGCATTCTCGGCACTTTCCAGCACATAGTGCTCGCCGAGCTTTCCTGGCTCCGGCGCTACGCGACCTTTTTCGCCTATCCATCGCTTTCGGGAAGCCCGCTTCTCGCCCGTGATCAGGCCGCGCTCAAGGAAGAGTCCGGGAAGAACCTGGAGGCGCTGAGGAGCCTGTGCGCGGAAACCGACGCCTTGTTCGCGGTTTTCGCGGCTGAACTGGACGAGGCCGATCTGGGAAAACGCGTCAATTATAAGAATATGCACGGCGTGGATTTCGAGAGGACCTACGGCGATACGATTTTCCACGTGCTCAATCACGGGACGCACCATCGAGGGGAAATTTCCGCCCTGCTCGACATGAACGGCGTGACGAACGACGTATCCGGGTTTACGCTGTACATTAAATAAGGCAGATTCTTATGCTTTCCTCTTCGCGGGGCTCCGAGGTGAGGGCTCCGCTCGAGCGCCTCAGTCTGTCGGCCGACCCTTCGGTCAGGTACAAGGTTCGGAGTTTGCTTTTTGGCGAGGACGAGGGCGAGCCCGAAATGAAGGCGCTGCGCTCGTCGATCGCGTCGTCGGCGCGGGCTCGCGCTCTACTGGAAGGATACGGATCCTCGCCTCGCGCGGGCCGCGATGCGTACCGCAAATGGCAGGGTCCGCATTGGACCCTGTACCAGCTCGCGCTCATCGATTATCCGCCCGGAGATCCCGCGCTTTTCCCGCTTCGAGACCGTGTTTACGAATGGCTGCTCGAGCGCGAGCATTTGAAGTTTCCGAGGTCGCTCTCGATTCCGGGGCAGGAGGAGCGTTTCAGGCATTGCGCTTCGATGGAAGGCAACGCGATCTGGTATTCGATACGGCTC
>Ga0172379_10006845_pt1 | contig 15066 bp, 13 predicted proteins | sample GrowelOW334metaG_FD_119756 | JGI IMG/M metagenome (GOLD analysis project Ga0172379, IMG submission 119756) | Groundwater microbial communities from an aquifer near a municipal landfill in Southern Ontario, Canada - Groundwater well OW334 metaG | ecosystem: Environmental > Aquatic > Deep...
ATGACGATTTCGCTTCCATGCGCGAAGTGGTGCGGCGGCGGTACCAAAAATTATTGCAAGAAAAAAAATTATTGCCGGATTTGATTATTGTTGACGGCGGACGCGGCCAATTATCCGCGGCGCTGGGCGTTTTGCAGGAATTGGGAATTAACACGCCGCTCGCGGCTTTGGCGAAAAGAGAAGAAGAAATTTATACCGTCGGCCGGCGGTTTCCCGCGCGCTTGCCCAAAACATCCGAAGCGCTGAAATTGGTTCAGCGGATTCGCGACGAGGCGCACCGTTTTGCGATTACTTTTCATCGCGAGCGGAGAAGTAAAAGTTTTTTAAAAAATAAAATATAACTAATATTAGCTATATTTTATTTTAGCATATTTGCCGTTGACAGAATTATTTAGATATGCTATTGTACTTTGTTACAGCTACTAGCTGAGATTGATCTTTATAAAAAAAGAAAGGAATAAATAAAATGAGTATGGGATCATTCGTACTTATATCTGCAGTTTTGATTTTTCTCGTAATAGTTAGTATTATACTAGCTATAAAGCGTGATAAGGCCATGGCATTTAAAGAAAAAGAATCCGAAAAAAATTGGAGAACTGGGTTTGCTTTGGTAATCGGAGGTGGTATAGTTATTTTTTGGGTTATAGGCGGTTCTATATATTTATTGTTGAACGCCATCGGAGGTCATGGTGATGCGTTTCTTTCCGCAATAGCAACGCCATTCAGTTATTTCGCGGCTAAGATGGGGATTCAGCGATTTTGGGTGGCGTTAGCATTTTTTTCTTTTCCAGTTCTTACCGCCTTTTTCGTGTTTTGTCAGGGGAGAACCCTTTTGTTAAAAGGACTTCTCGTGTTTATGATTTTAATATATGCACTGATGTGGGGCGTGGTGATTATTTCGTAAATGTTTCATAATTTATAATTATAAAAAGGAGCAGAAAGATGGACGAAAAAGGATGGAGAATAGTTGGGACTATTTTAGATCCCAAGAACCCAACAGATTCTGGACTCTTACAAGGAGAAAAAGCATCATTGGAAGAGTGCAGGCAATATGTGGAGACCTTTGAGGTGCGCCCATGATATAAAATTTCACAGGCTTCCGCCTATGGTCCTGATGGAGAAAAAGTTGATCTTCTTAAATAAGTATATTATTTCCTAACTGATTTAGTAAGAGGTGATTAAATAATCGCCTCTTTTTCTTTTAAGAAATAAATATAACTAATATTAGCTATATTTTATTTTAGGTATTGCCAAAAAAAGTATACTATAGTATCATAGCTTAGTTGTTTTTATTTTTTCTATATATTTATAGGAAAGAAACTAAACGGTCTTATTAGTTTAAAGGAGAGATGATTATGCCGTTCAATAAGGAATTGCGAAAGAAGATAGGTAAAGCTCCAGTCACCAGCAGTGAAGAAAAACTAGAACAAATAGAAAAGGGAAGGAAAGCAGCGGTGGAAAACGCTGCGAAAGGAAGAAAAGGGCAAGAATATACACACATAAAATATTTTAAGAATATACCTTATTCTTAAAATATACTCTCTTTACTGCTCATTGAAGAAATCTTAACCTTTAGGGGACATTCCAAAAAATGTCCCTATTTTTTTACGTACGTTTAGGTATTGCCAAAAGGAAAGAAGTGTGATATAGTAATATGATTTAGTTGTTCTTTACATTTTATATTTCCTGCATATTCGCGGGAAAGAAAGGAATAATAATGCAAAAATATGTTGAAAGTTTACTGGATCAAATTTATCAATGCGATCCATTTGATACGCTGGACAAAATTATTTTGTTTAGCGTCCTGGCAATTTTTGCCAGTGCAGTATTATTAGTTTGGTTAAATTGTTAATTTAAAATTTAATCTAACTGTTGTTCCTCAATGTCGTCGCTGCTATTGTTTTAAATAGCAGTTTTTTTTATTTTTGATATTTGAAAATGTAAATTTGGCCGTTATTTATAGATTGAATGGCGTCGGCGTCGACGGCCGCTTCGGCTAAAATTTTATCAAACGCAAACCAATAATTATTTATCACAAAATAAACCGTTTTTGTTCCGACCAAATCCGCCGCGGCTAACGCGGTTTTTCTTGCCCGCTTGCTTTCTGCCGAATCGGCGGATAGCGGAGGGCTGTCGGCATTTTTATCAACCATCGTTAAATAATACTGATAGAGTTTATCGCCTGTCGGAATCGGGTAATAAAAAATCTCGCTCTTACTCTCTCCCGAAGCAACGGTGTAGTATTTTTTAAAACCAAATTCGCGCAAAGCGGCGGCGGAAGCTTGCTGATTGGCGAGTACAACATAATCATTTTCGCCCGCGTCTTGATTGATCCAATTTACCGCGTCAACATCCGCCCGCGAGGTGGAAAAACCGCGGGAGTTAAAATAATCATCATTGCGCGGGTAAGAAAAATAAAGCGAGCAAGAAATCAACAAAACCAAAAAACCAAAAAACAAATATTTTATCGCGCGCTCTTGCTGTAAAATCGTGTCAATCAGTTTTACCAATGCTAATAAAATAAACGGCAAAGTAAAATAAACGGCGATAATCAAAATGCGGCTTGCGAAATTAGCGCGTTCATAATCAATAAGATAGCCGAAGTTGATAGTTTTGGTAAGCAAATAAGAAATTAATAGAGCAAGGGACATTAGCAGATATTGGGAGTAACCGGTAACGAGTAATGAGTAACGGGTAATGTTTTTAAAATTTTGGCGATAGATGATAGTGCCGGCGATGATAAACAAAGTGATAATAACGCTGATATTGAAACCGTAAAGATAGACAAAGTTTAGCAGAAAATTTTCCGTGCCGGAAAAGAAAAATTGCGGTAAGTTCCAGGTGATCTGAGAAACCGTATCGCTCGTGGCGTTAATAGCGGTATTAGTTTGATTGTTTAAATAAAAAGCAGTTGGTAAAGAAAAGACGGACAGGGCGGCGAACAGCAAATAGTGACTAATGAACAGAAATTTATTTTTTATATATTGCGCGCCAATTATTAAAATTACGAATAAAACGGCGGGGATACCAGTAATAGGATGAATTATTAAAGTTGCAAAAGACAAAGCGACGAGTAACGAGTAACGAGTAACGAGGGTTTCATTTTGTTGTAGTTGAGTTAAAGAAAAAAGAATGATCAATAATAAAAATAAATTTGCCAGATTTTGCGGGGTAGTGATGATAAAAGTAGTAAAAGGAAAAATGAGCGCAAAAAGCGATGTTAATTTGGCAATACGTTCATCAGTGGTAAATGATTTCGCCGCTTGGTACAAAGCGTAAGGCAAAGTTAAAGCGGCGAGCATTGGCACCAGCAGTTTGTCCAATAAAATAATCGGAACAAAAGTCAATTTATGCAAAATAATTATTAGCGCGTATTGGCCGAGATAATACCACGGTTTGGGATAAACCGCGCCGGTCGCGTCAATTAATTTTTCCGTCGCTTGATGAATGAACGGATCAAACCCAAAACCGATTTGGTAAATGATTACCGCTACACTGAAACATAGTAACGAGTAACCGGTAACGAGTAACCAGTAAATTGGACGCGGCAGCGAATTTTTTAGAATAATGGCGATTAACAAAATTGTACCGGCGATAAACGTGAGCCAAAAATACCAGGGTACAACTTGCCACGGAGAGATGATAGACTTAGAAGTTGAAAATAAAAAAAGAATAACAAAACTCGCGGTAATGAGTAACGAGTAACCGGTAACGAGTAGCCAATTAAAATATTTTATATTCGCCAAATAATATTTGGGTTTCGGTTCTTCTTGCTTGCTAAAAATAGTTTTTTTTAGTAAGCTGAAAGCAATAACGGTAAAAATCAATATCAGCCAAACGGCAAAATAATCCAGCCGGTAAAAGCGATAAATCGCTCCGCCGAAAATTGTTAATAGTGAAATTATTGACAATAGGGATAAATAAGTTTTTGCCATATTGATATTATAGCATATGTGGCTTTTTCATGACGACAAAGATTATCAGCGGGCCGCCAAAATTTTTTGGCACGATCGCATTTTAGCCGCTACCATCTTAAAGCTTTTTCCTGAGACTGTAAAGCCGAATTATTTGACGCTTTTCCGTTTTTTGGCGACGCCGATAGTGATCACTTTTATTTATTTTGATCATTATCAAATCGGTTTATGGTTTTTTTTGCTGGTCGCTTTTACGGATGCGCTGGACGGGTCAATGGCGCGTACGCGGGCGCAGGTAACGGAATGGGGAAAAGTTTACGATCCGCTGGCGGACAAACTTTTGATCGGTTCAATGATTTTCGCCATCGTTTTGCGCTACATTGATTTTTACGCCGCGATGACGATTATCGTTTTGGAGGCGATTATCATTATTTCCGCCTGGTGGCAAAAACACAACGGGCGCAAAGTGGAAGCGAATGTTTGGGGAAAAATAAAAATGCTGTTGCAAGTCGTGGGAACGGTATTTTTATTGCTCGCGATTGTCTACGATTTTGAATCGCTTTTGCCTTTCGGCCAAGGCGCGTTTTATCTCGCGATCGCGTTTGCGATTATCAGCCTGTTAACTTACGGAATTTAAAATTAACTTTTTTGTCATTCCCGCGAAGGCGGGAATCTAATATTCGTTACGCAAAAATTGACCTGCCTGCCGGTAGGCAGGGATTCCCGCTTTCGCGGGAATGACAGGACAAAATAAAATTATGAATAAAATAAATTATAAAACCTACGATGAGTTTCAAAAGGGCGGCGGGGAAAATATTTGGCAGGAGAAATGGGAAAAGCAAAAATTTAATCAGGCGGAAGATTTTTTGCAAAAAGAAAAGAAATATATTTTGGTTGAATTTCCCTATCCGTCCGGCGCCGGTTTGCATGTCGGGCATGTGCGCTCTTATACCGCGCTGGATATTATGGCGCGGATGCAGCGTTTACAAGGCTATAACGTGCTTTACCCGATGGGCTGGGATGCGTTTGGCCTGCCGACCGAAAATTACGCCATTAAACATAAAATTCATCCGCGCATAGCGACTGAACAAAATATCGCGACATTTAAAAAGCAAATGAAAAATTTAGGCTTGTCTTTTGATTGGCCGCGGGAAATTGATACTACCGACCCGCAATATTACCGCTGGACGCAGTGGATTTTTTTACAGCTTTATAAAAAAGGTTTGGCTTACAAAAAGAAAATGGCGATAAATTGGTGTCCGTCTTGCAAAATCGGCCTGGCTAACGAAGAAGTGGTGGATGGTAAATGCGAGCGTTGCGGCGCCATAGCGGAACAACGGGAAAAAGAGCAATGGATGCTCGCAATTACCAAATATGCCGACCGGCTGATTTCTGATTTGGACACGGTTGATTATTTGGATAAAATTAAAGTTCAACAGGTTAATTGGATCGGGAAAAGCGAAGGCGCAGAACTGGAATTTGCCGTTGTCATTGCGAGCGGAGCGAAGCAATCCCGTGAAAAATTAAATAGCGCGCCGTTGACGGGATCGCCACGCCCCTGCGGGGCTCGCGATGACATAAAGATTAAAGTTTTCACGACTCGCCCGGATACTTTGTTTGGCGCGACTTATATGGTTTTGGCGCCGGAACATGAATTAGTAGAAAAATTAAAAAACAATGTTGATAATTGGAAAGAAGTTACAGAGTACGTTAGCGCCGCCAATAAAAAAAATGATTTACAACGCGCTTCTTTAGAAAAAGAAAAAACCGGCGTGGAATTGAAGGGAATAAAAGCGATTAACCCGGCAAATAATGAAGAAATTCCGGTTTGGATTGCCGATTATGTTTTGACGTCTTACGGCACCGGCGCGATTATGGCCGTACCGGCGCATGACCATAGAGATTGGGAATTTGCTAAAAAGTTTAATTTAACAATAAAGCCAGTAATTATATCAGAAGACCAGATTTATATAGATCCAAAATCACAACAGAAAAAGATTTTAAAACAAGATGATCCTAATTATAACAAAGTTATATATTTAATCTCACATAGCATCATAACTCAAGGAGCAAAAGTAAATGATGGCTCTTTAATTAATTCCGGCGAATTTGACGGCATGAACTCTGAAGAAGCGAAAAAGGCCATTACTGAAAAAGTTGGTGGAAAAATAACTACTCAATACAAACTCCGCGACTGGGTTTTTTCCCGCCAGCATTATTGGGGCGAACCGATCCCGATGGTTTACTGTGAAAAATGTTCCCAGTACGTTCCAAAAATTTTATTAATCCATGGTATTTATGGACATTCAAAAGAAAATTGGTTTCCTTGGTTTAAAAAAGAGCTTGAAGAAAAAGGATACGAAGTCCTGATTCCTGATTTGCCGAATACCGAACATCCGACATTAAAAGAGTGGCTGGAAGCTTTAAATAATTTGGGTATTAAACGCGATGATAAATTATTTATAGTCGGGCACAGTTTAGGGGCGCCGGTGGCTTGCCAATTTATTTTGAAAAATAAATTCCAAGTTGAAAAATTAATTTTGGTCGCGCCAACCGGCGTAAGTCAAAATGAAAATAATTTTACTAACCTTCGCAAAGCTGGTTGCGATGAAGCGGCGATTAAATGCATTAAAGATTTTAATAATGCCAACACAGGTTTAGATAAACTGAAAAAATCAGTTAGAGACTGTGTTATTTATTTTTCAGATAATGATCCTTATATTCCGTTAGATGTGCGAGTTGATTATAAAATTTTACAAGCGGAAGAAAAAATATTTAAAAACAAATGGCATTTTAATAACGAAGGCGGAATAACTGAACTGCCGGAAATATTGAGTGAGTTTCCATCTATTTCAGATGCTGGTTGGCTTCCGGTGCCGGAAAAAGATCTACCGGTTAAACTGCCTGACGTTGAACATTATGAACCAACCGATACGGGCGAATCGCCTTTGGCGGCAATGAGTGATTGGGTAAATGTAAAATGCCCGCAATGCGGCAGTCCGGCCAAAAGAGAAACGGATACGATGCCGAATTGGGCCGGTTCATCCTGGTATTTTTTACGCTATTGCGACCCGAAAAACAATAAAGCGTTTGCCGATGAAAAAAAATTAAAATATTGGCTGCCGGTTGATTTATACAACGGCGGCATGGAACACACCACTTTGCATTTATTATATTCCCGTTTTTGGAATAAATTTTTGTACGATTGCGGAATAGTGCCGGTAAGCGAGCCTTACGCGCGGCGCGTTTCGCACGGCATGGTGCTCGCCGAAGACGGCAAAAAAATGTCCAAATCGCTCGGCAATGTTATTAATCCGGATGAAGTTGTTAATAATGTTGGTGCGGACAGTTTGCGGTTGTACGAAATGTTTATGGGTCCGTTTGCTGATACTATACCTTGGAGCACGGAAGGCGTTAAGGGAGTCAGAAGATTTTTAGAAAAAGTATGGAACTTGAAATCAGAATTAAGAAACCTTGCCTACCGGCAGGCAGGTCAGAATTCAGAAATAACAGTCACTAATTTATTGCACAAAACCATAAAAAAAGTTACCGAAGATATAGGAGCGATGAAATTTAACACTGCCGTGTCAACGATGATGATTTTTGTGAACGAAGCGCAAAAAACAGGAATTGACCAAGCTGATTTTGAAAAATTTTTAATAATTTTAGCGCCGTTCGCGCCGCATATCGCCGAAGAATTATTTACAGGTTTAGGTCATAAGAAAAGCATTTTTGAAGAAAAGTGGCCGACTTACGATAAAAATTTAATCAAAGACGAAACCATACAACTGGCGATTCAAATAAACGGCAAACTTCGCGACACGATGGAAGTGGCGGCGGATATAACCGACGCGGAAATCAAGGAAAAAGCGCTCGCGAGCGAGAAGATAAAAAAGTGGACGGAAGGCAAAGAGATTGTCAAAATAATCGTGGTTAAAAATAAGTTAATCAGCCTCGTTATCAAGTAATCTTATAATCACGTTTTAAATTCAAAAAAAATCCAAGGCCGGCAGGAGGACTCGCCGGTTTTTGGTTTTTTGACAGGAAAGGGGACAAAAGGTAAAATAATACTGCAATTATAAATTTATTTAAACATATGCGTCTCTCAACTTTATTCACCAAAACTTCCAAAGAAGCGCCCAAAGACGAATTAAGCGTCAACGCCCGCCTGTTGATGCAAGCCGGTTTTGTGGACAAATTAACCGCCGGTGTTTACACTTTTTTACCGCTCGGCTTGCGGGTTTTAAAAAAAATTGAAAATATTATTCGGGAAGAAATGAATAAAGTCGGCGGGCAGGAAATTTTAATGCCGGCATTAACTCCCAAAAGCATTTGGGAAACGACCGGACGCTGGGCGACTTTTGACGCGCTTTTTCGGCTGGTCGGTTCGGACAGCCGCGAATACGCTCTCGGCGCGACGCATGAAGAAGTGGTGGTGCCGCTCGCCGGTAAATATGTTTTTTCCTACAAAGATCTGCCGCTATACATTTATCAAATTCAAAATAAATTCCGCAATGAAAAGCGCGCCAAGTCCGGTATTTTGCGCGGCCGCGAATTCATCATGAAAGACTTGTATTCTTTTCACACCGACGAAGATAATTTGGATGAATATTACAAAGCGATGCAAAAAGTTTATTTTAAAATTTATGAGCGCTGCGGATTATTGGACAAAACTTATTTGACGTTTGCCTCCGGCGGCAGTTTTTCCAAATATTCGCACGAGTTTCAAACCATCACGCCGGCCGGCGAAGATGAAATTTATATTTGCGAAAGTTGCCAAATCGCCGTTAACCGGGAAATTTTGGCGGATCTGGAAAATAAATGCCCCAACTGCGGCAGTAAAAAATTAAAACAGGAAAAAGCGATTGAAGTCGGCAATATTTTTAAACTGGGCACAAAATACAGCGAGCCGTTCAATCTGCAATTTGTGGACGAAGGCGGAAAGAAAAAACCGGTGGTGATGGGGTGTTTCGGCATCGGTTTAAGTCGCGTCTTAGGCACGGTCGCGGAAGTCTGCCATGACGAACGCGGTCTTATTTGGCCGAAAGAAATCGCGCCGTTCGCCGTGCATTTGGTTACAGTAAATAGCAAAGATGTTGCGGCGAACAATAAAATAAAACTTGCGAGTGAAAAAATTTATAAAGACTTGCAAGCCAGCGGCATTGAAGTTTTGTTTGATGATCGCGAGGGCGAAACTTCCACCGGCGAAAAATTCGCGGACGCGGATTTAATCGGCTGCCCGCTGCGTTTGGTGGTGAGCGAGCGGACTTTGGAGCAAGATTGCGTGGAAGTGAAGAAGCGCGGGGAAGAAGAAAAAGAGCTGGTCAAATTAAATCAAGTTACAAAGTGCAAATAAAATCATAAAAACATTAAAGCACTATAACATAAAAACACATAACATTAAAACATTGTCATTCCGAGGAACGGAGGCTTTGCGGAGTGAAGAATCTAAAATTAAACAGAAATTGAACGATAATTAAACGATAATTTTACGGAAAATTTATAGATAATTTTGTTCTTTAAAACGAATATTTTGGAGAAGTAAAAATTAAAATGAAAGCGAGAAAAAAATGTTAACTCATGAAAGAGGACAAAAAGTAGAGCGTATGTTTCCGCAAGTGCCGGATGGCGAATGTCAATTTTATCATCCTGTTTGTAGCGATATAAGGAGTGAACCTAACAGCAATACAGTCACAGTTCACGTTGAATTTCAGACAGATGAAAATGGCGAAATATTTATTGTACCCGTGGAAAGTTAATCTTTCATCCGTACTTTATTTGAGGAAGAAATAATATTTTATTATCTTCCTCGCCTCCCCAAAATGTTTGTTTGTAAAAAATAAAAACAATTTAACAATGGAGCAATGAAGTAATAGATTTTTCACTACGCTTCGCTCCGTTCAAAATGACAATATTATATGTTTAGCAATTTTTTAGGAAAATTCAGCAAAGACTTGGGTATTGACTTGGGTAGCGCGTCCACGATGGTTATAACCAAAGATAAAGGCATTGTGATTAACGAGCCGTCAGTCGTCGCGATTAATACGCGCACCGATGAAGTGATCGCGGTCGGTATTGACGCGGCGAAAATGTTCGGCAAAACGCCGGCGCACATTATGGCGATTCGTCCATTGACTAATGGTGTTATTTCCGATTTTGAAGTGGCGGAAAAAATGCTGAAATATTTTATTGATAAAGTGCACACGGAAAATTTTTCTTTGATTCCGCGGCCGCGCGTCGTTATCGGCATTCCGCTGGATATTACCGAAGTGGAAAAAAAAGCCGTGGAAGACGCGACTAAACTCGCCGGCGCGCGGGAAATAAGACTCGCGGAAAACGCGATGCTCGGCGCTATCGGCGCGCGTTTGCCGGTGCTGGACGCGACCGCGAATATGATTGTGGATATCGGCGGCGGCACGACCGAAATCGCGGTGATATCTTTGGGCGGCGTGGTTACCTGGAAAAATTTGCGCTTGTCCGGCGGCACTTTGGACAGCGATATCGTGCAGTACGCGCGCGACGAATTTAATATGCTGATAGGAGATCAAGTGGCGGAAGAAATAAAAAAACGCATCGGCTCGGCGGTTGCGCTCGCGGAAGAATTGGAAATGCCGATGCGCGGCCGCGATCTGGTTAACGGCTTGCCGCGCGAGGTGATAATCAGCGACAGCCAGGTGCGGGAAGCGATGGCGCGCACCATTTATCATATTATTGAAAATATTAAAGCCGCTTTGGAAATGACACCGCCGGAGTTGGTATCTGATATTTATGAAAAGGGCATTGTTTTGACCGGCGGCGGGGCGATGTTGCGCGGGTTGGATAAAGAAATCGCGCAGGCCACGCAGATACCGGTGCGCATTGCTGATGATCCGGCGACTTGCGTGGTGCGCGGCGCTGGACGGGTGTTGGAAGATTTGGAATTATATCACAATATTTTTTCGCCGAGTGCGAGCAACTAGGAAGTTGTCAGTTGTCAGTTATTAGTTTTAAGTTGTAAGTTTTAAGTTGAAAAGTTTTAAAAAAGAAAAGCCCCACCTAAATATAGTTTAGATGGGGTGAAAATGTATATCATATAGCAGTACTATTCGGAAAACACCAAAAGTATTTTGCGCCGAAAGAACACGTCTTTAGTATTGTTTATTGCTTGTCCCAAAGCATTTTTTAAATCAGGATTTTCATCGCATGCATCCCGAATTGTTTTTTTATCAGCTTCATGGACAATAAGATTGATACCTTCTTAGGATACAAAACTTTTCCCTTGCTCGAAAAATTCAATGACAATATTTTTTTCACTCATGGCAGTACTCCTTCTTGTATAGTTTTGTGAATATATAATACATATATCATTATAGTATCTATAACAAAAAATACGATGGGTTGCGCCGCATCTGCAAGAGTCCATTGCGGGATGGCAATTATGGCGCAAATACATGATGCCCAAAAAATTGTCCACGCCGATTTATTTTCGTGACTTGGATTTTTCCAAGCCGAAGTGATAGTAGGAATGGCGCCAAGAGCTATTATACCCAGGCAAATCATAATCCCAAATGTGGGACTATTGAATACCATCCATAAAACAATTCCAAGAACAGCGCCGCTTAGACAAAATTTATCAAGCTTTGTCCAGCCCGAAGTCCCGTATTTTATGGAAAGAATTACGACAACCCAATTACCTAATGCCGAGCCGACAATTTGCCCGTTGATGGCATGTTCAGCATACATTCCGGCAAGCGTGATGGTTTCCAAACTTCCCCAAATGATCCAGGAAACCTTTGACGGTTTCGTTTCTTTTCTTATAATGGAAAGAATATAAGGAATAAATCCGATTATAAATAATATACCGGCAATAACAGAAAATATATTCATTATCCGAACTCCTTTAAACTAAATTTTTTTGTGTAATGAACAAGACATTATATTTAAGCACAGTTTAAAAAATAAGTCAATCCGGATGCAGAAAAAGCTTATTTTTATTAATATTTTTTGTAACATCGGGATTGCTTCGTCGCAGACTCCCTGCCTACCGGCTCGCCTCGTTGAAGCTCTGGCGAAGCGGGCAGGCAGGCTCGCAATGACATATGTATAAATTTTTAAACAAAAAAATACTTATCGCTTTGTTAATCGCCGTCTTAATCATCGGCGCGCATTATTTGGGCTGGACCCGGCCGGTGGAGAATTTATTATTAAAAATATTTCAGCCGGCGGAAAAAGTTTTATACCGCGCGGGCAACGCGCTGAAAATAATTTATCAAAAAAACACGAACCAGCATGATTGGGAAGCGGAGAATCAGCGGTTAAAAGAAGAAGTGGAAAAGTTATTTTCCGAAAACGTAAGTTTAAAAGTGCTGGCGGATGAAAATAAAATTTTGCGCGCCCAGCTTGATTTTTACTCGCGCTACCAATATCAAAAAGTAACCGCCAATATCATCAGCCGCGCCGAGAGCGCCGGCGATAACCAAGTCATTACGCTTGACCGCGGTTCCGCGGACGGCATTAAAACCGGCCAGGCGATTGTCGCCGGCGAAGGAGCAATAGTTGGCAAAATTTTTTTGGTTCAAGATAAAATTTCTTACGGCTGTCTGATCACCAACGCTCAATGCGAACTCGCGGCCGCTGTCGTCAGCCGGGAAGGCACGGACGGTTTAGCCAAAGGCGAACTCGGGCTGACGGTGCGTTTTAATTTTATTCCGCAAACGGCTGATATTGCCGCAGGCGAAATCGCCGTCACTTCCGGAATGGAACCGGCTATTCCGCGCGGTTTGATTATCGGCAAGATAACCGAGGTTATCAAGGAAGCGGATGATTTGTTCCAGTCGGCCGATATCACTCCGGCGGCAAATTTAAACGATCTGACCATCGTTTCCGTAATTAAATAAAATTATGCCGGCAAAAATATTCGCTTTATTTATTTTTATCGCTATTTTTTTACTGCAAGCGGGTTTTATCAGCGCGCTGCCGGTTCCTTTTTTTTATTTTAACTTGCCGCTCGTAACTTTGGTTCCGCTTATGGCCGCTTTTTCTTTTTCCGCCGCTTTAACCGCCGCTATGGTGTTCGGCGTGTTAGCAGACATTCATTCCCTTTATTTTTTTGGCGTAAATTTAATCAGCTTATTAGGGACGTTGTTTATCGCCCGCGCCGCTTTGATTAAATTTTTTACCAACCGGTCATTGTATTCGTATATTTTTTTAACGGCAATCGCGACTGTTTGTTTTGAATTGATTAAAAATATTTTACTTGCCGTCGCCGATATATTTTCACCCGCGGCGGCGTATTTATTCACTTTGACCGGTGAATTTTTTTTAACTCTCGGTTATAAAACGGCGGTCAACGTCATCGCGATTATTTTTATTTTTTACGGTTTAAACTTTTTTTCCCGGAGGTTGAAATCATTTTTTATCACCAAAATCAACAATGAAAAAAACACCTAAAAAATTCGGCGGTTCGGATAATCCGTTCGCGGCGCGCGGCAGCGGGCTTACGGAAGCGAAACTCGCGGCCGGCTATCGGTTGCGCTGGACGGAAGAAGGCATGCTCGGCGAGCGGGAAGCGGAAACCGCCGGCGAAAAAATCGGCCGCAACATCGCTTACCAAAAAATAAATTGGCTGATGATTATTATCGCCGCCGGTTTTTTGGTGTTGCTATCAAGAGCGATTTATTTGCAAGCGTATCAAGGCGATTATTACAACGAATTAGCCCAATATAATCGCCTGCGCCGCGACCGCGTCAATGCCGACCGCGGTGTGATATATGACAGCCAAAGAAAAGTTTTGGCCGATAACGCGCCGATTTTTTATTTGCAATTCATTCCGGCGCACGCGCTTGCGGGCGAAAAAGAGGGCTATAATTTTGCCGTTACCACCAAAATAATCGGCGACATTTTGGGCGAAGAAGCGGAAAAAAATCTTGATTACTCATTTTTAAATTTTCAGCATAAGCCGCTGGAAGCGAACCAACCGCAAATAGTGGCGGATAAGATAGATTATAATCAGGCGATGAAACTGATGATGCGGGAAAAAGAAATGCCGGGGATTTCAGTCAACGTCCGGCCGCAAAGGCAATACCGGCTGGACGCGTTGTCGCTTTCTCACGTGTTGGGCTATACCGGCGTTATTTCCGAAAACGAGTACGAACAGGGCGGGGAAAAATACGCGCTGACCGATTATGTCGGCAAACTGGGTTTGGAAAAATTTTGGGAAAATGAACTCGCGGGCAAGGCGGGTGAAAAATATATTGAGGTGGATGCTTTAGGCAAAGAAAAGAGAGTCATTAGCGAGCGGCCGAAGCAGGACGGCGCAAGTTTGCTTTTGGGAATAGACAGCACTTTGCAGACAAAACTGGAAACGGAACTAATCGCGCAATTGGCAACAACGGGAGCGACCAAAGCGGCGGCCGTGGCCATTAATCCCAATAATGGCGAAGTAATGGCTTTGGTAACCTTTCCCAGTTTTAACAGCAACGATTTCGCGACCAAAATCAGCTCGGAAAATTATCAGCAATTAATTGGCGATCCCGGCCAGCCGCTGTTTAACAAAGCGGTCAGCGGCGAATTTCCCATCGGTTCAACTTTTAAGCCGGTGGTTGCCGCGGCCGCTTTACAGGAAAATATCATTTCCGCCGGTACTGTTTTTAACAGCGCGGGCGGCTTGCGGATTAAATCTTGGTTTTTCCCTGATTGGAAAGCCGGCGGTCATGGAATTACGGATGTGCGCAAAGCGCTCGCTTGGTCGGTCAACACTTTTTTTTACTATGTCGGCGGCGGATTTGATAATTTTGTCGGCTTGGGAGTGCAGAAAATAACCGACTACGCCCATTTGTTCGGTTTGGGAGAAAAATTAGGCATTGATTTGCCCGGGGAAGCGTCCGGATTTTTACCGTCCAAAGAATGGAAAGAAGACGCCAAAAAAGAACAATGGTACATCGGCGACACTTATCATTTGGCTATCGGCCAGGGCGATATCACGGCCACGCCTCTGCAAGTCGCGGCTTATACCGCGGTTTTCGCCAACAGCGGTACGCTTTACCAGCCGCGCATTGTTAAAGAATTATTAAATAGCAACGGTGAAACGGAAAAATCAATTGAAGCGAAAATTTTGCGCCATGATTTTATTGACCAAAAAAATATTGATTTGGTCCGGCAGGGAATGCGGGAC
>Ga0172379_10006846_pt1 | contig 15065 bp, 11 predicted proteins | sample GrowelOW334metaG_FD_119756 | JGI IMG/M metagenome (GOLD analysis project Ga0172379, IMG submission 119756) | Groundwater microbial communities from an aquifer near a municipal landfill in Southern Ontario, Canada - Groundwater well OW334 metaG | ecosystem: Environmental > Aquatic > Deep...
CCAAACTTCGCCGACAACACCTTCGTCAGCGCCGCCGTTAATGTGGTCTTGCCATGGTCCACGTGACCAATCGTTCCCACGTTCACATGCGGCTTCGTCCGCTCAAATTTCCCTTTGGACATCTTGAACTCTCCTGTTACGACTAGCGCTGACTTTTCTTGACAATGGCCTCGGCGACATGGCCGGGGACTTCCATGTACTTCTCAAACTGCATGGTATAGGTAGCCCGGCCCTGAGAAAGCGAACGTACTGTCGTCGCGTATCCAAACATTTCCGCCAGAGGAACTTCGCAGCGGATCATCTTCGCCCCCGCCTCGTCTTCCATACCTTGCATCATTCCGCGGCGACTATTGATGTCACCGATGATGTCACCCATATATTCTTCCGGAGTTACCACCTCGACGGCGAAAATAGGTTCCAACAATACCGGATTAGCCTTCGCCGCACCCGCTTTGAAGCCCATCGACCCCGCGATCTTAAACGCTGCCTCCGAAGAGTCGACGTCATGATAAGAACCGTCAAAAAGGGTGACTTTGACGTCCACCACAGGGAAGCCGGCAATGATACCATTTTCTAGTGCTTCTTCAACACCCTTTTCTGTTGGGTTGATAAACTCTTTAGGTACGGTGCCACCGACGACTCCGTTCTCAAAGACGAAACCGCTTCCCGGTTCAAGAGGCTCTAGACGCAACCAAACGTGTCCGTACTGTCCGCGCCCACCTGACTGCCGGACAAATTTGCCTTCTGACTCGACGGTTTTACGGATCGTCTCGCGATACGCCACCTGGGGCGCCCCCACAGTCGCTTCGACGCCGAACTCGCGTTTCATGCGGTCGACGATGATCTCCAAGTGCAACTCACCCATACCAGAAATAATGGTCTGCCCAGATTCTTGGTCGGTACGCACCCGGAACGATGGATCTTCCTGAGCGAGCTTACCTAAGGCGATGCCCATCTTCTCCTGATCCGCCTTGGTTTTAGGCTCGACTGCAACATGAATCACCGGCTCGGGAAATTCCATCTGCTCCAAAGCGATCGGCTTGCTCAAATCACAGAGCGTATCTCCGGTGTAGGCAGTTTTCAGGCCGACGGCAGCGGCAATGTCTCCCGCGAACACTTCCTTGATTTCGTGACGCTCGTTAGCATGCATCTGCAGTACGCGACCAATACGTTCTTTCTGGCCACGTCCTGGATTGAGCACCGTAGAACCAGCAGTGAGCACTCCCGAATAAACCCGGAAGAAGGTGAGCTGTCCGACAAAGGGATCCGTCGCGATTTTGAATGCTAGCGCAGAAAACGGCTCGCTGTCGTCGGCCGATCGAACGATTTCCGCTCCGCTATCAGGATGGGCACCTGTCACCGGCTTGATGTCCGCGGGCGACGGCAGGTAGTCTAGCACAGCATCCAACGCTGCCTGCACCCCTTTGTTTTTAAACGCACTTCCGCACAACACCGGTACTACGGACCCGGCAATCGTCGCCTTGCGTAAGGCCACCTTCAATTCCGCAATGCTAATTTCCTCGCCTTCAAGGTATTTCATCATTACGTCTTCGTCGGCGTCAGCGATGGCCTCTACCATGAAATGACGCGCCGCTTCGGCATCGGCTTGCAAAGCAGCAGGGATATCTTCTTCCGTAAACTGGGTGCCCTGCAACGCATCATCCCAGTTGATGGACTTCATCTTCATCAGATCGATGACACCGCTAAAGTGATCTTCTTCACCAATGGGTAGCTGAACCGGGATCGGATTACCCCGCAGCTTGGTGGCAATCTGCTCAACAACCCGCTTGAAGTTCGCACCCTGGCGATCCATCTTGTTCACGAAGGCAATACGGGGGACACCATATTTATTCGCCTGTCGCCATACCGTTTCAGACTGGGGCTGCACACCACCTACCGCACAAAATACCGCCATAGCACCGTCGAGCACCCGCAGTGAACGCTCCACTTCAATGGTGAAATCGACGTGGCCTGGCGTATCAATAATATTGATACGGTGTTCCGCGCGCTGCCCGTCCATACCCTTCCAAAAACACGTGGTCGCCGCGGACGTAATGGTAATACCGCGCTCCTGCTCCTGGGCCATCCAGTCCATGACCGCAGTACCTTCATGCACTTCGCCAATCTTATGAGAGACGCCGGTGTAGAATAAAATGCGCTCAGTGGTAGTCGTTTTGCCGGCATCAATGTGCGCCATGATACCGATATTGCGATAACGTTCGATGGGGGTTGTGCGAGCCACGTTTCAGTCCTTGTGCGTAAGGTGCAACCAATTACCAGCGGAAATGAGCAAAGGCCTTATTGGCTTCTGCCATACGGTGGGTTTCCTCGCGTTTACGAACCGCATTACCGCGATTTTCGGCCGCTTCGAGAATTTCCGCCGCAAGACGATTGCCCATGGACTTTTCGTTACGCTTACGCGCCGAGTCGCGCAGCCAGCGCATGGCCAGGGCCATCCGTCGATCCGAACGGATTTCTACAGGCACCTGGTAGGTGGCACCCCCGACGCGGCGGCTTTTTACTTCTACGACAGGCCGCACGTTGTCGATAGCTTTGCGGAATATTTCAAGCGCGTCGCTTTTGCTACGCTCCGCCACCATTTCCAGAGCGCCGTAAACGATTTTTTCAGCGGTACTCTTTTTGCCATCGCGCATCATTACGTTGGCGAACTTGGCAATCACTTCTTCTTTATACTTCGGATCCGGCAGGACAACCCGCTTGGGTACTTCACGACGTCTTGGCATGGCGCAACAACTCCTTCAATCAATACTTACTTGGGACGCTTGGCGCCATACTTGGAACGCGACTGCTTACGGTTTTTAACACCGGCAGTATCCAGGGTGCCACGCACGATGTGATAGCGCACACCGGGAAGATCCTTTACGCGACCACCGCGAATCAGCACCACCGAGTGCTCTTGCAGGTTGTGCCCCTCACCTGGAATGTAACTACTGACCTCAAAACCATTCGTGAGACGCACACGGGCGACCTTACGCAACGCTGAGTTGGGCTTTTTAGGGGTCGTCGTGTAGACACGGGTACACACCCCCCGCTTCTGCGGGTTAGCGTCCAAGGCAGGTACCTTGCTTTTTGCGACAGGTCGCTTACGTGGCTTACGCACGAGCTGATTTAATGTGGGCATTTACAACCTCCAGAGTACGATGATGACACCCAGCCTCACCGATGAGAGGGCGCATTCTAGTTAGACTTACCTTGACTGTCAAGGCAAGTCTTGGTCACACAACAAATTACTGGCCATCGGTTACCGACATGGAGAGATCACTCCCCACAGTCTTTTCCGTGGACTGGACAGGCTCCCCGCGATTCAGTCGCCGACGATGCGCATGATAGGCGAGCCCCGTCCCTGCGGGTATCAGACGTCCGACAATGACGTTTTCCTTCAAACCACGCAAGTCGTCCACCTTACCTGATACTGCCGCTTCAGTGAGCACGCGGGTGGTTTCCTGGAAACTCGCCGCCGAGATGAAGGATTCCGTGGACAGACTTGCCTTGGTGATGCCCAACAGCATCGGGGTGAAACGTGCCAGTTCTTTACCTGCCGCTTCCAGGACGTTATTTTCATCCTCCACCCGCACTCGGTCGACTTGGTCCCCGGGAATGAAGGTGCTATCGCCACTTGACGTCACTTCGACCCGTCGCAGCATTTGGCGCAGGATCACTTCGATGTGCTTATCATTGATACGCACACCCTGCAGACGATACACATCCTGCACTTCATCGACAATATAATTGGCGAGGGCCTGCACACCCAACACCCGCAAAATATCATGCGGAACCGGCTGGCCTTCTACGAGCTGCTCGCCAGGACTGACCCGTTCGCCTTCGTAAACGGTTACGTGACGGCCTTTAGGAATAAGATATTCGTGCTGGTCTCCATTCTCATCGGTGATAATCAGTCGCTGCTTACCCTTGGTGTCTTTACCAAAGCCGATGATGCCCTCGTGCTCCGCGATAACAGCGAAGTCCTTGGGACGTCGTGCCTCGAAGAGCTCAGCCACGCGGGGCAGACCACCGGTAATGTCTCGAGTCTTGGTGGTACCTACCGGCAGACGGGCCAGAATGTCACCAGGATGAATTTCCATACCTTCATGCACCGCGATAATCGCCTTTGCCGGCAAGAAATAACGCGCAGGCAGATCAGTGCCGGGCAACTTCAAATCCTGACCACGCTCATCCAGCAAGCTGATCACCGGTCGCAAATCACGCCCCTGCGGGGGACGCTGTTTGGCATCAATGACGACGAGCGTCGACAGGCCCGTGATTTCGTCGGTTTGAATGGCCACACTTGCGCCTTCCACCGCGTCTTTCAAAGAAATTTTGCCGCCGACTTCACTGACGATGGGGCGTGTATGCGGATCCCACTCCGCCACCCGCCGACCGGCGGTGACGGCAGCGTTGTCATCCATCAGGATGGTCGCGCCATAAGGCACCTTGTAACGCTCCTTCTCACGTCCCTGCTCGTCGGTGACCGTCACCTCCCCATTCCGCCCTACCACCACATGGCGACCGCTGGAATGCGTGACCAGACGCAGGTTGGGCTGGTAACGAAAGAAACCACCCTGCTTTATATCGATGCTGCTCTGGGCGGCGGATCGGCTGGCCGCACCACCGATGTGGAAGGTGCGCATGGTCAGCTGAGTACCGGGCTCACCAATCGACTGCGCCGCAATAACGCCAACCGCCTCACCGGCGTTCACCAGATGGCCACGCGCCAAGTCACGTCCGTAACAAAGTGCGCAAACACCATGACGTGAACGGCAGGTTAACGGTGAGCGCACCTTTAGAGCATCCACACCCAGTTCGTCCAATTGACCGAGATGCTGCTCGGTCAGCAACGTATTTCGTGCAATAACGACGCCGCCGGTGTTAGGGTGAACAACATCTTCCGCCACAACGCGACCCAATACTCGGTCACGCAGCGGTTCGATGATCTCGCCGCCCTCGACAAGAGAAGTCATGGGCAAACCATCTTCCGAGCCACAGTCGGTCTCGACCACGACTAAATCCTGGGTGACGTCCACCAGACGCCGCGTTAAATAACCAGAGTTCGCCGTTTTCAGCGCGGTGTCGGCAAGACCTTTACGAGCGCCATGCGTAGATATGAAGTACTGAAGGACATTGAGGCCTTCACGAAAATTCGCGGTGATGGGGGTCTCGATAATGGAGCCATCGGGCTTCGCCATCAGGCCGCGCATACCAGCAAGCTGACGAATCTGCGCAGCAGAACCACGCGCACCGGAATCGGCCATCATAAAGATAGAGTTGAACGAGTCCTGCTGGACCGAATTTCCATCTGGCAAATACACGGTATCCTTGCTGACTCGATCCATCATCGCCTTGGCGACTTCATCGGTAGCACGCGACCAGATATCGACTACTTTGTTATAGCGTTCGCCCTCGGTCACCAAACCCGAAGTGTATTGGTCTTGAATGGCTTTAACCTCATCCTCGGAGCGGGTCAGAATACCTTCTTTTTCCGGGGGGGTTACCATGTCTCCGGCGCCGAAGGAAATGCCCGCGCGAGTTGCCATGCGAAAGCCGGTATACATCAACTGGTCGGCAAAAATGACAGTATCTTTAACACCCAGGCGGCGGTAACAGATATTGATCAGCTCGCCGATCACCTTTTTCTTCAACACCCGATTGATCACGCTAAACGGAAGGCCTTCAGGAAGAATATCCCCAAGTAGGGCACGTCCCGCCGTGGTATCCATACGTTCCCCACGAAAACGGACGATAATACGAGCGTGCAGGCCAAGGTTGCCTGTCTCATACGCACGCCGCACTTCTGCCGTGTCCGCGAAAATACTGCCTGTCCCCTTCGCGTCCGCACGCTCCTGACTGACGTAATAAAGTCCGAGCACAATATCCTGAGATGGCACGATCACCGGCTCCCCGTTGGCCGGACTCAAAATATTGTTGGTAGACATCATCAATGTCCGCGCTTCCAGCTGTGCCTCCAGTGAAAGCGGGACGTGCACTGCCATCTGGTCGCCATCGAAGTCTGCGTTATATGCAGCACACACCAAAGGGTGTAATTGAATGGCCTTACCTTCGATCAGTACCGGCTCAAAGGCCTGAATACCCAAACGATGCAAGGTCGGCGCCCGGTTAAGCATGACTGGATGCTCGCGAATCACTTCTTCGAGGATATCCCAAACTTCCGGCTTTTCCTGCTCCACCAAACGCTTGGCAGCCTTGATGGTGGTCGCCAGACCGCGCTCCTCCAACTTATTGAAGATGAAAGGCTTGAACAACTCCAGGGCCATTTTCTTTGGTAATCCGCACTGGTGCAGGCGCAACTCAGGCCCGACGACGATGACGGAGCGGCCGGAGTAATCCACCCGCTTACCAAGCAGATTTTGGCGGAAACGGCCCTGCTTGCCCTTGATCATATCCGCGAGCGACTTGAGCGGACGTTTATTAGGTCCAGATATGGCACGCCCGCGCCGACCATTATCGAGCAGCGCGTCTACGGCCTCCTGCAACATACGTTTTTCATTGCGAACAATTATGTCCGGCGCTTTCAACTCCAGCAGGCGTTTGAGCCGGTTATTGCGATTAATGACGCGTCGGTAGAGATCGTTGAGATCAGAAGTCGCAAAACGGCCGCCATCCAGTGGCACCAAGGGGCGCAGATCTGGTGGCAACACCGGGAGAACCTCCATAATCATCCATTCAGGACGATTACCCGACTGTTCAAAAGCCTCCAGGATCTTCAGACGCTTACTAAGCTTCTTGGTCTTCGTATCAGAGTTGCTCTCTCGCAGTTCATTGCGGATCTGCTCAATTTCTTGTGTCAGTGGTATGCCGCGTAACAGATCGCGGATACCTTCTGCACCCATTTTCGCGGCAAACTCGTCACCGTGTTCTTCCAGGGCATCCAAATATTGGTCTTCGGTGAGGATATTCCCACGCTCAAGGGCGGTCACACCCGGATCAACCACCACATACGCTTCAAAATAAAGGACACGTTCGATATCTCGCAGAGGCATATCGAGAATCATGCCCATGCGGCTCGGTAGCGATTTGAGGAACCAGATATGCGCGACGGGACTGGCAAGCTCAATATGCCCCATCCGCTCGCGCCGAACTCGTGCCTGAGTCACCTCAACACCACACTTTTCACAGACTACGCCTCGGTGTTTAAGACGCTTGTATTTGCCGCAAAGGCACTCGTAGTCTTTGATCGGCCCAAAAATCTTGGCACAGAACAAACCTTCGCGCTCCGGCTTGAAGGTCCGGTAATTGATCGTCTCCGGCTTTTTTACTTCGCCAAAGGACCATGATCGCACCTTATCTGGAGACGCGATACCAATCCGAATCGCATCGAATTCTTCTTGCTGATCGTTCTGTTTGAAGAGCTTTAGTAAGTCTTTCAACGCATTCATCCTTGCCCGCCGCGGGCGGAAATTTTACTTGGATTGCTCCAACTCAATATCGATACCCAAAGAACGCAATTCTTTCAATAACACATTGAAAGATTCCGGCATCCCGGCATCCATGCGGAAATCACCCTTGACGATGGACTCATACATTTTGCTGCGCCCGCTCACGTCGTCCGACTTCACGGTGAGCATTTCCTGCAGAGTGTAAGCCGCACCATAGGCTTCCAGCGCCCAGACCTCCATTTCACCGAAGCGCTGACCACCAAACTGGGCCTTACCACCTAAGGGCTGCTGGGTAACCAGACTATAAGGTCCCGTGGAGCGCGCATGCATCTTGTCATCCACCAAATGATGAAGCTTGAGCATGTAGAGATAGCCCACTGTTACCGGGCGATCAAAGGCGTCACCAGTCCGACCGTCATACAGCGTAACCTGACCGCTGCGCGGCAAATCGGCCAACTCCAACATATCGCGGATCTCCTCCTCGGATGCACCATCAAAGACGGGAGTCGCCATGGGCACACCACTGCGAAGATTTGCCGATAGCTCGCGAATTTCCTGATCGGTCAGGCTGTCGATATCTTCTTTCTTGCCAGAACGGTTGTAGATTTCGGCGAGGAAGGCGCGCATCTCTGCCATAGCGACCTCGCTATCCAGCATCGCGCCTATCTTCTTACCCAGCCCCTTAGCCGCCCACCCAAGATGCGTTTCGAGAATCTGCCCCACGTTCATACGCGAAGGCACGCCCAAAGGATTGAGCACGATATCTACCGGGGTGCCATCGGCAAGATAGGGCATATCTTCTACAGGAACGATCTTCGAGACCACGCCCTTGTTACCGTGGCGTCCCGCCATCTTATCGCCCGGCTGCAAGTGCCTTTTAATGGCCACATGCACTTTTACCATCTTCAGGACACCCGGACTCAAATCATCCCCTTGCGTCAGCTTGCGCCGTTTTTCTTCAAGTACTGCGTCGAGACGCTGGCGCTGTTCCTCGAGTTGCGCGCGGATCTGCTCCAGGGCGTCGTTGCTCTCTTCCGTACGCAACCGGATCTCAAACCATTTAGTACGCGGCAAATCCTTCAGATAAGCCTTTGTCACTTTGTTTCCGGCCGCAAGACCGTTAGGACCACCCTCAGCAACCTTACCAGTAAGCTGACGCTCAATGCGCTGATAACTGTCTTCTTCAACGATACGATATTGATCGTTCAAATCCTTACGAATCCGTGCGAGCTCGTGCTCCTCGATGGACTTGGCACGGGCATCCTTCTCGATACCATCGCGAGTAAAGACCTGCACGTCGATCACCGTACCATACATACCGGCAGGCATCCGCATGGAGTTATCTTTCACGTCTGAGGCTTTTTCACCGAAGATCGCCCGCAGGAGTTTTTCTTCTGGCGTCAGCTGGGTCTCGCCCTTGGGCGTGACCTTGCCCACGAGAATGTCACCGGGCGCCAATTCCGCACCGATTACGACTATGCCGGACTCATCGAGGTGGCGCAGCGCGCCCTCTGCGACGTTGGGGATATCCCGAGTGATTTCTTCTGGTCCCAGTTTGGTGTCACGCGCGAAGACGGAAAATTCCTCAATATGAATGGTAGTGTAACGGTCTTCAGCCACTACGCGTTCCGAGATCAAAATAGAGTCCTCGAAGTTGTATCCGTTCCAAGGCGTAAAGGCCACCAAAATATTCTGGCCAAGAGCCAATTCACCCATCTCTGTGCTCGGCCCATCGGCAAGCACGTCACCGCGACTGACCACATCACCGACTTTGACCACCGGGCGCTGATTCAACGTCGTGTTCTGGTTAGAGCGTGCATACTTCACGAGATTGTAGATATCTACACCGGGCTCTTCGGCTAGGGTTTCTTCATCACTGACGCGAATGACGATACGCGCACCATCGACGATATCCACCACACCGCCACGTCGTGCGACAACAGCCGCGCCCGAATCAATGGCGACTACCCGCTCCATGCCCGTACCCACCATCGGTGCGTCGGAACGCACCGTCGGCACTGCCTGGCGTTGCATGTTAGAGCCCATCAAGGCGCGGTTAGCGTCATCATGCTCTAGGAAAGGGATCATACTGGCCGCTACCGAGACGATTTGCCGCGGCGAAACATCCATGAACTGAACTTGGTCAGGGTTCGCCAGGGCAAATTCGTTCTTGTGTCGGCAAGATACGAGCTCGTCGGTCAGCATGCCACTTTCATCCACCGCCGAGTTCGCTTGAGCAATCACATAATTGCCTTCTTCAATGGCCGAAAGATATTCGATCTCATCGGTCGCGCGGCAATCGACAACGCGCCGATAGGGCGTTTCGAGGAACCCATAGGAATTAGTGCGTGCATAGCAGGATAAACTATTGATCAGACCAATATTCGGGCCTTCTGGCGTTTCAATCGGACAGATACGGCCATAATGTGTCGGATGTACGTCACGCACCTCGAAGCCTGCCCGCTCGCGGGTCAAGCCACCCGGCCCGAGTGCGGAAACCCGGCGTTTATGGGTGACCTCCGAAAGCGGGTTGGTCTGATCCATAAACTGGGAGAGCTGGCTGGAACCGAAAAACTCGTTGACCACCGCCGCAATTGGCTTGGCATTAATGAGATCCTGAGGGGTCAGTCCCTCACTCTCGGCCAGCGCTAGGCGATCCTTCACGGCTCTCTCCACACGTACCAGACCGAGGCGGAACTGGTTCTCCATCAGTTCGCCGACCGAGCGCACACGCCGGTTACCGAGATGATCGATATCATCGATCTCGCCGACGCCATTACGTAGCGCAAGCAGCACTTTGAGGACCGCAATGATATCTTCGCTACTAAGCACGCCGGGACCAGTGATCTCCTCTCGACCCACCCTGCGATTGAACTTCATGCGGCCTACGGCAGACAGATCATAGCGATCCGGACTGAAGAACAGGCCCTGAAAAAGGTTCTGGGCCGCGTCCTTCGTCGGCGGCTCACCCGGACGCATCAGGCGATAAATTTCCATCTGCGCTTCGTGTGCATCACGCGACGTGTCGACGCGCAACGTCTCCGAAATGTAAGGGCCACGATCCAGCTCATTGATATATAGGGTATGCAGTGTGAGCGATGGTCCCTGACGCAGAGCCTCCAAGACCTCGCCGCTTACCGGCTCGTTAGCCTGCACGAGCACTTCGCCGGTTTCTGGGTGCATGACATCTTTCGCGACGACTTTACCCAGAAGGAAGGCATCAGGCACAGGGATCTCGTGCAGACCCCGGACATCGGCAAGTGCCTTTGTTTGACGCGCAGTAATTCGTTTACCCGTCTGCACCAACACTTCACCGGTCTCTGGATTGGCGATGTCAAAGGTCGCCACTTCACCCTGCAAACGTTGGGGAAGTAAGACATACCGCAGATCACCGTCAATTATGCGGAAAGTCTCTGTATCAAAAAACATCTCAAGAATATCCTGAGTGCTGTAGCTTAGGGCGCGCAGAAGGGTCGTTGCTGGCAATTTACGACGACGATCGATGCGTGCATAGACGTGATCCTTGGGATCAAATTCAAAATCTAGCCAGGAGCCTCGATAGGGAATGATGCGCGCGTTAAAAAGGAGTTTTCCCGAAGAGTGGGTCTTACCACGATCATGATCAAAGAAAACGCCCGGCGAACGATGCAATTGCGAAACGATAATACGCTCGGTGCCGTTGATTACGAAGGAACCATGCTCAGTCATCAAGGGCAGTTCGCCCATGTAGACATCTTGCTCCTTCACGTCTTTAACACGTTTGGCCCCCGTGGTGTCATCCTTTTCCATGACCGCCAAGCGCAAGCGCACACGCAGCCCGGCACAGTACGTCAGTCCACGCTGACGGCACTCCACCACATCAAATACCGGTTTTTCGAGACGATAGGAAACATAATCCAGCGTGGCGTTGCCAGAATAGCTCTCCATCGGAAAAATCGAACGGAAAACAGCTTCTAAACCCGTTTCCTTTCGCGCCGCCGGGGGCACGGATTCCTGGAGAAACTCCCGGTAGGACTCCATCTGCGTAGCCAGCAGATATGGCACAGCAAGAATGCTTTGGCTTTTGCCAAAGTCTTTACGAATCCGTTTCTTTTCAGTAAAAGAGTAGGCCATGGATGCTCCGCGCGACGACTGCATGGTTCAGGGACAAGCGGTTAAAGTTGCTTTCCGCAAACAATGAGGGGCTGGCAGCGCTTTACGCCGCCAGCCGATAAGTTTACTACATTTTAACTACGGATTACTTGATCTCCGCCTCGGCACCGGCCTCGACGAGCTGCGCTTTGACGCTTTCCGCTTCTGCCTTGGCTACGCCTTCCTTCACTGGCTTCGGTGCACCATCGACGAGATCCTTCGCTTCCTTCAGGCCAAGACCAGTAATAGCCCGGACCACCTTGATGGTGTTGACTTTGTTGGCACCAGCGCTGGTAAGGATGACGTCAAATTCGGTCTGCTCTTCTACAGCAGCGGCACCTTCACCGCCTGCGGCGCCACCGGCAGGCGCCGCAACCGCGACCGCCGCCGCAGAGACGCCAAACTTCTCTTCCATTTCTTTGATGAGTTCAGACAGTTCCAGAACGGTCATACCAGCGATAGCGTCTAAAATTTCTACTTTGGACAATGCCATTTTACCAACTCCTTATAGTTCAATGTGAGTTAAGCAGCGCGTTGATCGCGGACTGCTGCCAAGGTCCGAACAAAACGGCTTGGGACCTCGTTAAGGGTGCGGACAAAGCCGGAAACCGGTGCCTGCATAGTGCCAAGCAACTTAGCCAGCAACTCTTCGCGTGAGGGCATTTTGCTCAACTGCGCTATTGCCGCTGCATCGATCTGCTTACCACTGAGCACACCACCAGTAATGACCAGTTTGTCGAAACGCTTTGCGTGGTCGGTAAAGAGTTTAGCGAGCGCAACGGGGTCTTCCGCTGCTGCAAACACCAAAGGACCTTTTAACAAGTGGTTCATCACCGCGAAAGACGTTCCCGCGAGCGCGCGCTTCAATAGCGTGTTCTTCACAACCTGCACATGCACCGATTGTTTTTGTGCTTCTGCCCGGAAAACGGTCATTTGTGCCACTGTCAAGCCGCGATACTCTGCTACCACTGTGGCTTGCGCCCCAGCAAGTTTGGCTTGCAAAGTGGTGACGACTTGTTCCTTTTCTGCGAGTTTAAGACTCACGTGAATGTCACCTCCTATCTAACCAAGGCGGCCAAAGGGTTTGGCACGCCGTCGCCTACGCAGGGAAAATCATTAAGGCTTGCGCCCCCTGCGGTCTTCGTACGCCGGCTTGCGCCGACCTTCCCGCCCACAGACGGAAATCTTTAACCGAGGCCACCGATATCCACGGCGACGCCAGGACCCATGGTTGGGGAAAGGCTCACCTTACGAATATATATGCCCTTACTAGTGGCTGGTTTCGCTTTACGCAGGCTGTCAATCAGCGCCAAAAGATTTTCATGCAACGCCTTCACCTCGAAGGAGGACTTGCCGATGGTGCTGTGCACAATACCGCCCTTGTCAGCACGATAACGCACTTGCCCTCCCTTGGCGTTGATTACAGCAGTCCGCACATCTGCAGTCACCGTTCCGACTTTAGGGTTCGGCATCAAACCACGGGGGCCGAGTACAGGACCGAGTGTGCCCACCACACGCATGGCATCCGGCGTAGCAATCACCACATCAAAGTCCATCTGACCGGCCTTCACCTGCTCCGCAAGATCTTCCATGCCGACAATATCGGCGCCAGCCTCACGCGCATCGACTGCTTTATCGGCTGTCGCGAAGACTGCCACCCGCATTTGCTTACCAGTACCATTAGGAAGTACCACGGCGCCACGCACTACCTGATCTGATTTACGCGGATCGATACCCAAGCCCACCGCTACATCTACCGACTCATCGAATTTTGTCGTGGCCATTTTCTTAACGAGTTCGAGAGCTTCCTCTATCGCGTAACGGTTATTTCGATCCACCATCGCCTTGATGGCAAGTGTACGCTTAGACTTCGTCGCCATGTTTCAGCCCTCCACCGTCAAGCCCATACTACGGGCAGTACCACGCACGCTGCGCTTTGCTGATTCGATATTCTGCGTATTGAGATCAGGCATTTTCGTCTTGGCAATTTCTTCGACCTGCGCTTCGGTCACTTTACCCACCTTCACCGTATTGGGGCGCCCGCTCCCCTTTGGCAAACCCGCCGCTTTCATCAACAATACAGCGGCCGGTGGTGTCTTTACTTCAAAAGTGAAGCTTTTGTCTGCAAAAACAGTGATCACCACCGGTAACGGCAAACCAGGCTCAACGCCCTGTGTTTGAGCATTAAACGCCTTACAAAACTCCATGATGTTTAATCCACGCTGACCCAAGGCAGGACCAATAGGCGGGCTTGGATTGGCTTGAGTGGCCTTCACCTGCAGCTTGATATATCCGGTTATTTTCTTTGCCATTAACTTAACTCCTGCGAGGTGCGAACGCCGTCAGGCTCCCTCTGTTGAAGACGATCAGGCCTTTTCGACTTGACCAAAATCCAATTCCACAGGTGTAGAGCGACCAAAAATGGTCACCGAAACCCGCAGCTTGCTCTTTTCGAAATTAACCTCTTCGACAACGCCACTAAAATCCTTGAACGGACCGTCTACAACGCGCACTTGTTCACCCGCATCAAAGCTAAATTTCGGACGCGGCTTCTCAACGCCTTCCTTGATGCGGTCCATAATGGCGTCGGTTTCCGCCTCACTCAGCGGATGTGGGCGCCCCACAGAACCACCGACAAACCCAGTGACCCGCGGCGTGCTTTTGACGAGGTGCCAAGTGACATCGTCCATTTCCATCTGCACCAATACATAACCAGGGTAGAACATCCGTTGCGAGTTCGTCTTTTGGCCATTTCGCATTTCTACCACTTCTTCGACGGGTACAAGGATCTCACCAAATTTATCGGCAAGCCCTTCCCGATTGGCACGCTCGCGGATTTCGCCCTGCACCTTTTTCTCGAAGCCCGAGAACGCATGAACCACATACCAACGCATAGACATTTAGGCGACTCCTCCGAGTAGTAGCCGCACCACCCCAAGGAGTGCCATATCCACCAGCCACAGGAAAAGCGCGATAATCGCGATCAGACCCATAATGACGGCCGTACTACGCAAGACCTCGGGACGCGTCGGCCAGACCACTTTCAGCAACTCCACGTAAGCCTCCCGAAAAAAAACCAGAAGTGCCTTGCCGCTGTTACTGGAAGCGGAAAGCCCTGCGGCAACCAACAAAGCCAGAATCAACGCAGCACCAGGGTAATACGTACCGAGGTGGATGGGGATGAGGAAATAGGCGAACACCCCGAGGGCAGCCAATCCTGCCGCAAAATAGAGCTTCACTTTTTCCGACATGAACACCACACCTTTTCATAATGGCAGGGCAGGAGGGGCTCGAACCCCCAACCTGCGGTTTTGGAGACCGCTGCTCTACCAATTGAGCTACTGCCCTGCAGACGGCAAACGGCGGACAGTGCCGCCGTTCAACACAACAACATGAAACTTACTCGACCACCTTTGAGACCACGCCAGCGCCAACGGTACGGCCGCCTTCGCGGACTGCGAAACGCAGACCTTCTTCCATCGCGATCGGTGCAATCAACGCCACCTTAAACAGAATGTTGTC